>Ga0206129_10001369_pt1 | contig 33282 bp, 42 predicted proteins | sample Helgoland_Spring_8_FD_148616 | JGI IMG/M metagenome (GOLD analysis project Ga0206129, IMG submission 148616) | Pelagic subsurface seawater microbial communities from Kabeltonne, Helgoland, North Sea - Helgoland_Spring_Bloom_20160502_2 | ecosystem: Environmental > Aquatic > Marine > Epipelagic ...
CTTCTTCTTGATATTAGTGAAACCAAAGAAAGCTGTGACTATACCGACCACTGCTATGCAGTAAGTAGGGGCGATAGCTGTGAGGTTTTCAGAGGCTACTGTTTGCCCAACTACGTTACAACCAATGATCATCACTGGGTAAAGCAATAGGCCAGCTAATGAGAACCACACCATCTTACGCTGTTGATCTCTTTTACTGTTCTCATCTTCAATTTGCATTCTCTTGTCATCAAGTAACAGCTTGTCCCACTCGGTCTTGTCTATAGCACCACTGCCATCAACATCTGCTTTTTCAAACTCTGTCATGTGTATAATCCTTAGTTTAGTGGATTGTTCGCAAGGCTGTCATATGCCTTCCAGATGTCGTCTATTTCCGTTTGATAAACATCCAGCTTATCGCCGATTTGATCCGTGATTGTACTCGACTTTTCAACTTTAGAACGTAAGTCCAACAAGTCTTTCTGTTGTTCCAAGATCGTTTGCATCTGCGTACTAATCGTTGATAGCCGCGTGTTAAGACCTCTAACATCATTATCTTGTACCGCCTGTTCTAGTGCCTGTATGCGAGAGTTAAAATCTGTGGCTCTGATGTTGAACATGTCAGCTTCAGTTGTCACAAGATCGATTCCAGTCTCTACTGCATAGAAGCGATTGAGGGTGTCATACCCATAGTAAATACCGCCGCTGATTGCAGACAGTATTGGCAAGGCCGCCGCTATGTACCACCCTCTGAAGGTGAAGCCGCCTACTTTTAGCTCAGTGTCTTCCATTGTATTTACATGTCCTTGATTGGTGTTCCATGTTGTTGCATGTAGGTGTTCGCACCATAGATGGCTGTAGCATCCTTCATGTCATCTGTTAGATAACCAGACCAACCAGTACCATTGCCAGACCATGTGATGACAAACTCATCGACATTCTGTGTGTACGTGATGGCTGTGTAGTTACCAGCGACTAGATTATTGGTAGCTGTGTAGCTGTCTATAGACGCCGTTAGATCAGTGTTGTTTGCCGCCGCCATGAATGCACCAGCTTGCTGGGCGTACTTCTCAACGTTATCTACAGCATCGTTGTATGTGGCAACTTCAGACGCCTGTATGGAATACTCGTCTGTCTGTAGCATGTCTTGTAGTGCTACCTGTTCTGGCTTCGTGTCAGCTTCAGCCGCAACTGCGGATACTGATGTAGCTGTAGCAAGAACGGATGTTGCTGATGTCAGTAGGTCAACAGCAAGTGTCAACTGGTTCATTGCCGCGCTATGCTCTTGAGTAAATAATTCAGCTGCATTTGATGCTGTCGCATAGTCGTGTGCAACTACTTTGTCTAAAGCCGCTTCGTAGGCAACAAACTGTGCTGTTGTTATCTTACCGCCATCAAGTGCATCATCTATAACCACACGTCCGACTGTTGCGTATCCGACAGCACCATTGACCAGCTGTCCGCTTGCAAGCAGTTTATTGTTGATGATGTCTATTGTGCCTTTTAGCTCAGTTATCTTCTGTGACCCTGTCTGGCTGTACTGATCTGGTGGCTGATATGACTCTGCGTGTACTGCGGAACCGCTGACTAATAGTGCGGCTGTCGCTGACAACAGTAGCTTTTGCTTTGGTTTCTTCATCGGTTAAATCTTCTCCAATTCGTAATAAGGTGTCCCAGAAGACTTTGTTGGGCTCGTAGCCAACAATGTATATCTCTGGGTGTTCTCTGTATTTATCTATTGCCGCTTTACCCATTAGGATTTTACCAGTGACTACATCCATGATTGGGCAGGGCGTCGAGGCTAACATCATACTACGGAATACGTTCCCGTCAGGTGAACTACAGAGAACCGATATGGCTGAGACTTGTAGCCCTAGTCCTCCAATTTGCTGTGGTGTTCCTAGTAGTCTTGCGTTCTTGCGGCGGTTACAGTGCTCATCCTGTTGCATACTGCCTTGAGAGAAACCAAACATTGTCATTTGGATTCCGTTAGTAGTGGGTAATAGACAGCTATCGTTACCACCACCGCCCATAACTGTAGGGGCAATAGAAGACATTACAGGTGCGGCCTGAGAAGCCCCAGCCGCATTGTAATTGTTGGTTTCGTTAGTTGTCGCGTTGTTGGAGTCTACAGTGCTGTCGTCGTAGTTGTTACTGAAGTCTCCGTTAATGTCGTTTGCATACGCTGAAGTTGTCAGCAGTATTAATATAGGGGTGAGTAATTTCCACATTCGTCAACCATAACTTTCTCTACTTTGTGATCACTGCACATCAGCTTTGTCGCCGCATCTTTGTGACCTATGTAGGCCAGTGTCTGTGCGTTGAGATTACGCTCACAGACTGTATCTCCCATAGGACATGAAGACGGAAAGGCTATCGGAGTGTCTACATGGATTTCGGGGATACAGGCTGTTGTTGTAAGTAATAGGGTTGCTAGGACAAACCTAACCATCTTGGCGGTCTGCCATCTTTTCGACTGATGTGCGGATGTGTTCTATGTTCACGTCTATCCGCGCCATAGAGACAGCTTGTGATTGAACCATCTGTTCTACTTTAGATATACGCTGTCCGAACTCAACGATGTCTGTTTGATTTTCATGGATGTCTGCCATCATCATGGAGACAGTCCATACGATTGCTCCAGCCTGAGTGATCAGGCCGAGGAGGAGAGTTGCAGGGACACTCTTGGCTATGTGCCAGCCAGTATCAGTGTCTGCCATCAGTCAGCATCCGCAACTGTCAGAGTACCAGCTTCGACTTGCTTGAGTATCTCTGCGTAGTGCCTGTTGGCTGAGTCTAGTGGGACTGACATCTCTTGTCCGTCTATTGTTGCTTGGATGCCAGAGTTGTTGCCATCCATGTCAGCTTGGTATTGTGCCGATGTAATGTTCATATTGTTTTCCATGATTATAACTCCGCATCAAATTTAGCTGATGTTGTATAATAAGGCTGTGCGTCATTATAAGCTGAACCTACATAGGCTTTCCATTGTAGTTTGTCAGGAGAAAACACAGAAAACGAACCAGCATTGTATACTACTGTTGAAGTTGGTATGGCTCTCATTTCAACAGGGTGAAAAATAGGCATAAATTTATTGCCTGTACTATATTGATACGCATAATAGGCGTAGTCTTGTGTATTTTGCCAATAATACCTCTGACACTTCGCCAGTTCATCTCCGTATGACCTATGCTCGAATGGAGTAGCAGTGTCGCCGACTTCTAGTTGGACGCCTGTGATGTTTACATAGTTTGAGGTTGAGCCACCAATATCTAATGTTAAATCCGAAGCGTCATTTGCGGATGTTCGGGAACTCCATGTGGTAACTTGCGTTCCGCTTGAAAAGTTTGACCCTGCCGCAAGGTAAAAACGAACTTCTAAGCGATTTGCGTTATCACTCGTAAACTTATTTGCGGTGTCTCCTGCAATAGTAACAGTTTTATATTCCCATGTATCTGCGGAGTTAATTGTATATGTAGCACCTGCGTGTTTATTAGCGTTGACGTTATAAAGATTAATTACACCAGTTCCTGTTAGGTTCGATCTTATCCAAAAAGACAACGTAACATCTTTTGCATTAGCCGTCGCATATTCTAATTGTTGAAGATTTTGACCTTCTATTCTTTGACGCAAAATAATAGCTACGTCAGAAGCAAGGCTTGTATCAGCTACAGTGCAATCAATTTTTAAAGATTCTGCAAATGCGTCTGGCTTTACGGAAGAGTCTTGCGAAATCGTGTAAGTTCCATGACCGCTACTGCCGAATACACCAAATTGCCAACGGTCTAAAGTGTATACATCATCCGTAAGACCTGATTGATCCCCACGTTGTGCCACTTGCATAGCACCATTGATTATCAAGTTTCTGTTCGACAAAGCCCCATCATCATAGGCGTTACCCAAGTCTGCTAATTGTCTAGCTTTAGTCATTTAGATAACCCCTTTATATTTCTTGTGCATCCATAGCTGTCTGGTATGCAGTCTTAACTGCGTCTGTCCAAACAGCATTGCATATTGCTTGTACTTCGGTGCTTTCACCTGAGATGTCAGTGTCACCCCATGTATCGCCTGATTTAGTTGAGCATTGTAAGACGTGGCGATGGAATGATCTGCTAATCTCTGTGCCATCTCTGGCTATCACAGTGGCTGTACGAACTTGCACATGCTTGTGATCTCCTACGACTTCAATCTTATCTTCTACTTGTGTTTCTGTAAGTGCCATATTGGCCTCCTTTGTTTATCGTGGCGTTATTGCCACCTGTCCGACCCAAAGCTATGCAATGGGTTATGCTGTTTGATAGGTTATAGAACCTATTATATGAGAAGAACCCGCATCATTTCCATTCATAGTAACTCTAACACTTGTAGATGTATTAGGGTAAAAGAATGAAAGATAGGTGTTTGAACTGTTTGTTCTTACTATTCCCATTTGTCCCGCAGTATTACACTCTACAGAACCTGTTGAATAATGATTATTAGAAGGTGCAAATGGAAGACCACCAATTTGTAAGCTAGCACTTGAATTACCAATCTGATTGGCAATATAAAACATCACACTAACCATTCTACCCACTTTAGTGTAAGTAGCAGATTGGATGCTAAAACTTGTAACCCCACTAACAGCAGTAGGAGTCCAAGTCCCCTCTTCATAATCGTCCAACTTATTAGCCGACCCAGTGCCACCGAGGTATACACCGCCTGATAGGTAAGCGTCTTTGAAGCGTGTACTTGAATCACCTAAGTTAACATAGTTATTTGAGTCTGCGTTGTTATGTCTGGGTACAACTGCCGAACCACCAAAGCGTATTCCTGCATGTTCAGCCTCACCATCTATATAAAAACCAGTGCCTTGTATTCCAACACTACCTACAGATGTGCCGTCTTTGCGGAACACTGCAATGTCGCCGTCTGATGTGGTTCTGTTAAGAAATAAACAAGTGTTTCCGCTTCTAGTATGGCTTGCGTAACCACCGTTTCCGTTTATCTCATGTCCCACTGTGGCAATGTTAGCACTCGTTTTTCCGATTAACACCTTCTCTGAGCTATCAATCGTGAGTGCTGTGGCGTTACCATTGTCGTCAATGCCTTGCGAGGTGAACGCACCAGTGACTGTGAAGTTAGTTGCACCTGTTACATTAGCTGTATCAAATGCTGTGTAAGCAACAACCTCTAGGATGTCACCTGTAGCCGCACCTGATGCTAAGACAACATCTGAGCCATTCGTAGCTGTGTAGTCTGCGGAAGCTAACTTAACTCCATTGAGATATACGTCTAGGAAGTTAGGAGTATAACCACCTGTAGCAAACGATGTCTGCCCTGACGTAGCTGTGAAGCTATCTCTAGTCTGGGTGGCCTGTGGTACTGGCTGTGTGCCGATGTAACCTGACATATGATTAAGCCTCCTTTAAGGTGTTTCGCTTGCTTCAGCGTTTACTTGTGCGGCTGTTTTAGCCCAGCCTCTTGTGAATGCATCTGCTACGATTAACTCTCTTGTTGCTGGTATAGATACGCCTTCGTCTAAAGCACGATTGGTATACATTGATACGATTTCATCGTTAGCTATTCTGGCTCTTTCAGAAACCGCATTATCAGCCCAATCTTGTGGAGATAGACAAATAGATTCTAAGCCTTTGTATTGTGTGTCTGTTAAAGTAATTGTTATGTTTGGCATACTTGCCTCCTTTTTATCCTATTAAGTAACCACTAAATCTAGCTTCTTCAAAACCTAAATATATGTCTGAATTTGCGTTTCCATTAATTGTAATTCCAAGATCGTCACCAGCATTTAAGTAAATATTAATGGAGTCAGTTAAAGTGTGGTGTATCTCTGAACCTGTTTGGTTGTAAAAATACGCATACCCTTTGTTTGATGAATTGTTCACCCTAAAACGAGAATAAATATCTTCAGTTGCCGTCCCTGTTCTCGTGTATATATCGTAACTGAAATGATACATTCCAGCCACAGGTGCGCTAAATCTAAAGTTACTGGAGTTATACTGGTTACCTATATTTGTAACTGCGTTAGAGAAAGGGATATAAGTTCCAGCACCCCCTAAAGATGTTACTGAATGATAGGAAGCAGCATTGCCATGAGCAAGGAACGCTGGCTGATTAGGCATTGTGACTGCGCCTGTTGCGTCGATGCGCATACGTTCCACTGGGTTAGAACCAACACCAGCAGATGTTGAAAAGTACATATAAGGGTTAAAGCTACCGCCATCTCTTACAGTGCCAATCTCTGCGCCATTCCCCGATGTATTAGCAACTTCCATTACTAACTTTACACCATCAGTCGTACTACCTGCGCTGTTAGATAGCCGCAATAGTTCGTTAGTCGTTGCAGATGTGTCTTTCTTTATATGCAAGCCAGAACCACTAGGCGAAGTCGTCCCAATACCAACGTTAGAGCCACTAACTGTTATAGCACCATTAGGGTCATTCACAAACTCAGCATCAGCTTCAGCTTCCGTGTATCCATCAACAAGTGTGACAGATGATTTACTTCCTATATATCCAGCCATATTATGTTTGCTCCAATACACTCACGATAACGTCACAAGATGATGCAGTGTCTGATGTTACGACAACTGTGTCTGTAGTCTCCAAGATGATCTTACCATCCAAGACTGATAGAGCCGACCCAGAAGGTATCGGTGCGCCTTTGATGACGTATGCTCCAGCCGCTTGTACATCCACTTTGATCTGTGACGCTGTTCTGTTTGCTAAGTTACATCCGATCATCACTGAGGTCGTAGACGATGGGACTGTGTATGTTGTAGTTGCACCTGTACCGACAGATGCACTTGTGTAGTTCTTAAAGGTATTTGCCATTTTTGATTATCCTAATGCTATGCTCAAAGCTAATGCTTCGTCAGTTGTTCCGTATCCAGCAGTAGCGTGGTTTCCCCACCCGTGAGCCGTGTCAGCCTTAGTGCCTTGTGCGCCTGTAGCGTACCCAGCTGACGCATGGTTGCCCCAAGCATGTGCAGTGTCAGCTTTAGTTCCTTGAGCCGCTGTAGCGTAGTCTGATGACGCTGTGGCGGCGGCAGTTCCTAGTGTCGGCTTGCCCGATAGTGATGCGTAAGCACCATCAAAGAAACTGTCAGTAATTCCATAGCCAGCTAATGTAGTCGGCTTGCCTGTTAGAGAGGCGAAGGCGTGGACGTGAGATGCCGTTGCATAATCCGTGGCGGCTGTAGTTGCCGCTGTCCCTAGTCCTAAGTTTGTTCTTGCAGTCCCAGCGTTTGCTAGGTCAGACAGATTGTTAGCCTTTAGTGCAGCTGAAGATTGTGCGGCGACTGTTGCATCTCTAGCTATAACTGCCGCATCACGGGCGGCTTCAGATGCCGCTTGTGCAGTTTCAGCATTTGTTTCAGCTGTTTCGGCATTAGTCTCTGCGGTTTCTGCATTTGTCTTTGCTGTAGCCGCACTAACAGCTGATGCAGATGCTTCTGCGGCTTTTGAGGTCGCTGTGGAGGCATTGTTTACTGAAGTAACTTTACTGGCTTCAGATGCTACGGCAGAGGCCGCACTTTCTGAGGCTTTTGTAGTTGCTGTTGAGGCTGAAGATGCGGCTGATGTTGCCGCTGTCTGGGCATCTGCTTTATGTTGGTTTGCTGTAGCAACTGAAGCACTTGCTGAAGCTGAACTTGCGGCGGCGTCTGTTTGACTGAGGGCGGCGGATGTTGCTGAAGAGGCGGCATTTGCGACTGCCGCATCTATTGCGTTTGATTGTGTATTTGTGATTCCAGAGCTATTGTAAAAGCTGGTCTTTGATGCCATTTGTATTAATCCTCATAATAGTGAGTAGGGCGCACAACTTGATTGATGCCAGACTGTTCAGCACTGTTTGCGTGTTCTTGTATCTCAAGTAGAAACGATGAAGACTTTGCATCAAATACTGCACTACGTTCATCTAAGAAGTAATCAGCGGCATACGACAGTGCTGTGTATGTCAGGAGATCAGAAGCAATAGTCGTTAGCATGTTCGTGTCGCTGTCACTGGATAATGTCTCATGTTCTGCATAGTAATTTAGATACAAAGTTCCAGTTGTAGGCATTGGGTGTATCTTGATGTTACCTTGTTCACGACAGAAGAACCTTGGTGAGCCTAGTTCACCAGTCTTCTGGTGCTGTACCATCTCATGTAGCGGTATGCGTGTCAGTGTATTACCATCGTAGTACAGTTCTATGATTTCTAATGTGTCAGCTGGTATTGTGACTTTAGAAGTACCAGATGAGGATGTTACATCGTACTGGTTCTGCTTTTCCATTGCTGGGACACGTAGCTGTCTTTGTATTCTAGTGATTGCTTGATCAATGAAGGTGTCAGCCAAAGCATTCGAACAGTCACTACGATTTAGAAGAGCAATAAAGTGTGCTCGGATTTCACCTTTGTTCATTGGTTATTACTTTCTTTTCTTGGCTGTCTTTGCCGCTTTCTTGAAAGCCTTGTCAGTAGGTGCGCCCTTTGCGCCCTTCTTTCTCATTGGCTTGCCTGATTTACGTTTCTTGTGGATGTTTGCGTATAGCCCTGCTTTTGCCATCTGTTAGACCCTCTTGTTGGTTGTGAGGAACATGTCTAAGTCCTCGTTCTTTAGTTTACGGACAATCTCTGAACCTTTGGCTTCCCAGATATTGAATCCTTCTCGCATCCATTTTTCGACAACAGCTGTCGGTATAGAGGCTACTCGCATCATCTCTCCTGTAGGCTTCGAACCGCTGTCGTTTCGAGCGTCTTTCAGATCATCAAGAAATGATTGTGAGATGTGCTGTGTGTGCTTTTGAAATAGGTCTCCATGATCACTCACGAAGTCTGTTTCAGTTTGTAATAATGTCGGCTGTGTTTTGTCAGTCATTTTGCTACCCTTAAAACGTAAAAAGGCCACCCACGGACAACAGTAAGGAGAGCAAAACCTGTGTGTCTGTGGGTGGCCTAGTAAAGACCTATTAGTGGTCTATTTTGGACTTATGATAATCCAGTGATTTTCACTGAGTCACCAAAGTTGGTATGTTTGCAAGAAACCTCGCCCACGATATGATGTCGATCTGAGTCGCCATTTTTCGCTAGAAGTGTTCTTGTGAATGGACGCAACGTACATGTTTTAAACATTGTTGGGTCTATTAGTAGTGCGTGAGTTGTCTTTAACTCGCGGTTCAATACTACTCTGTATTCGCCGTAAGGGCTCACATATAGATCAATCGCATTGACCAATGTTTTGCCTTGTGAGATTTCACGATTACGACCAGATGCCGCTGAGAAACCAGCAACGATTTGTGCATCAGCTGGCTTGATCATGAATGTGTCAACATCAGAACCATTGTCGTATGCTGTTTGACCAGCTAACAATAGCTTACTTTCGGTTAATGCATCGGTAGCATTACTTCCTGCATCGATTCCTGTAGAAATTTGGTTTAAGATAGAAGTCATCTTACGTGCTGTTGAAGCATTACCAGCAACTGCGGCTTGCTCTACGCCAACCATTGCACGCTCAAAGTCTTTCTTAATTTCCTTTAACTTCTTAGCTAATTGGTGTGCAGTTTCCTTTGCACGACCATATGTAGCTACTGCATCAGCTGTTGCTGATACTTGGAAGGCTTTAGACATGATCTGAGTGTTGTTTGTACGCTCAGTTGCATCTGTCAATGTTGCCATTGATGCGTCGGCTCCCTCAACTACGGCATTGACTGCTGAATCTGCTAATGAATCTTCAAGGAATGAGAAAGTTCTAGCTGATACTTTTTCGTCTTTGAACATCGCAATACAGGGCGTAGCGAATGGTGAAATGTTGGTAATGATGTCTGAAACATCTTCCTTTTTACCAACTTGGTTATATGTGGTATATGTACTCATTTAATTGTTCCTCACAATTTTAGGATTAAGTTTGAAAAGATTTAATCTTCCCAGCGGCTCATGAGTGCGTCTGCAATATCATCAAGGTCTTTAGCACCACTCAGCATATCCATTTGCTTCTGTTGATTAGCTTTCTGGATAGACTTTTTAGTGGGTGGTGACTTCTTGGAACTAAGAACCTTCTTGCCACTTTTCGACTTTTTCAGTTTGGCCTTGGCTTTCTTGCTGTTGGCGGACTGTTTTGATTGGTCGTAAAGTCTGGCTTTGTTAATCAGCATGATGACCTGTGGGTCTGTGTACTGATCGACTTGATCCTTGGGTAATCCCGATTTGACAGCATAGTCACGAATATCTGAATAGAGTTCGTTGCCCCAGTCAGGCAGTTGTTCTTGGAGAACCTTGACGCAATCTGCGGCGGCCTCTCTAGTTGCTTGCTGGTGCTGTTGCTGTGCTTGGGATACAAGCTGACCACTTTCTTCCTGTAGGAATTTTAAGTCGTCTTCTGCTTGCTTCGCGTCTTGGCGTAGTTGAGAGAATGTTTCTGCATCCATCTCGCGTGACGCTACTAACATATCAATGTCAGCGTAAGGTTTGTACCTTGCTTCTGCGCGTTCCAATAACTTCTGATATGACATCTGCGTTTGAGCCAGTTGTTCTTCTGACTGCTTTCGCTGGGTAGCCAAATCTTGAGACTTTTTTGTTAGAGATGCTTCTTGACCATAAAGCCGCTTTAAGTCCTTTACAGATACCTGTTTAGACTCACCATTGACTGCAATGTCTACAATCTGATCGTCAGAAGCCGCTAGAGGTTCGTCGTCCTCTTCATCGTCTTCGTCTATATCATCATCGACATCTTCATCTTCGGTGCCATCTTCGTCAGGGTCTTCAAGGTCTAACTCGTCTTGATCGTCCTCTTCATCGTCTATTTCATCATCTTCATCTACCTCTGTCTCGGCAAGGTCTTCAGATGTTGCATCTTCTACTTCGACTTCAGATAAGGTTTCCCCGTCATCCCATCGTCCTAAGATTGCGTCTGCCGCATCATCAACATCTAATGCTTGCGGCTGAGAGTTTACGTTTTGCTCGTTGTTCATGGAGCAGTCTCCTCTTGGCTGTTGTCGCCGTTCTGCTGTTCTACAATGCTGTCACGCACTTGAACTCGCTGTTTTAAAGTATCAACCACGTCTACTAATGCTCGATAGTGGTTATAGGCATACTCCCGTTTATCCTTGTCTGCTGGTTCAGTGTTTACAAACGTCTGAAATGATCTTTCGACAAGTTCATTGATAACTGAATTGAAGGCGGAACCGCTTAGTACGGCTCCAGCTTCATCTCCAGCCATCACAAGTTGCTCTTCTTGTGTAGCCATGTGCTTTCCTTATTGTGTTGTGCTTATCCGTTTGGACTTGCGATTGCTCTGACATCATCAGCATTTCTTGCGATCTCTAGTTCCTCTAAGTTCACGAACTCTTTGTGTTCAAACTCAGTCTCGTTGAGGTCTTGCTTGTCAGATTGTAGGGCAAATGCTTGTTGAGCCTTCATAGTGTCTAGCTCATGTTTCATTTGCCGCATTTGTGCATCAACTTGCACCTTCATTTCAGCGACAGCTGTTTGTCGTTCTTGAAGTTGCATTTGTTGCTGTGCCATCTGCATTTGCATCTCTGCATTTGGATCAGGTGGCGGTGGAGGTATCATCGCTGGGTCTGTTAGGAAGTCAGCAACATTCTTAATACCTGATTTCTCTAATACTGAAGCCAGCATCTTGAACTTGTTCTGCGGAGAGTACATTTGTCCAAGAGTAGGATCAGCGGAGAATAACTGATGGAACGACAGGTGTTTTTGAACCAGCTGCTCCTGATCGCCGTAGCCCAAGTGGAACTCAACTTGTACGTCACGTTTATCAGCCCATTGCGATGGGTCGATAGGGACATAACGCCCAGCTAACTCAACAATCTTCTCTTCAGACTCGTTCTCTACTACTAATGAATAGACCATTGAGAATAGAGGCTTTAGGAAGTTGTTCGCAAAGTTACGCGCTATGATCTTCTGTCGCTGTTGGCTCATTGTAGCTAACTGCTCGACCATTGCCGCTGAGTTTTGTTTGCTTATAGCGTCTTTATTAAGACCTTGGGATAGGCGTGAGACACCAGAGGTATCTTCTTTATCCTCATCTAACATTTGAATAGTTTGGAATACAAACGGGTTCAGTGATGCTTGAGGCATAGGGTTAATAGCGTCTGGGCGTGTCACGTTGACGATGCCACCCACACGATTATCAATTAGTTCTCTTGGGTTCGTAAGACCACCTTTAACCACTGTATAACGTGGGTTGTTAGTGACCATAGCGTGATCAAGAATAGAACGTGTTAATACTGTACGTGCATTTTGTATTCCTAATAGTTTCTCAGCAAAGTTGTTGCCGTGAAAAGCATGTGGAATAGGTAGTGGCACGAATGCTACGAATGGACGTCTGTTTACTATCTCTTTCTCAAGTAAGATGTTTGATGCTTTGACTATTTTGTAGAGTTCAGCAACACCAGTTCCTTCAACATCTAGCTCAATGAAAGCCTCGACCACAGTTACTTGTCTAGTTTGACGCTGGTATCCTTTTGCATTGAAGCCTCGGTCTGCACCTATGTCATCAAAGCGAGAAAGTATCTCAGGGTCGTTGTCAAAGTCTGTGTCTTCATTGTCAGAGATTTTAGCAACTAAGTCTTCGTCGTAGCCCATCTCGATAAGTTCAGAGATAGACTTCTTAGTTCTATGTGCACAGAAGCTAACGTCATCTAAAGACTTTGCCTGTGGTTCAATTAAGAACTCTTCTGGTGCAATAGCCTCAACCTTAACTTGTGAAGTATCACGGGTTACACGTAGCTCACCAGAGAACATACCAGCTTCTTCAGTAAGTTCTTCGATCTCTACATTATCCTCTGCTAGAAGTGCATCAAGTTCTTCTTCAGTAAGTCCTTCGACATACTCAAGTGTACTTTCATTTTGCATACACCAGTAAACTTTAGCTACGCCAGCGCGAGCGATGAGACCATCGTGAATGACTGTCTGCATAGTTTCAAACAGGTTGTTTTGGCGATGTAGAACGTAGTCAGTGTACTCTGTGCAGACTTCAGCTGTAGGAACATCATCAGCATTCTGTGGTGAGAACCTGAGTGTTTTGTTTCCTGTGCTGAATGTCTCCAGCAAAGCCGCCTTCATACTTTCTACAGCATCATAAACGTCCTGACTTACATACTTACTATTACCATCATGCGCTGGGCGTGGCAGTTTAGCACTGTAGTAGTCCATCACCTGTCGGCGTTCTTTTGACAACTCAGAATCATAGTATCCAATGGAACGTCTTAGGTTAGTATCTACTATGGACACAACCTGATCGTCGTCGAGTTTTTTATAATCTTTATTTGATTTCATGTCTAAACCATCTCAATATAGTAATCGTCAACTGCATCTATGGGCTCCCAAGCACCTTCATGAATATGATTGGCTAGGGCTAAACTCATAACGCAGTCATCAAAGCATCCAGCTTCCGCTTCCATGCCGCCACTTTGTGTGACGATGTATGTTAGCATTTCCCGAATAGTGACTTTATCGTTTAGTTCGATCTTACCCTCTCGAACTGAGGCTCTGAGTTCATCAATGATCAGAGGTTTTGTCTTGGATGTAGTAGTAAAGCCTAACTTGATTGTCTCTTTGTCAGTTAGTTTATCTACTTGTACTTCTGTGTAGAAGTTGGGGTAGGCCATGTCTTTCCCAAGACGGGTACATGTTAGAATACCATGGCTGTTGTTCTCTACAATTATGTAGGCAAAGTTGAAGAACTCACCTAGCTTATAGAGGACAGTAGCAAAGTAATCAGGATGAACTTGGGCACGATAGGTTGCCACCTGTCGTTTCTTGCTGTCGAGAACTTGGGCAACCGACCAGTCACCACCTCTGACACCCATAGCAACGTCTGCTCCTATGGTGTACTTCTCGCCATCATCTAGTTTGCGATAGGTTGTCAATTCTCCACGCATGTTCTCAAGCCAGTCTTCACCTTCCAGTGCTAGACGTGCTTCGATGTCTCTTGATTTCTTTAAGTCATCTTGTAATGACTCTGGATTAAACACAGGACGCCCAGTGGTTAAGAAAGCCTCTTCGGGCTCCGCTGGATATTCCTGTCTAAATAAATCTATGCCGTTCTGTGCGATCTTACGCCGACGAAACATCAGCTGTTCGTTGTCTAAGTCGTATCTCTTAGATAAGTCCTCTTCCTCTGGAGTTATCTTAAAGTTCTCAGGTACAGGCTCACGATACTCTGGGTCTACATACCAAGGGATAAACACAGGGACGTATCCGTTAGATCCATCCACTGCACCTTTCCATAAGTCATAGAATATACCAGAGACACCATTAGCTGTGCTCTCAACAAATACAGCTGTGCCTTTCTTGCTAGGTACGGCTTGCGTCATACCATTCCAGTTTTCTAGGGCAGTTGATTTCTGCCAGAACGCAAGTTCTGATGCGTGAACATGTGTAAGTGTCTCACCACGTCCAATGCTTTCACCACCAGCTGTAGCAACTACATAAGAACTATCAAGAACATCAAAGGTCAACTCGCGTCGAGATGAATACTTTGTGTGTGGCTTGAGTAGCTCTGGGCAGTTCTCATGGTAGCGTTTAGTCATGTCAAACAGTGCTCTCGTACTGTCAGAATGGTGTGTGACCACCATTGCTTTACATGCTTTGCGCTGGGAAACATTAAAGTAAAGATAGCCGCCTACATAAGTTGATAGACCTTGCTGTCTAGCCTTCAAGATTATGATGCGAACTTTGCCTTCAGTAGCCATTTGTTTATCTACAGCTTCTTGTAGAATAGTCTGTGCTGGCTTGAGTTTGAGGGGCTTGATGTCTCCATCTTTGGTTCTGATCTTGAGTGCTGACTTAGAATAAAAGTCAAATTCGTCATATAGTTTGCGGCGTATTTCTTTAAGTTTCGTTTCCATCGTCGGTTTGCTCTTCCTCTGTGTCACTTACTAAAAGCGACTCCAAGAAGGCTTCTGCTTTACCAACAGTGACTTCGCTCTTTGAAACTGGTTTTGTCTTAGTAAAGTCTAAGACCATTCTTGCGGCAGTTAGTTTGTCTCGGTTCTGCGCTGGTTCGCGCATGATCTCGACAGCTGTTTTAAGAGCCTCTACCGCATATTCGTCGTCAATATTGTTGTCTTTAGCCATGATAGCCACAATCCTTTCAGCGTCTTTCTGTGCTTGTTTTCGGATGGGGGTGATGGCCTCTAACGTGTAGCCATCTGGAGTGCCTACTGGCCTTCCTCCGTTCTTACGTTTTTTGGTTGACCACTGCTTTCGTAGTGCTCTTCCTTCCTCGGTCTGCATTAGCGTCGAGAAGTAATTATCTTTGCCCTTTCGAGCCTTCTTTGGGTGCGTTAGTTCTTTCTTTGGTGACTTCTTTCTTGGTTCCTTGGGTGCTCCCATTGGTTTCTCCTAATGTCCTTAGAATAATAAAGCCCCATTGCTGGGGCTGTATGTTGTTATGCTGATAGGATGCCATCTTGCGGACTGAGTATGCCTTCATTCGGCTCTTCGTCCTCTCCAGAGTTCATCGCAACCATTGCTGTGACTATGGCTAATACTGTTGCAAGAGGATGTCCGTAGAACTTAATCTTACCATTGTTTGCCTTATCAAACTCTTTTTGTATTAACTTTGTGTTGACAGGCATTAGCTCTTTGGCGAGTTTTGGGTTCATTAAGTACAACCACATAGGATCAACAGATAACTCAGCTGTGATGTTAGTGTAGGCGCGATAATCTTTTATCTGTTGTTTTATTTGCTTAACTACATCAGGGTCTTTGTAAAGGTTTAGCCTTAACAGCATTTTCCTAATATCTCTGGCTTCGACTTTGCTGTTTGGGTCTTTTTCTGTAAATGCTATGCCAGCTTCTTGGAAAGCATGTATTTCTTTAATTGCTGGGTGGTTTTTACCTTTACCTTCAAGAATTGGTTTCATAACAGAACTATTGTAGCTATTGCCTCCTACGAGGTTTTTTTTACCACTAAACGGGTTCTTAACTAAAGTTATGCCAAATTCACCCTTACCATCCATGTTACCCTGTGTAAGCGAATGCCCCATTTCATGGAGCAGTGACATCAAAGATTCAATCGGCGGAACTTTTTTACCTTTAAAACTTCCACCTGATTTTATAGCAAACACCCTACTACCAAAGCCTTTCATTTTAGGATTCCAAGAATGAACAGCGGCAGTGCCAGAATCAGTGTTAGTAATGTTTTGTAAAGCAGTGCCACTATTCATCATTTGTGCTGTAATGCCTAGAAGATTAGCCACCTCTAAGGCAGTATCAACGTCCTGTATTCCGTTTTCGTACTTTGTACCTTTTTTGCCAATTTGCACTACTGCATCGGTGTCAGGTATTATGTCCTTAACGGCTTTTACTGTGACCTTTTTTACTTTTGGTGTTTCTTGGGTGGTTGTTGCGAGTACACCAGATGAGGCCAGTTGAGTGGGTTTAGCTTCTCCAGTTCCTTGTACGGCTGTTTGTCCACTAGCAGTTCCTTGTCCACTTGGTTGAGGAGTTTCTTGAGGTGTGGCGGTAGTTTTGGTTGGGGCATTCTTCTTACCTTTTACCTTTATCTCTGCTTGCTGTTGTAAAACCCTTTGATGATACGGCATTAAATACTTTTCTACAAGTTGCCGATTATCTAATGCTTTTCTAGCCCTAAAAGTAATCTCTAATGATGCCTTTTCTGGATTACTGCCTAAACTGAGTCCATACTCATCTAATGAGTCATTTAGTACAGCCCTGTCTCCATCGCTAACAGTAAGATCGGAAGCCAGTTTGTTTTTTAAATTCTGAACAAACTTTCTGTTGTCATCAATACCCTGTTGTACCGCTGGACTATTTTGCAATGGTGCAGGGGGTGTAGGTGCTACTGGTGACGTAGGTGCAGCTGGATCAATTTTTGGAAACTTAAATCCACCTTTAATTACACCGACAGTATAAGATAGTGTTTGGTCATTGTCTGGCATCTTACCAGTCTTTAAGTGTGACTTGTAAGCATTAAGAGCCTTACGGACACTAGCATCTGATTCTTTTGCAAGCCGCCTGTTTAAGACCCGTAAGATTTCAGCATCTATTTGTTTTGGTGTCATATCACCAAGGTTGCCAATTTCACGTAGTCCAGTGTGTGCAATGCCTCTAGGTGACTCTGGATTAGGGTGTTGGCCTTCCTCATACATTTTGACAAACAATGCTTGCTTTTCTGCATCTGCTTTAGCTTTTGCCGCTTTCTTCATTGCCCTGTTAATAGCATCTTTGGCCTTTTTATTGGCCTGTGCTTGCTGGGCTTTGTTTAAGGGTAGGCTTGTACCTGTAGGTGTATTAAGTCCACTTTTCTTGATGTTCTTTTTGACAAAGCGGTTTACTTTAGACCTACGGCCTGTGACTGCATCTATTGCACGTCCACCAGCAACTAAAGGTATCTGTGTTGCTAAAGATGCACCACCTGTTCCAGCAATAGCACCAAAGTTTAACATACCAGCAACATCTCGCGCTGGGTTGTATCCTTTGCCAACATTATTGATCGGGTTGAACACATCAGTAAACTTAGAGAAGCCACCTTTGAGGCCAGATGCATAAAGTTCTGTCAGTACATTTGATTTATAGAGCCCATTCACCATCTTTTGACCAACTTCTGTTGATCCAGCGATGTCTTTCACAAACTGTATGTCAGCTGGTGTTACACTGCCGCCAACTTTTAGGTTTGATGTGTTAATGATACGCTTAAACTTATCAATAGTCTCAGGGTCTAAGTCTTTTACAATCTGTTTGTTAATTTGGCTTGCCGCCGCATTTACTTCTGTCTGTATAGCCTTCCTAACACTTGTAAGTGTCTGGTTAGCACCCTTCTGTGAAGAGGGGTCGATGTCTTTTAGATTGTATCCGCTGTCTTCTGATATTTCTTTGATCATACGAGATACATCACCAGCCGCTTGGTCAACTTCTGGGGCTAGTTCTTGCCTTGGTTTAAAGACAACTTCACCAGTCTTAGTAACAGTTGATATTGCTGTGTTAGCGGCTCCACTTAGTGTAGAACCAATAAGCCCAGCGTCACCCATGCGGTTTACGACTTCATCAGTAACATACTCACCACCTTTGATGGCAGTGTTACCCATGATTGTGGCTTCTTGACCAGCTTCCTGTATGCCTTCTTTCAGTATCTTCACAGTGTAGCCACCGCCTTTGACGGGCAGTAGCTCTATGAGGCCAGAGGTTACAGCCGCACCCAAGTCTTGCATGGTTGCAGTTGTGTCTATGCCTTTTTCTTCGTTCTCATCGCGTGTTTCGCCTAGTGCACTTAAAGTACCATAGACTGTACCACCGATAGCAACAGTTGTACCGACAATCGGTGCAGAAGTTACAGCTAGACCAGCACCGATAGATGCCGCTGTACCAGCTAGTACCTGTGGGGCGGCTTCCGCTGATCCGTAGAGTAAAGATTTACCAGCATTTGCAAGATCGCCTTCGCGTAGGTTCTTAATAATGCCATCAGCACCTTCTGGACGCTGATAGTTCGCTTCCGCAATCTCACGTTCATTGCGTTCAGCCATTTCCTTACCATAGTTCTCAATACCTTCTGATCCTGTCAGTTCACCAACACCTTGGATACCCTGACCTATAAGTTTTCCTGCATTATCGTAGCCAAATTTAGCCGCGCCACTAACTGAAGTGTCAACTTCAGCTGTTGTAGTTTCTTCGTTACCAAGGTGTTTCTTTAAAGCCGCTAATGCACCTTCTTGGGTGTCACCTGTAATATCAAAAGTACGTCCATCTGGCGTAGTTATCTCAAAAGTTGGCATATCTGTACCTATTATTTCTGTTGGATTTTGAAACCATCAACCTCAACTGGTTTATAGTTCGATACGGGTGCTCTATATCTATAAGACTGCTCAGACTCGTTAATGACTACATTGCCATTTAATCTGTTTTGTACGTTTCTTAGAGCAACCATTCTTTCGTTGATCCAGTCCACCCAAATCTTCTCATCTTGGAAGTTCTTCGGTGCTGGTTGTAAGAATAAGTCCATCTCTTTGTTAGAAATGGCACCCTTTGTTTCTGCAACTCTAAGTAATGCATCATCAACTTTAAGTCTGCTTAATAACAGTCGTCTAGCCGCATCTGGGCTACCAGTATAGTTGTCAATAAATGACTTAAAGATACCACCTACACCTGTTAGGTTTCCACCTTCAGCTTTACTTTGTGCTATTGCATCTAAACCAGACTGAAACGAGTTCAGCTGTGAACTTACGTTATTAAAAGTTTCTTTATCTTTGTCAGATGATTTACCACTACCTTTAGCCTTCAACGCCGCTATACGTTCTTCAGCAAGTCTTGTTGCTTCTGCTTTGTTAAATGCGGCTGTCTCTGAGGCTCTGTTAGCATCTTGGATGTTGCCAAACTCTTGAGTTGCGGCTCTTGCTGAACCAGCAAATCCTTGGTCTGAACCACCGATTATAGCACCACCGATACGCATAAGTGCTTCGTTTCTGTTGATCTTAGCGTATGGCATCATAGAGCCACGGGCATTAGAAGACACTGCGCTACCTTTGCGGTCACTAGAAGATGTAGTATCAGTATTTAAGATACCATTACCTTTAGGGTTCGGATTAGGCTTACCCTTGTCTGTAAGAACAGGATTAGGGTCGTCATATGCAAATAGGTTTTCACCAGCTACCATATCATCTATGGGGTCATACTGATCATTTTTAAGTACAGCACTGTCTGTTGCATTAAACTCGTCAACAGACGCCATTATGTCTTTACCTAAATACTGTCTAGCATTCTCTTTGTCGTTTAGAATACCTTGCTCGAAGACATCTAATGCATGAGGTGCTTGTTTATAGGTATTAGTAGCATTCAAAACACCATCAATAGCATCTGGCTGTACATCATTTGCTAATATATTGTCAGCGTCTTGTTTTGCTTGTGTGTACTCTTCTAGGTAAGGACTTGCGCCTAGTTCATATTGTTGAGCTAAGTTAAATTTATCGTTGGCAACCTTCATCCGCTGTTCAGCTTCTTGGTATGGATCAACAACAGTGTTTTTTCTGTACTGCTCGTTTGCGGCTTTAAGAGTTTCTTGTTCAGCACCAATGTTGCTGGTCATCATGTTAGAAACGTCAGAACCATCTGAGACAACTTTATTGCTCTCTGGGTCGTACATGACTGTATAGGCCATGCTTGTGCCTTCATTGATTACCATAGGTACAAGGTTAGACTTCTTTTTAGGTGGAATTTTAGGCTCTGTATTTAAAGCTGGAGGCATAGGGGGCATATAGTTGGGATAGCTCTGCGTTAGAACTGGTCGTCTTACTGCGGCTGGCATTATCTTCCTCCTTTATCTCATGTGTGGGTTGGCTGTTGGGTTCATCTGAGGTCTAGCAAAGCTAGTTTGCTGTCCGCCTCCAAAGAAATCTGGATATTGTTGCTGGAAACCAAAGCCAGCCATACCACCACCTAGTGCGGCGGCATACGGATTATTCATGTTGGCTTGGAACTTATTTGAAGTCTCTGGAGCCTTACCTAAGATACCAGACTGGTAGCCTTTACGCTGGTCTAGTTCAAAGTCACGTTGGTTTTCAAATTGTTGCTTCTGATCATTCAGCTGTGCTTGGTTGTAGCCTTGTAAGGCATTACCAGCGTTCATACCGAAGTTAGCACCTTGTCCTAAAGTATTCATGCCAACACCATAAGCACTTTGGATGCTTTGGTTAGCTTGTCCAGCACCTTGCAATGCAGAACCTTGGTCACTAAACTGCTGTGCCTGTTGGTTAAGACTACGATCAATAAGACTATTCTGAATGTTTGTAGCTACATCGGCACGTCTGTCGTCATATGCTCGGTTAGCTACTGCTTCCGCTACACCAGCGCGACTAGAGTTCATGTTACCAGAACCCATTGCCGCCATGTCTATACCAGTCAATGTGTTCTCTTGTAGGTTACGACGATCATCACGCATTGCGGCGTCTACTAGAGAGCCAGAGTTTGCTGATGCGTAGTTCATAGCGTTGCCAAGGCGGTCTTGCTGTGCCGCTTCTGACATACCTTGATACTGTCCATACAATGAGTTGGCGTTGTTGCCAAAGCCAGCTGTATTGCCCATCATGGCATTACCACTGTTCATCATATTAGTACCATAGTTGCCCATAGTATTAGCAGTGCCTGTCTGGAACTGGTTAGGGGCGGCTAGGGTTTGGCCTTGGTAGGCTCCAGTGTTTAAGACTCCACCTAGTGCGGCTTCTGAGCCTTTTAAGTTGGCATCCACGTATGGCTTGTATTGGTTAAACGAAGCCATGTTAGCCGCGTTTGCTTTATCTTGTGCTTTCGATTGCATCTTTGAGCCAAGTAAGCTGGCTCCAGCACCTATAATTGCGCCCCACATATAATATTCCTTTTATTTTATACAGCAACCCAAGCTGTGCCATTGTAGACAACAAGTTTAGATACGCCTGATCCTAATGGTTCCCAAGGGTACACGGCATAACGAACCATGCCTTTTCTTGGGTTGGTTGGTTCTCTGTCGGTTACTTGGGTACTTGCGTCTGCTAATGATTTTATAGACGCTTCTATTTCTCTTAGTTCTTCCTGTAAGTAGTTGGGGAGGAACTCTGGAGTAAGTGTTGGTGCTGTGCGCCTGACATAAGCAGACACCAGCATATTTATTTTATCTGAGATAGCCATTGTTATCTCCTACCAGTCACAGTGATCTCGACATCCATACCCGTAAAGTTGAAGTCTTTGTCAGCTGTGGTTGCCAGCTTGTACGACAAGTATCTGCCAGACATACGGGCATCCACCTTGTAATCAGTAAGTGCATTAAAGGTTACTGAACTTCCATAGTTAGGGGTGGCATGAGGTGTATCGGCAGCTCCAAAAGTAAAATTAAACTGACCATTAGAACTGTCAGTAGATACTTGTGGGGCTAGTCTGGAGATAACCTTATAGCCTGTCAGTGGTATTCCTTGTTCATCAAGATCGAGACCAACACGTTCTATAAAGAACGGCTTAGATACTGCCGTGTCTATAGCCTGTGATAGACTACCTTTTTCTATCAAGTCGATACCATAGACCTTACTGTTAGCTACCCCACCCCCAGCTTTTGCTAGAACAAGTGGATGTCTTTGGTATGGGCTTTCTTGAGAGTGGTATGAGCCACCTACAGTTTCATAGGTAGTCGTAGCGTCTGCATATGTTGACGCTGTGTTTACGTTGGCTTCAGCACCAGAGACTACGTTAGGTAAATCATAGAATGACCAGATGTCTTCTTTGTAGTTGTAGACAGCGGCTCGGTTACAACTGTCGCCATCTGCGTACTCAGCCATATCGTCTCCGCTGTGATAACAGAAGTATACCTCTTCGAGCATTGAGTTATGTAAGACAAAACACTGTTCAGTCTTAGAGTTGTCTAGGCCGTTAAAGATGTAGTCTCGGACTCTACCATCGCATATTGATTGGCGTGTGTTGCCATCGGTTACATATATGTCATCCCTGTCAAAGACGTAGTGTCTACCTTCGATCTCTTGTATGCAGTTCTGGTTGATTACCCCAGCGTCATCAAAGAGTTTCCTAAAGTTAAAGATGAATGCACCACCGACAAACTCCATCATCCACACTTGGTCTTGTGAGTAGACAAGGAAGTTGGAGCCGAGGGTTGCCCCATCAACTATGGGGGTCTTCATTTGCACTAGGTCATTGAAGCCAGCACTGTTGGTTAAGTCTGTAGCATCCCATGTACTTGGGACTTGGTTAGCTAACACTGGGTCACTAAAGCGAACCCTGTTAGGGAACTCTGTGCCACTTTCTATAGTGCCTAGTGCTAACAAGAAATCACCATAGGATCGTATAGCTGTTGTGGTTACACCAGAAGGCCAATTAGGCAATGCAGTAAAGTTAGTTGCGCTGGGCACTCTATGTACTGGTGCTGTTGTTGATCTATTGATGTACTGTACGTCTGCAAGTATTGTGGCTGTCACGGGTGTGATAGACGATGCAGACAGTGAACTGTTGAACTTCTGGGATAGGACACCATTAGTCATCTCATAGATGTCAAAGGTATCATCTACCACTAATACTGTATCAAAACCAGAGAGGGCACTGACACCATAGATGAACTTAGGACTAACTGTAAGGTTGCCTGATGAGATGCTTCTGTAGATGGGTGCTCTGGTTACTTTGGCCTCGTTGAACCTGACGTTCTTGGCTCTAGTGTAGGCATTGATGGGGAGGCTGTATGGGTCAATGTCTGTAATGACACCAACAGACCCAAGCCCACGGATAGGGAGGTTAGTCATGGGCTACTTACTCCGTTCTTATGTTTTCATTATGTACGCTAGGGCATAGTAGGGCGGTCTGTTCTCATGTGAACTTCCGCTACCCGTGTTTCCTGTAGTACCACTGACTGAGAAGGTGTGGTTGTGGCTACCAGCGGCTCCCGTGGAGTTCCCTAGCTTGTTGAACTCATTAAGGCCTGTCACGGGTGACCCTGCATCTCCGTCACGACCAGTATCTGTAGGGTGCGGCTGTGCAACATCAGGGTGCGTGTGATTGCCTATAGTGCTCGTAGTACCAGAGCCACTAAAGCTGTGACTGTGTGCTGGTAGGTTGGCTGTAGATAGGTTGACAGCATCAGTACCACCAGTGGCGTTGACTGCATAGGATGAACCTGCACCCACCACAAACCGATTACGAAGGTCTGGGGTACTGTTGGAGCCATTACATAAGACCCAACCAGAAGGTATAGATCCTACAGACCCAGACCACATTATGATACCACCAGCAGGGATGGCTCCACCAGCGGCAAGGCTGTTCAGCTGTGATGTCGTGGCAGTCAATCCGTCTAACTTGTTGATCTCTGTAGCTGACGCTGTGACACCATCGAGAGCATTGAGTTCTGTGTGTGATGCCGTGATTGCACCAGTGACGTTTGGTAACGTAGCTTTGATGGTGGCTTTAAGTAGTCTGATGTGGTCATCAGCTTGCGCCAAGCCGTCTGTTGAGGCTGGGTTTGAGGCGTTGAGACTGCTGATGTAAGTTCCTGTTTCGAGTGCCATATCTGGGGTTCCTGACTTGTGTTTCTGAGGGAGGCTCTTGTTTCGAAGGCCGAACAACAACAACAACAAGAACAACCTTTAGCCTTCTTTTTGAAATTGATGTTAAAATTAAGGTACGGGGGGTCTAAAATCCTGTGAACCTATAAAAAATCTAGTGGTATCCTGTGTAACCTGTTGTTTTCTATAGATAAGCAAGTAGCAGGGATGATGTATCCCTCAGTATACGCTGGTAAATATGAAAGACAAACACAGGACATTAGACATTGATTAGTGAAATTTGTCTGGCTGACATTTTCGACTATTCGACAGAGATTGGGACGTACCAGAGAAACCGATAGACATCCCAAGACATCCCAAGACATCGACAAGAAACCATCCTTCCCTGGTCAACATCAGGACAAGTGCCTGGTCAACATCAGGACATCACCAGCTGGCGATAAGATAGACAATCATTCTAGGGTTACTTTAGTTGTCTATAGTCTCTCTAGTTCTTTGCTTTGTTTGTCATGTTGAGGATGGTCGAAGGTCGTCTTTAGTAGTCTATAGATACTAGGCCTTGGGAGCATCAGTTGCTCAAGGGAAGTCTGAGGGACTGTAGCTCTACCAAGGCCTTCACAAGCCTGTATAGTCTGGCTTTGTGGTCTCTGTCGTCGGCTCTGGTTGTGTTCTGGGTTCTAAAGGGTGACACAAGTATTCTAGGGTCAATTAATTGCCATATATGCATTGACGAGGGATGCATCTTTTGATATTCCTTGGGTACACTGAAGGCATTTGCCCGATGACTATAGATGGGCGACAGGCCGCAAGGTGTGGCAGGGGACTGTAACTCCCTCCACCAGAGCGGATCAGATCGCAACACCAGAGCCAACAACAGGCCGAGGGATTAGTCAGACAGCAAGTGACCTTCTTAACCAAAGAAGGAACTACAGAATGACACTTACAATCACACAGAATGAAATCAATACACTTTGGGACAAGGGATACCGCCCTTTTGAAATTTATCTATGCAACGATGAGCCTGAAATTTATGGTGGCAAGTGGCACGCGGCTGGAACGATTGGTGGCTGGGACATTAAGCACATCTTTGCTACGCGAGAGCAAATCAAAAACTATCCAAACTTTGACTGCATCATAAACATAGACAGTGTTGCTTACTGCACTGAAGTATTCCACGGCAAAGAGGACAATACAAATTGCCTTACTAAAAATCAAACAAAAGCAATGGAAGTTCTTGTCAAGTCTGGCATGAGCAACACTGGTGCTAAGTGCATCAATGATATGATGGACGACCCAATGCCAGTAGTGCAAGCAAGTGATCTTGTAGAAGCTGGCTGGTCACAGAAGCAAGCCGAAGGCACATTTGGTTCACTTATTGCCAGTGGTCATATCTTACATGACGAAGGCGGCAATGCCGCTAATGATCTTTATGTTCTCGAAGGTGAAGAGGAAGAGTTTGACAACCTTCGTCAGTTCTTTGTTGAAGAGGTGCAGTCATGAGAGACCTTATCAACCGCATGTCATCACCAGAATTCTGGGCAGACTTTGCCCTTCTATTCTGTGTCGCTGTTTCAATCATAGTTGTCATATCAGGTCATCTGACAGTCTGAGCCTACTGGTGCACCCATGCTTCGGCGTGGGTCATCCAGTGGACTTAGCCACGACAACAGAAGGAACGAAAGAATGAACAACCCAATTATGCAAGGGCTACTAAATGCAAAGCCAGCACCAGTGAAAGTAAAGAAAAGCACTCTTAACACTGACATACTTGATCAAATCTTGGTCATTCAGTGCTGGACTAGAGCCATTGTGCATCAGCTATACCATGCCACCCCAGATCACATGGTAATAGATAAATGCCAGCGTCGAATTGATGATGCCAAAGAAGACATTTTGAGCCTAGTTGCTGGAGAAATCAAATGAGACTTTACACAAACAAACGCGGCGACTGGGCTGGCACTCAGTCAGACGCTAGGAAACTTGAGGGCAAATACATTGAGGTTGATGTCCCAGTCATGAAGGCTGACTTGCTGGCATTCCTAAATCAAAACTCAGTGGGAGCAATGGCAGTCGAGAGCAAGCCAGAGCCAACCCCAGCCGAGCGACCAGAAGTCTTATCACATGACGCCGCTGGTTGGGTCTCATGGGCTTACGAGAGATTGAGAAGGGGACAGAAAGCAGACGCTGAAGCAATGCTTCTCAAGGGTCTGAAGATACAGCGAGAACTAGCCAGTTGATTGCATCAGTTAGCCCAGCGTCTAGGCGTTGGGTTTGCTCATGCAATCAAGCATGAAACCAAAGAAGGAACAAAAGAATGAATACAGTAGTAGAAAATAGATTATCAAGTTGTACCGATTGCGGAGCAATAGTTACACAGGGCGAGCAATGGTGTGAGCCTTGCTTTGGAGAGTGGACGGAGAAGCAAGACGAGCGACGTCTCTGGGACGAGGAAAAGGGCTACACTCCAGACGACATAAATTGGGCAATAGGTGAGTGGTCGGGCAATTGGGAGATGAAGGGAGCAACCAAGGATGACTGGGGCGACTTCATACTACACAATAAAGCAGATGGTTCAGTTGATGGCATCGCAAAGATACCCAACGGAAAATATAGCGTCTGCTTTGCCCCTGATAACTATGACATCTGGTTTAAAGACGTCATCCGCGTAATCAATGGCAAGGTACACATGGAAGACATGAAAGAAGCTACAGCGCAGTTTCTTAATCAGGCTGGCAAGTGGCACACCTTCATTGAGGATATAGACATCGCCGACAGCACTGACCGCCAAGGTGAGCAAATCTTAACAGTATTTCTAGGGAGCTAAATCATGGAAACTTTTAGAGTGAAAGATTTAAATACCAATGAATTATATAAATGGTCTCTTGAGCAAGTTCTTTATGTAATCAACTTAGGTCATTCTGATCAATGGACGTTATACACAGCCGATGATTGGAAAGAAGGTTGGGACGAATGGGTTGAAGGGTGTGGGATGTATAGTATGGAGGCGCACCATGACTGAAGAGATCACAAGATACCGCATCTTACTTGAGGACGAGAAGTACAGCGTTGACCTAAGAACCTACACGGACAGAGCAACAGCTGAACACCACGCTAAACTTTATGCACAAATCACTGGCGGTAAGACGTCAGTTTACGAAGAGGTTTACTACAATGATTATTGATTACACAGCAGAAACAGCGGTTGAAGCCTTGCAAGTAGCTTTGTTCAGAAGCCTTACAGCAAGCACTGTAGAAAAAAGTTCAGCTGCATCTGGCCTAGCGCAAGCAATGGCTAACAAACTAACACCACAGGAACTAGAGCAAGCCAAAGCTGGAGCAATAGAGATGGCAGTTCGTGAGCATTACGGAAGGAAAGCAAATGTTTAAGGGAGCAAACTATATAAAAAATAGGGCAGGGCGTATTCATAATATCTTTGGATATGATGCCGCTAAAGTTCTTGAAGTTAAGAGTGATGACGAAATCACAGTCTACTTTTATTGCTTTAAGGCACTAGGAGAAACATCCCCAGACAAAACCATCATGGATTTAAAGAAAGAAGACCTTTGGCATTTCTTAGAAGTTTACGATGTGCATAGTATTGAAGGTGTTGAAGAAATTGAGAAACCTACAGAAATCATAACTGACCAACACGCATTTCTGCTTGGGCTTCTTTTAGGTAAATATAAAAAAAAGGAGAGCCTTGCAAATGTCTTAGGTGTGTCGCCAAAGCTGATCACTCGATGGAAGCAGGGTGAGAAAATGTCTTCCAAGAGACTACAGCAGTGCACAGACTTAGCGAAAGGAATTACACAATGACATTTCTTGAGTTAGTCCACATGGACGCAAAGCTAATCTGGGACGGGGAAGCACACCGAGCCCGAAGCATCACCAAAGCCGAGCGATTTGCCTCTTTCTCTGATTATGAGACAAGGGGCATCAACGACTTTAAGCCTAGCCATATTCACAGGTTCTTTGACAGTCTTACGGAGCAGGGGCTGTCTAATAATACAATAAATCACTATGGGGCTATGATAGTTAAGGTCTTTGGTCATGCAGTGTCTGAGGAGCACATTAGCCATGTACCCAAGTTCAAGTATCGCAAGGTCAAAGGCAACAAAAGACCCCTATACTTTACAAAGTCTCAAATAGATTTAATGTCTGCCTACTTTCGAAACAGTGCTGACTTCAGAGACTTAGAGTTTTACCTGATCATTGGCATCCACACAGGAATGCGAATAGGGGAGATCAGAAGCATAAACGAAAGTACATTAGTTATTGATGAGACTGGCGGTTACTCAGTTTACTTAGCTGACACAAAGAACGGCGATAGCCGCACAGTGCCTATCAACGACGAAGCCTTGAGAGCCATTAGGAAACTAGGAACTGATGTCTCAAAGAACTGGAATAGCAAATTGTTCTACAAGGGGTGGAAGCACATGAGACGCGCAGTGCTTAACGACGACAGCCGTTACACGTTTCATACGACTAGGCATACCTGTGCAACCACGCTGGCTAACAGTGGGGCTTATAACACGGACATCATCGGAAAGTTTTTAGGACACCGAGACCTAAACACCACCCGAAAATACATAAAGACAGCACCAGAGACCTTGAGGTCTATGGCAGAACTAATGAGAGGAGAGCGAAGCAAAACTATTGCAAGACCACAAGCCAAGCAGACTGATCTGTTTGGAATGGAAATTTAAAAGGGAAGTAAAGTAACAATGAAAAATAATAATAAAACACTCTTTTGGCTAAACATGGTCAAAATAATAACAAAATCAAGCATAATTAATGGCGGACATGGGCGACCAGTGACAAACTGGTGTAACCCTTACACTGCCCCACCTGTTGCAACCAGTAAAGCAGGGGGAGCCAAAATATGAGCAACGATAGCACAGAGGCCAACCCTATTTCAGAGGCCTACAATAAGACCATGCACCAAGATGGCAAAACAAAGTGGGAAGACAGGTACAAACAGGCAGATAACGTCACAGAGCAAGCACCAGAATATAATCAGCTAAAGAAAGTTTTAGATAAGGTTGCCGAAGGACTTACAAAAGATATTGAGGAAGCTAGAAGGGGTAAAGGACGCCGCCCAACGTGGTTAAATGACCTTATGCATTTAGACCCACGACAGCTGGCCTTAATCGGTTTACAGACTTGTTATAATGCAGTCTTAAAAGACACGACAATGAATGCAGTCACTCAGGAAATAGGAAGTCTGATTGATCGTGAGTGTTTAGCACTTGAGTTACTTCACAGTGAAGACGAAGAGCAAAATAGAAACAATAAACGCATTGTTGATATGGTCTCTAAAACGCACACGTCTGCACACGTTAGGCTGAAGGCACTCAGGAACATAGCGACTAAGAATGGCACCAAATCTGTATACTTCGGTATCTCTGAAACTAAAGCTGACAGAAAGATGCACAAAAAGAGACGCACAGCCAACGCCGCCCCAGTTCTTTCAGCCATCTTTCAATATTGTCATGTGTTTCAAAAGGACACGCAGTACACCACCCCTAAGAACTCCATTACAAGGCTTTCGTTTACCGATGAAGCCATGAGACAGATTGAGAAAAGCAAAGAGTACCTACAATGGTCACAGCCGCTACTAAAGCCCATTCCTATGGACAGCCCGAACCCGTGGATAGGCTTCCACACAGGGGCTTACAAGGACTGGAGACTAGCTGAGTGCGTGAAGCTGGTTAGAGGGGCATCAGCGAAGCAGATTGAGGCCATAGAACACAGTTTCAAAGGGGAAACTCCAGAACACTTTATTGCACTCAATGCACTACAAGAAACGAGGCTGTGTATCAACGAAGAGATGTTGGAAGTCGTAGAGTGGTGCTGGGAGACACGGCAGTCATTCGGTAAGTTTCCAAAGCGAGATACACCCGACTTCCCAAGGCTACCCAAAGACCACATGACCATGTGTCAGGAGCTAAAGAAAGCCATCAAAGAAGACCAGCGAGAATGGAGAAATACTGATCGCAGGGTCAAGGGTGCTGAAGCAGTTATGAAGCAAGACCTTCAGATAGCTAATGAACTGGCAGTCCATGATTACTTTACGATCCCTTGGGCATGTGACTTCAGAGGCCGCTTCAATATGGTTCCGTCTTTCAACTACCACAGAGACGACCACATTAAGTCACTCTTTCAGTTTCAAAGAGGACGTGTCGTCGATGGGCAGAACATCAGGTGGCTAAAGATACACATTGCTAACTGTAGTGGCTTTGAGAAGATCGACAAAGCACCTCTTGATGATCGAGTGGCTTGGTTTGACAAGAATGAGGGTGTGCTGTTGGACATGGCTAAAGACTACAAGAACAATCTGGGTCAATGGTCAGGTGCAGACAAACCTTTTCAGATGTTAGCCGCAATCTTTGAATATGCACGTTATCTTGAGGAAGGTGACGACTTTGTTGGCTTCATTCCTATCTCACTTGATGGTACTAACAGTGGCGTTCAGCACTACAGTCTTTTGACGCGTAGTGAGGAAGGGGCTTTAGTAAACTTAGTCCCACAAGATACAATGGCAGACCTTTACCAAACTGTTGCTGACAAAGTTACACAGAGACTTGTGGTTGATTTAGATGATCCCAGTGCCTTTGGTAAAAATGAGATTACCAAGGCAGAACTGGCGCGTATCTGGCTAGACTATGGTATCACTCGATCCAACCAAAAAAGGGCATGTATGACCTATCCGTATTCATCGGTTGTCGCTGGTATGGCTGGTCAATATATGGAAGACGTGATGAAGCCTTTGCAACGATCTGTGTCTTATGGTGAGCTAGAGAAACACCCGATTGCTCGGACGAACAAAGAGCGAAAGGTTGCCGCTAGATACCTTGCTGGTCATTCTTATGACAGCATCGTGGAGACCTTGCCAAAGGCCGCTGAAGCAATGAAGTGGATACAGTCGTGCACCAATGTTCTCAGCAAGCAAAACAAGCTGGTTAATTGGACATCGCCTAGTGGCTTTAGGGTCTTCCACAACTACTTAAAGAGGGACAGGGTGGAGACTAAGATATTCCTGTTTGATACAGCAGTAGGCGAGAGAACTAGGTCTAAGGTCTCCTTATCGCTAGATACTGGTAAGGTGGATGTCAGGAAGAACACAGCATCTGTAGCCGCTAATATGATTCACAGTTTCGATGCGGCTGGCATGGCTAAAACCATAATTCTACTGCTAGACTCTGGAGCAACTGAAGACTTCTTTATGATCCACGACAGCTTTGCAATCTCAGGAGATGTAGACGACCTCTACTATGGGGTACGTGAAGCCCACATTGAGATGTATGAGGCCGAAAACCTGTTGCTGAAGTGGCAAGAGGAACTGAGGCAACAGCTGGATCATCCGTTTGACTTTGAGAGGTCTGAAGTAGACCCAATACCACAAATGGGAAACCTAGACTTACAGGGGATAAGGGACAGCCAGTTTTGCTTTAGCTAATACTTTTGTCACCCTTAAGAAGCCCCTAGACCCTATCCCTCCTCCTAAGGACTCTAGGGACTTCTTCTCCCAAACATAAAAGGCCATCTCTAGTCATCTAGGGGTGGCCTTTTTCTATAGAAAGACAAAAGAATGGCTAAGAAACAAAAGATAAACTTCCAGACACCTACAGGAGTGGCTAAGTACCCCCACCTCTTGAAACCTGACACAGCCTTCGATAGCGAAGGTAAATATAAGTCAGAACTATTGTTGTCTCAGGAAGACGCAAAGCCCTTGATTAAGATCATTGAGGATGCGGCTAAAGAAGAACATGGGAAGGCTCATTACAGAGTACCCTATATGACTGACGAAGAGACTGGGGAAGTGGCTTTTAAGCTACAGTCCAAATACATGCCAGAGTTTTATGACACAGCTGGTCAAAAAGTACCTACTAATGCTTTACCACAGATCGGTGGCGGCAGTCGCTTAAGACTCAAAGGCTTCCTAAATGTCTATAAGGTCAGTGGTCAGGCTGGGGTGTCTATAACACTACAGGCTGTCCAGATTGTCGAAGCCATCCAAGGTATGAATGGAACAGGCTTTGGAGCAATAGAGGAAGGTGGGTTCACTGTGGACACATCAGCAATGGATGCACCATTCGCACCAACAGGAAACGCTGACAACTTTGACTTCTAACCATAGATACCGAGGTATCAAAGAAGGCTACAGATCAGGTCTTGAGGTTGGGGTAGCAGAAGAACTCAGGAGACTAGGTATTCCATTTACCTATGAAACTGAAAGACTGTCTTACCTGATCCCAGCGCGGACTGCCAAGTACACTCCAGACTTCATTCTCCCGAAGGCTGGTGGTGTATGGTTCTTAGAAACCAAAGGACGCTGGGTGACAGCTGATCGGCAGAAACATGTGTTGATCAAGAAGCAACTGCCTAACCTTGATCTACGTTTTCTTTTCCAGAATGCAAACGCGAAACTGTATAAGGGGTCTAAAACTTCTTATGCAGACTTCTGCACCAAGAATGGTTTCACTTGGGCGCATAAAGTGATTCCAGATGAATGGATTGAAGAGTGCCATGAGGGCATGAAGCAAGCCAAATAAAGAGAGCAGAGGGCGGTCTTAGGATCGCCCTTTTTCTTTACAATAGGATTTCAAAATGAGCGAAGCAAAGCTAATGCTAGGCGATTGCCTAGAGGTTATGCGTGGCATACCCGATGAGTCTGTAGACATGGTTGTGACTGACCCACCCTACGGCATGAACTACTTGTCAAACCACGGAACTAAGCACAAGAAAATAAAAAATGATGATGTAGTTGATCCAAGTTTTATACCAGAATGTATGAGGTTACTAAAGCAAGGCGGTGGGCTAATTAGCTTCACTAACTGGGCAAACTCATGTGAGTGGATGTACTGGATTGAACACTACGGGTTCACTGTAAAATCACAGGTAATATGGAACAGGCTCCATCATGGCATGGGAGACCTGAAAGGTGCATTTGCACCGATGCACGATGTGGTTTGGTATGCAACAAAAGGTCGGCGCATATTCACAAACGGAAGACCTAAAAGTGTTATTGACGTGAAGAGGCCAAGCCCCTCACAAGACCACGGACACCCTACATGCAAACCAGTCGAACTGATGGAGAAACTGATATATTCGACTGACGATGGCTCAAATGGAATAATATTAGACCCCTTCATGGGAAGCGGTTCAACAGGGGTAGCCTGTAGAAACTTAGGCCGAGACTTCATCGGCATCGAGTTAGACGCGGACTACTACAAGATAGCTGAAGAACGGATAAGGGAAGCAACAAATGAATGAACAAGAAGAGAGCACCTTTGTGTCTCACGAACAATGCGATG
>Ga0206129_10001373_pt1 | contig 33227 bp, 27 predicted proteins | sample Helgoland_Spring_8_FD_148616 | JGI IMG/M metagenome (GOLD analysis project Ga0206129, IMG submission 148616) | Pelagic subsurface seawater microbial communities from Kabeltonne, Helgoland, North Sea - Helgoland_Spring_Bloom_20160502_2 | ecosystem: Environmental > Aquatic > Marine > Epipelagic ...
AATCAGCACCATCTTCATTTACTACATTAACTATTTTATTAGAATTTGAAACTTTGTCTTTAATAGTAACTTCTGGATGGAAATAAAGAACTGATCCGACTACAATTCCCAATATTACTTGACCAATTATCTTTAAATAGCCTTTAAGCCCATCTTTGTCAGATTTAAATTTTTTAATATAATCATCAACAAACCCAATTAATCCCATCCAAAGCATTGTAGCTATTAATAAAATTATGTAGATGTTTTCAAGTTTAGCAAATAGTAATACAGGTATTAATGTGGCAAAAATTATGATCAATCCACCCATAGTTGGAGTACCTGCCTTTTCCTTTTGTCCCTTTAAACCTAAATCTCTGATTGATTCACCTATTTGTTTAACTCTTAGAAGCTCAATGACTTTTTTTCCAAAAATAGTTGAAATTAAAAGTGCTGTTATTAACGCAATAGCAGATCTAAATGAAATATATCCAAATAATGATGCGCCAGGAAATTGATATTGTTGTTCTAAGTATTCAAATAGATAATAAAGCATATTATATAATTTTTGTTAGATAATTTTTGACAATTTCATAATCATCAAAATGATTTTTTTTTCCATTAATTTCCTGGTATGTTTCATGCCCTTTACCAGCTATCAAAATAATATCCTTTGGACGCGCTAATTGACATGCAGTTTTTATCGCCTCTTTTCTACTAGAAATAGATAACACCTTTTTAAAATCAACTGGACTAACCCCTAAATTCATCTGCTCTATAATTAATTCTGCAGATTCAGATCTAGGGTTATCACTCGTGAATATAACTTTAGAACTAAGAGAACTTGATATTTGACCCATTAGGGGTCTTTTTTTAGAATCTCTATCTCCACCACAACCAACCACAGTAATTAGAGAATCATTTCCAGTTCTGATATCATTAATAGTTTCAATTACATTTTTAAGGGCATCAGGAGTATGTGCGTAGTCTACAATTGCAGTAATATCATTAATAATTACATATTCAAACCTTCCTCTTACACTCTTTAATAAGCTAGCATATTCTAATGCTTTATCTTTTGGTATGCCTAATAATGTGGCAGCCGAGATTACGGACAATAAATTATAAGCATTAAACTTACCGGAAAGATTAGTCCAAAGTTCAGTTTGATCAATTTTCAATAACATTCCTTCAATTGATTTTTCTAATATTTTGATCTTAAAATCTGCATAAGAATTAAGTGCATAGTAAAACACTTTAGATTTTGTGTTTTGGGTCATGAACTTTCCGTTTTTATCATCCTTATTAATCAGAGAAAAGGACTCCTTCGGGAGATTATCAAAAAACTCTTTTTTAATATCTCTATAATTAGAAAAAGTAGAATGATAATCTAAATGATCGTGAGAAAGATTTGAAAATATGCCACCTGAGAAATTTAGTCCATTAATTCTCTTTTGATGTATTCCATGAGAGCTAATTTCCATAAAACAATACTCAACCCCATTTTCTAACATTTGATTTAGTAATGAATTTATTAAAAGTGAATCAGGGGTAGTTTGTGTAGAACTTATTTCATTTTGATCTATACAAATTTTTACTGTTGAAATAAGACCTGTTTTAAAACCTGCAATTTTAAATAAATCAAATAATAGCGTAGTTATTGTTGTCTTACCATTAGTACCAGTTACACCAATTAATTTTAATTTTTTTGAGGGGTTATCAAAATAGTTAGCTGAAGTAATTGATAATGCTTCTCTTGAACAATTAACTTCTAGGTATGTGATTCCATCTATAATCTCAGGGGGCATAGACTCACAAATAATTGATTTAGCTCCTAACTCAATCGCTTTATTTATAAAATTATGTCCATCGATAGAATTACCTTTGATAGCTATAAATAAATTATTAGATTTTATTTGTCTTGAATCAATACATAATTTACTTACGCCAATAGAAGTATTACCAATTACCTTAGTAATTTTAACTTTATACAATATTTCTTTTAATTCCTTCAAGTTAGCTTTAATATTATTTTTTGATTCTTAGTTATTTTTGTTCCTGACTTTATAGATTGATTAATTTTATTTCCATCACCATACACCTCTACTTCTAATCCTAAATTTTCTAATACCGCTATGGCATCAGATAAACTTAGCTTTGTGACATTAGGTATTACAGATCTATCATTAATTGTTTTTAAATAAGATTCATTATTTGAAATTAGTTCTACATTTAAATTTTCAAAACCATCAATCGTTTGTTCAATTGCAGTTTCAGAATAAATCTTTTGAGCAATTTTCTTAAATACAGGTGCTGCTACTACATTACCATAGTATCCAATTTCTTTATCTGGCTTATGTATTACTACAATACATGAGTATTTGGGATTTTCTACTGGAAAATAGCCTGCAAAAGAAGATATGTACAGCCCTGACTCTTTCCAGTATTCAGTTTGACATGTTCCAGTTTTACCTGCCATTGAGAAATTAGAAGAGTAAATATTGTGTGCTGTTCCATGCTTTTTCTCTACAACATTCTGCATCATCTTTTGAACTTTTTTAGCAGTCTCTATAGAACATATTGATGGGTTAATAATCTCTTTATTGAAAACCTCAACCTTTTTATCAAAATCTTTAACTTCTCTTAAAAACCTAGGTCTTAACATCACTCCATCGTTTGCTATTGCATTATAAAAAGTCAAAGTTTGTAAGGGTGTAAGCGACACACCATATCCGAATGCCATCCATGGCAAGTCTAATCCGTCCCAATTTTTTTTATCGGTAGGGTGTGTTATTTTAGGAATTCCCTCGCCAAGAATTGGTAAATCCAAAGTACTATTTAACCCCATACTGTACAGCCTATCAACAAATTTTTCTGGTTTTTCTTTATAATTTTCATTGATTAATTTCACCATTGCTGTATTAGAAGAGATCTCAAATGCTTTAGCAACTGAAATTTTTCCATACCCTCCTCTTTTAGAATCTCTAACATTTCTGCCGTAAAAACTTAAAACACCAGTCTCAGTATCTATAACATCACTAGTATCAACAACCTTGTCTTCCAAAGCTGCGACCATTCCCATCAATTTAAAAGTTGACCCAGGCTCATGAGATTCTCCAACAGCATAATTTAATTTTTCGTAATAAGTTCCAATCGATGTTCTTCCGAGGTTTGAAATCGCTTTAATTTCTCCAGTTGAAACCTCCATTACTACTACACTGCCATGATCTGCTTTAAATTTCTCTAATTGCTCCAATAGAGAAAAATGTGCCACATCTTGAATCTTAACATCGATGGTTGTATATATATCTAAACCATCTTCAGGTTCAATTTGATTGAAATCTTCGATTGGCTTCCATTGACCTTTCCCGATTTTCTGAGATAATCTTTTACCATCTGTTCCTCTTAAATACTTAGAGCCAAAAGCTCCATCAATTCCAGGTCTTGTTATATTACCTTTATCATCTTTTCTTTCATAGCCAATAGTTCTTTGCGCAACACCACCCATAGGATAATCACGTTTTGTTTTTTGCTCAACAATTAACCCTCCTTTAAAAGATCCAAGTTTAAATAGCGGAAAATTTTTAATTTTAACATGATCATTATAACCTAAATTTCGAGCTATTAACAAATATCTGTTTTTAGAATCTCTGGCATTTTTGAGCAATTGAAGGAAGTAACTTTTAGGCTTGTTATGAAATTTAGATAAACTAATCGCTAGTTCTTCGATATTATCATTGAAGTTTTTATTGGACGGAGCTAAAGCATCAAAACGAATATCATATTTTGGAACTGAAGTAGCTAAAAGTTTTCCATTACTAGAATACACACTACCTCTGTTAGCTGGAATAATTACATTTTTAATATTATTTTCCTCAGATAAACTAATATAATAATCTCCCTTTACAAATTGAATATTAACAAGCTTAACAACAATAGATACAGCCAGTATAAATATTAATACTGAAACTAAATATGTTCTATTTATGATATGTTTTTTTGTAGTAGCCAATTTATTTCTTTACAATTATTTTAACTGGAGGTTCAGTCGATGAACTGATTCCCATTTCGTTTATTTTTTTTGATACAGTAGATTCCATTTTATATCTGATTAAAATAGTTCTGGTATCTACAAACTCAGATCGAAGTGATTTAACACTTTCGTTAATTCGAGCTATTTCATGAATTTTTTTATCTACGCTATGTGAACTATTAATCATTAGTAGAGACAGAAAAGAAAAAAATAAAATTAGGCCCCAGTTTTTAGACGAGTCTTTACTTAAAAGAAAAGAGCCTCTAATTAATTGGATTATTTTATTTTTCATTATTTAATTTTTTTCAGCAATTCTTAATTTGGCACTTCGAGCTCTATTATTTAACTTAATTTCATCTTCTGTAGGAACAATAAGTTTACCTACTTTACTAAAGGGCAACTTCTCATTACCATAAATATCTTTTTTAGCATCTCCTTGAAATAAACCACTTCTAATAAATCTTTTAACCAAACGATCTTCCAAAGAATGATATGAAATAACACTTAGTCTCCCTTTTTTTTGTAAAACATCTTTAGTCTGAACTAAGAAGGATTTAATTACTTCAATTTCAGAATTCACCTCTATACGTAAAGCTTGATATATTTGAGCTAATAATTTGTTACTTCTCTTTTTTGGTAATATGCTAATTAGCAAATTGTTTAATTCTAAAGTTGTTTTGATTTCTGAAATTAATCGTGCTTCGACAATTTTTCTAGCAACAAGTTTAGCCATTCTTAATTCTCCATAATCAAAGAATATTTTTGCAAGCTCTTCAAATGAATAATTATTAATAATGTCAGAGGCTTTTAATTCACTATTTTGATCCATTCTCATATCCAATTTAGCATCAAATCTTATTGAAAAACCTCTATCTGGGACATCAATTTGGTGAGAAGAAATTCCAAAATCTGCAAGAATACCATCTACTTTATCAATATTAATTGAAAGTAAATTTTCTTTTAAATACATGAAATTTTTGTTAATTAATAAAAACCTATCGTCGTTAATTATATTTTTCAATGCATCTTGATCTTGATCAAATGCAATTAATCTTCCTTTTTTTCCGAGCTTATCTAAAATCTTTTTGCTATGACCTCCTCCTCCAAAAGTTACATCAACATAAATACCATTTTCAATAATATTCAAACCTGCTACAGACTCATTTAACAAAACAGGATTGTGGTACATCATAACTTAATCATCATTACCCATTACATCTTCAGCTAGTGCTGCAAAATCTATTGCTGAATCTTTTAAAACTTTTTCATAACTACTCTTGTCCCATATTTCAATAATATTTACAGACGAAGAAATTACTATATCTTTAGAAATACTTGCAAAATCAATTAAATCTTTAGGTATTAAAAACCTTCCTGAAGAATCTAACTCAACTAACCTTACACCAGCCGTAAACCTTCTTATAAAGTCATTATTTTTCTTTTTAAACCTGTTTAATGAATTGACATTTTCAATTAGTTCATTCCACTCAGTAATTGGATAGAGTTCTAGGCAATTTTGAAAAACAGCACGCTTTAAAACAAAACCATCCTGTAATACAGAAGACAATTGCTTTTTTAAAGAAGATGGCAACATAATTCTTCCCTTAACATCTGCCTTACATTCGTGTGTTCCTATAAGTGGTTTCATTTCTTCTTAATAATAGATACAATCAAATTTAAGAAAAAAGTTACCACATTTTACCACATTTTACCACATTGTTAATAAAAATCTATTAAATGCGTAAAATATCGATAAAAAACTTTATTTATTTTTTTAAAACATTGATTATTAGTTAGTTATATTGGTGTGACAAATAATCAACAATATGTGTTTGAGGATTGTTAATAAACTTAAAAAGTCGAATAAAAAACCATTTAAATATCTCTTAAATAAAATATGTTTATTTTTGTATAATAAATTTTATTTTACAATGTCATTAACCCCCAAACAAGAAGACAAATTTAAATATATAGAAAAAGGAAGTGGAACACCAATCATTTTTCTACATGGACTTATGGGAGGGTTATCAAATTTTGAAAAATCCATTATATCTTTTAGCAAAAATAATTTTAAAGTTTTAGTCCCTGAGCTCCCTCTATATGACTTACCCTTACTAAGCACATCTGTAAAAGCTTTTGCAGAATATTTAAATGAATTTATTGAATTTAAAAAATTAGATAAGTTTATTCTACTTGGAAACTCACTTGGAGGTCATGTTGGTCTTTATTACACAAAATTATTTAAAAAAAGAGCTGCAGCTTTAGTTTTAACCGGTAGTTCAGGACTTTACGAAAGTGCAATGGGAAGTGGATATACAAGAAGGGGTGATTACGAGGTAATGAAAAAAAAGGTAGAAGAAGTTTTTTATGATCCAAAAGTTGCTACCAAAGAATTAGTTGATGAAGTTTTTGAGACTGTCAATAATAGACATAAGCTAGTTAAAACTCTTGCAATAGCTAAAAGCGCTATTAGACATAATATGGCAAAAGATTTACCGAAAATGATCTTACCAGTATGTTTGATTTGGGGAGAGGACGACATTGTCACTCCTCCAAATGTTGCTGATGAGTTCCATGAATTACTTCCAAACTCAGATTTATTTTGGTTAAAAAAATGTGGTCATGCAGCAATGATGGAACATCCTGAAAAATTCAATGAAATTGTTATTCAGTGGCTTTCTGATAAAAATATCGCTTAACATAAATAGTGATGCAAATTAAATCAGCAAAATTTGTTATTAGCAATCAGAATGTTGCAAACTGTCCAAAAACTAATATTCCTGAATATGCATTTATTGGGCGAAGTAACGTAGGTAAGTCATCACTAATAAATATGCTAACCAACCAAAAAAAATTAGCCAAAACATCATCTAAACCAGGAAAAACACAACTTATAAATCATTTTATTATAAATAACAACTGGAATTTAGTAGATCTTCCAGGCTATGGTTATGCGAAAGTTTCAAGATCTCAAAAAAATATTTTTCAAAAATTTATTACTAATTATTTTAAAGAAAGAAAACAGTTAATTTCAGCATTTGTACTAATCGACATAAGACATAGCCCTTTACCAATTGATATTGATTTTATTAATTGGTTAGCCTATAATTCAATATCATTCTCAATAATTTTCACCAAGTGTGACAAACTGAAACCAAATGTAATTAAATCAAATATTGAAAAATACAAACAAAAACTTAAAGAAGACTGGGAGGTTTTACCCAATTTCTTCACTACATCTAGCTCTAAGTTTATAGGAAGAGAAGAGATTTTGGATTTTATTGATCAAATTAATTTGTCGCTTTTAAAAAAGTCTAGTCTTTAATTACAAAACCTAATACTTCCCCTGTAGAATCACTCATTTGTTTTAATCCAAGTAATTTAGCAATAGTTGGTGCTATATCTGTAATTTTTGTTTTAACATTAGATTCACCTTGAACAATTTTTTTACCAAAGAAAATAAGTGGCACATGTGTGTCATATGTATATCCAGATCCGTGTGTAGTTCCTTTATTACCGTAGCTTATGACATTTTCCTTAAGTTTAAAAATAATATCACCAGATCTAAGAACATTATATCCATTTTGAATTAATAGATCATATCCACTATCAAAATTTCCGTTAATTATATCTTCAGATGTGTATGATTTATCAATATATTTCAGTTGATTAAGTGTGTTAATTATAGTTTTTTCAATACTATTAAAACTTAGATTTAATGAATTTATAATTTCATTATTAAGATAAATCTGACTATTCATAACTTTGCTAATCAATTGATTTGAACCATAAGATTTAAACAAAACATCCTTTAAAATATTTTTAACTGTACCTTCCTCAATATTTTGAGATTTAATACCAATTGAGTTCAAATATGCAGGAATTTTAGAAGCCCCATGATCAGCTGTTAAAAATAAAGTATACTCATTTTCTCCAACATAACTGTCTAAAAAATACAACAACCTTTCAATTTCTAAATCAAGTCTTAAATAAGCATCTTGCGTTTCTTTAGCATCAACTCCAAAATTATGACCAATGTAGTCAGTTGAAGAATAACTAATAGTTAAAACGTCTGTGAATTGATCTTTTCCTAATTTTTCATTAGAAATTGCCTCAATAGCAAAATCTGTTGTTAAATTATTACCGAATGGAGTTTCTTTTAACATATCATATCCATCATTCAAATGTTTAAGCTTATTTATATCATAGGGAAAGGTAACTGAAGGATCACCTTTAAATGATTTTTCAAAGTTATTATCATCTGATCTGCTCTCTTTGTATGAGTTAATATTATAAAGAGTATTCCATTCTCTAATATAAGTAGAAACAATACCAGAATTATTAAAGTTATCTACCCACTCTGGAAGTTCTTCCATATAGTATTTACTTGATACCCACTCACCCTTGTCTTTTCCATAAAACCAATAAGCAGCATTGGCTTTTCTTCCACCCATTAATATTGAACCTCTATCTTTAATCGCAATAGAAATTGTTTTTGAATTCATATCATTTTCAATCCTATTTAAATCACCTAAAGTGTTAACCAAAAGGTTATTTGGTGACATTTTTGCCGAATATGCGTTACCTCCTAAATTTTCATAATTTAAATCTTTGGTACAATAAACATCTTTTTGTGTTTTTTTATCAAACCAATTGTTTCCAACTATACCATGAGTCTTTGGGGTTGATCCAGTTGAAATAGATGAATGACCAGGACCTGTAACTGTTGGCACATAATTAAAATGATTATTTTTTAAGTTAAACCCCTCACGTATTAATCTATTAAAGCCATTATTGGAATAGCCTTCTTTATATTTTTCTAAATTATCAAACCTCATTTGATCAACAACAATTGAAACAACTAGCTTAGGTTTATCTAAATCTGAGTTAGAAGCTTTGGAATTTAAACCACAACTAATAAAACTTAAACTAAAAATTAAAACTAATAAAGGAGCAGAGATTTGATTCATTTTAATGGGAGTTTAAAATTATTTTTAAAAATAACAATTAAATAAATATTAAAATTTAATTTAGTGTTAATTATTTCATCTAATCAATGCGCCATCTTCACAACATAGGTTTATACTTTATAATGATTAATAAAATGTTCCATAAGCCAACAAAATGGAGTGTTATGAAGCAGTTGATTTTAAAAGACATTGAGGATCTTGTAATAAATTCATTAGGGATAATTGCTTTTGTTTCATTTTTTATTGGAGGTGTTATTACAATACAAACAGCACTAAATATGGAAAACCCGCTTTTACCAAATTATTTAGTTGGTTTTGCCACAAGACAATCTATTGTTTTAGAATTCGCACCAACAATTATTTCTATAATTATGGCAGGTAAAGTCGGATCATTTATAACCTCTAGTATTGGATCCATGAGGGTTACAGAACAAATTGATGCACTAGAAGTAATGGGAGTAAATCCATTGAATTATCTAGTTTTTCCAAAAGCAGTAGCAATGCTTGTATACCCGTTTATTATTTCAATATCTATGTTTGTAGGTGTTTTAGGCGGGTTAATTGCTTGTGTTTTTGGAGGTTATAGTTCTGTTGATGATTTCATAGCTGGGGTACAATTGGATTTCATACCATTTCATATGGCTTATTCATTTATTAAAACTTTTATATTCGCTTTCATACTAGCTACTATACCTTCATTTCATGGGTATTACATGAAAGGTGGAGCTCTTGAGGTTGGCAAAGCTAGTACTACATCATTTGTATGGACAAGTGTTTCTATTATATTAATCAACTTTATTTTAACTCAAATGCTACTATCCTAATGTTAAAAATAAATCAACTATATAAATCATTTAATAATATTGAGGTACTTAAAGGAATTAATGCTGAATTTAACCCTGGTGAAACCAGCCTGATAATAGGACAAAGTGGATCTGGTAAAACTGTTTTACTAAAATGCTTATTAGATCTTTACCGTTACGATAAAGGAGATATATATTATGGTAATCAAAAACTAAATGAGCTCAGTGAAAATGAAAAAATGATACTAAAATCAAAAATTGGTACCGTTTTTCAAGGAAGTGCACTATTCGACTCGATGAATATAGAAGAAAATGTTATGTTACCGTTAAAAATGTTCACTGACTATCCAAATGATGAGATTGTAGATAGAGCCAACGTTGTATTAAAAAGGGTCAACCTAATTAATGTAAATAAAAAAATGCCTAGCGAAGCTTCTGGTGGGATGCAAAAAAGAGTTGCTATTGCCAGAGCAATAGTTAACAATCCAGAATATTTATTTTGTGATGAACCCAACTCGGGTTTAGATCCAAAAACTGCTATTGTAATTGACAATTTAATTAAAGAAATTACTACAGAATACAATATTATCACTGTAATTAATTCTCATGACATGAATTCGGTTATGGAAATTGGAGATAAAATTATTTTCTTAAAAGATGGACTTAAGGAGTGGGAAGGAAGGAAAGAAAATATTTTCAAGACAGACAATACAGCTGTAACTGACTTCGTTTATTCATCAAATCTTTACAGAAAGATTAGAGAAACATTCAACAAATAATAATATTAAAATTCCCTTTTTATTATAATTGAATCAAGATTCAATTTATACTTTAACCACTTTTCTAATTGAGAAGACTTAGCTGCAATATCAACTTCATTAACTAAACTATCATTCCATTTAACATAAAAAACAGAGACTGTATCTATTGATTTAAAATTAGATTTAAGAATATTTGAGTAAGAGAACTCGTCTATTTCTGAATAATTAATGTTTAATTCTTTTAGCAAATTAGGAAATTCAATATAGTTTTTCTCTAAAACTAAAAGCTCTTGAACTTTATCTTCTAAAAAGTTAATTTTTTGAGTTTGTGAAAGCAAATCTAAAGAATCTCTAGATCTTAGCTCTTCCATATATTCAAGATTATTGATTTCTCTAAAAACACTTTGATTAATAATTAATTCGGTATTATTTAAAGAACTATAGTTTTTCATTTTTGTGTTTAAAACAAACTCAATTTCTTTTGATATTTGATCGTTACCCAAAGTTGTTAATTCAATCACAGAAGGTTTTTCTGAATGATACTGAACAACAGTATTTTTTTTTATATATTTTGAATTTGGAAGAATATCAAGTTCAGAATTTAAGAAGCTTTGTGCATCATTTTTAAAATTACTTTCATTTACAACATTTACAAAAGTCCAAACTGCAGGGATCATAACTATTATGGCTGCTAAAGTTGCAAATCGAGAAATCCTTCTTCTTTTGATAGAATCCACATAATTAATCATTGGGAATTTTAAAAATTTGGTCACTATAAATGTGGCAAGGGCTATAAAAATTGTATTTATTATAAATAAATACATAGCACCAAGAAAATAATCTAAATCTCCAACCGCAATTCCATAACCAGCTGTACACAGTGGTGGAATTAGAGCAGTTGCTATTGCAACTCCATATATTACAGTGGCAATCGTTCCTTTTTTAGTTGTTGCAATTATTAGAGCTAGCCCTCCAAAAAAAGCAATTAAAATTTCTCTAATATCGGGTCTAGTTCGTGCAAATAACTCAGAAGTATCTGCATTGATGTCGAAAATCCAAAAATATACAAAGGAGGTAAGGACACTAAGCAATATCATAGTTCCTAGACTTATTAACGAGGTTTTTAAAGTGTCAATGTCATTTATAGCAATAGATAGACCAACCCCCAAAATAGGACCCATTAAGGGTGAAATTAACATTGCTCCAATAACAACTGGAATTGAGTTAGTGTTTAGTCCAATAGAAGCTACTAAAATTGAACAAATAAGAATCCAAGCAGTTGCACCCTTAAACTGGATATTAGCTTTTATTTCTTCAATAGTACTAATTTGATCAGCATCTTTTCTAAAATCTAGAAGGTTAACCAAATATATTCTCGTGTCTGAAAACAATTGACTGAAATTTTCAAAAATATTATTATTTTGATTCATTATTTTAATTGTTTAAGCCCAGTCAGTGAAGAAGAGCTTCTAATTTTATCCCCTAAACCGTCAACCATTTCAATATTATACTTATTACAAATAAAAGATTCTGGTACTTCTGAGGTAGCTCTATCTCCTCCGTTTGCGAAAACATCAGGCTTAATTGCTTCAAGTGATTTACAAACTGTTTTATCTTTGTCTATTGATAAAAAAACCTCGTCAACAATATCTAAAGCTGCTACAATACGAACTCTATCGTGTTCATCCATAAAAGGTTTGCCTTTTTTAAGAACACATTGGTTATTGTTATTGACTATAACTACTAATTTATCTCCAAGTTTCTTTGACATTTCTAAATAATCCAAATGACCAACATGAATTGGGTCAAAATATCCACTGACTGCAATAGTTTTACTCATGATTAATAGTTTAAATTAATTTCTGAATTGGCATTAAAGAGGTAATATTTACCTGTTTCAATTTCAATACATTTATATCTCTTTCTTAGTTTCTCTTCCAATTTAAAAATTTTTCCATTGTAAATACTAAATTTTGTACCTAAATCTAGCTGATATATATAATTTTTATCATTACATAAATCATAGTTTTTTAGCTCTTTAACTAGTTTAATATCTGAATCTGTAGAAGCTTTAGGGTTTTTAAAATAATTAGCAAGTAAAGGCAGAAGTGCTTTTGGAAAAACATCAGGATTTAAAACAGGTGAAATTAAGATTCTAAATTGATTTTTCCACTCTACACCATGTGGTTTAACTGTATTATAAAAAAGTTTATATACATAGAGATGAGTAATTTCATGAATTAATGTAATTAAAAATCTATATTTATTTAAATTAGAATTGACAGTAATTAAGCAATTGCCATTACTCAAAACTCTAAAATCTCCATGTCTGGTTCTGCGTTCAGACTTTATTTTAATTTCAATCTGATAACGTTTAAGTAAATCTTCGACATAAGAAGTAGAGTTTGTTGGTATGAAATTCTTATATAATTGCATACTATGGAGTAGTAGATGAAATTTGAATTATTTTTCCATTTATAATTTTAGATCCTTTTATGGAAAAGTCATAAATATAATCTGCCATTTCTTTTGCAGAGACTGATGCCATATAACCAGGAAATGCTTCTTCTAACATTTCAGTTTGTACAGCACCTAAAGCCAATACATTAAAATTTATTTTCAATTCTTTGTACTCTTCTGCCAACATTTCTGTCAAAGTAATTAATGCTCCTTTACTAGAGCTGTAAGCGGACAAACCTGGAAACTTTACACTTCCTTGAACTCCACCAATTGAACTTATATTGATTACCTGTCCATTTTTTTTCATAAACGGAAGACAGACTTGAATCAACCTTGCTACACCAAAAACATTTGTGTTGTAAACATTATTAAAATCATCTAAACTAGTTTCTTGAAAATTTTTATTAATCAATAAACCTGCATTATTTATTAGTATATCCACAGATTTCCAGTTTTTTGAAATAAATTTATTAACTAGTAAATGATCATTTTCTTTGGTAATGTCAAAGGGCAAAAAAGAGGTGTTATTTAAATTTAATTTTTCTATGTTAGTTATATTTCTGGAAAGAGATAACACATTAAATCCTGAATTAGAAAATAGTTTGACAAGCTCTAGACCTATTCCTCTACTAGTTCCAGTAATAATGACATTTTTAGACATGATTATTCAAATTAGTTTTGATTAAAGATAGTAAATTAAAAAAGTAAAATACTAGACAAGCATTGTTACTGGATTTTCCACATACCCTCTTAGACTCTGTAAAAACTTAGCGCCTGTTAATCCATCTACAACTCTATGGTCACAAGCAAGAGTTAACTTCATTGTATTTCCAACCACAATGTTTCCATTTTTGACAACAGGCTTTTCAATGATTGAACCTACAGATAAGATTGCTGTATTTGGAGGGTTAATAATTGATGTAAAACTTTCTATATCAAACATTCCAAGATTAGATATAGTAAATGTACTACCTTCCATTTCTTGAGGAGTTAATTTTTTAGATCTTGCCTTCTGTGCAAAATCTTTAACCATAGCTCCAATATTTGAAAGCTTTTGCTGGTTAGCAAACTTTAAAACTGGGACTATTAACCCATCATCTACTCCAACTGCGACTCCAATATGAACATGTTTATTATATCTGATTCGATCTTCAAACCATTGAGAGTTGACCTTAGGGCTGTCAATTAATGCCATAGATGCAGCTTTAACTATAATATCATTAAAGGAAACTTTGGTATCTGGAATAGAATTATATTGATTTCTAAAGGAAATTGTATTAGTCATATCAAACTCAACACTTAAGTAGTAATGAGGAGCAGAAAATTTTGATTGACCTAACCTTTTGGCAATAACTTTTCTCATCTGAGAATGGTTAACTTCTTCAAAAGATTCCGTTAAATCTAAAACTACGCTTGTAGGAGATCCTACTTGATAATTTTCTATATCAATTTTAATAATACGTCCATTTTCTCCAGATCCAGAAATAGTATTTATATTAATATTCTTTTCTTTTGCTAATTTTTTAGCAAGTGGGGAAATAAATATTCTTTTATCTGATTTAGACTCAACTTTAATTGCTTCAGTAGGTTTTTCTTCTACTATTGGTTTAGATTCTTCAATCTTAACTTCTACTGGTTTAGTTTCATTAACAATCATCTCTTGATTAGAAGACATGCTAAAGTTATCAACCAAGTGAGATATCTCAACCCCTTTAGGTCCAATAATAGCTAACAAATCATCTACTTTTGCAGACTCACCTTCTTTAAGTCCAATGTACAATAGAACACCTGACTGAAAAGACTCAAACTCCATTGTAGCTTTGTCTGTTTCGATTTCTGCAAGAATATCTCCTTCATCAATATTATCTCCAACTTTCTTTAGCCATGTAGCAACTGTTCCTTCCTCCATAGTATCACTAAGTCTTGGCATAGTAACCACAGTTACTCCATCAGGAACAGAATTATTATTATTAGAATCATTTTCTAATTTCTTTGAATCTTCTTTGTTTAGTTCCTGCGGGTCTTCATCCTTAACCTCCTTAACTTTCTTTGAGTCATCAGATGAACTCAACAAACTTGTATAGTCCTCGTTTGGTTCACCAATAATAGCCAAAGGGTCATCAACATTTGTTGTTTCTCCAACTTGAACACCAATATAAAGTAGAGTTCCTTCATAAAAAGATTCAAACTCCATTGTAGCTTTATCTGTTTCAATCTCAGCAAGAATATCTCCCTCTTCTACTTTATCTCCGACTTTTTTTAACCAAGAAGCTACTGTTCCTTCTTCCATGGTATCACTAAGTCTAGGCATTTTTATTAATTCTGCCATAATTATAATTTATGTGTTAAAAAAGGATAATCATTTTGCTCATAAACTGCATCATACATAAGATTTATATCTGGGTAATCAGAGTCTTCAGCAAATTTCTCACACTCTTTGACCTTATTTTTTACTTTATCATCAATTTTTGACAATTCTGCTTGGGTTGAATATTTTTTATTTAAAATTAAATCTTTGACCTGTGTTATGGGGTCTATTTTTTTATACTCAGCTACTTCGTCTTTAGTTCTGTAATGTTGAGCATCACTCATTGAATGTCCTCTGTATCTGTAAGTTTTCATTTCTAAAAAAGTTGGACCTTCTCCATTTCTAGCTCTTTCAATTGCAGGGCTTAGCGCTTCAGCAACCTTTTCTGGACTCATTGCATCTACTGGGGCGCATGGCATTTCGTATCCTAAACCAAGTTTCCAAATTTCAGTATGATTTGCAGTTCTTTCAACAGACGTACCCATAGCATAACCATTATTTTCACAAATGAACACCACTGGTAATTTCCAAAGCATCGCTAAATTAAAAGCTTCATGAAGTGACCCTTGTCTAGCAGCTCCATCTCCAAAACAACATAAAGTAACAGCATCAGAACCATGATACTTATCCCCAAAAGCGATACCTGCACCTAATGGTATTTGACCACCAACAATTCCGTGTCCACCATAAAATCTATGTTCTTTTGAAAAAATATGCATTGAGCCACCCAAGCCTTGAGAAGTACCTGTTTTTTTTCCATATAACTCTGCCATAACTCTTTTTGGATCAACTCCCATACCAATAGGCTGAACATGATTCCTGTAAGCAGTTATCATTTTATCCTTAGATAGATCCATAACATGTAGAGCTCCAGCTAAAACAGCCTCTTGACCATTATATAAATGTAGAAAACCTCTTACTTTTTGTTGTATGTAAACAGCAGCTAGCTTATCTTCAAACTTTCTCCAAAATAGCATGTCTTCATACCATTTCAAATAAGTCTCTTTAGTTATTTTTTTCATAAATCGGTAAAATCAGTTACAAAAATAACCATTGAAGTCTATTTAAAAAAAGTAAATAATAGAATTTTTTATAAAAAAGAAGAATCAAACTGAAAAGGCAGCAAATTTTCAATTGATTCAGTAAAAACTACCTTACCCTCTTCACCCATAAAATACATACTAATAGCTGAATCTTGTTTGGTCTCGAGTTCTGAAATAACCTGTCTACAACCTCCACATGGTGCAATTGGAATTTTATTAATTTTAGAATTAGAACCTGCTACAATCGCCAAACAAATTATATTAGAATTAGGGTATTTAGAATTGGCATAAAACAAAGCCGTTCTTTCGGCACACATTCCAGAAGGGTACGCAGCATTTTCTTGGTTAGTTCCACTAATTACTTCTCCATTATCCATTAATACTGAAACACCAACTGAGAAATTAGAATATTTTGAGTATGCTGTTTTTCTTATTTTTTTGGCAGTTTCAAACAATTTCACAGCTTGACTTGGCAAATCATCAATTGAATCATAAACTAAAAAGTTTGAATTAATTGAAATCTTTTTCATATGATATTTTTAGTATTCATAATATTCATTGTCACCAAAATTAAAAGTTAAAGAAAATCTAAGAGTATTCTCTAATGGACTTGGAACTTTTGATGCAGAAAACAAATAAGATAAATCGATATTTGTGCCTGTGAATTTAAATCCTGCTCCAAGAGCTAAAAATTTCCTAGCTCCTTTATCTTCACTTTCATTGAAGAAACCTGCTCTTAAAGCAAAAGAATCTTCATAAGTATATTCTGCGCCTAATGACCACGTAAATTCACGTAATTCTTCATTAAAACCTCCAGGAGCATCTGAAAAAGATTGAAAAACTCCAGCTAAAAAGTCTACGTCGTTTGGTTTACCACTTATAATTCCAGTGTAAGATTGACCTATTTGCTCTTCATCTTCATCAAAAATACCATTACCATTAGCATCGTTATAATCAGTAAATGTACCAAGTATTGGAGGAGTTGGAACTAATAGTTTTGAAAATTCAGCAGTTACAGAAACCTTATTATAGGAATCCAATATAAAATCAAAACCACCACCTAATCTAAGCATTGTTGGCAAAAAACTTGATGATTCAGCTGATTCGTCATATTTAATTTTTGGACCAAGGTTCTGAATTATAAAACCTGCTCTCCATCTACCATTAAAATCATTATAAGCTTGTTCTTCACCTTGGTAGTACCCAGACAAATCCACAGCATATGAGCTAGCTGCAATTGCAGTATCATCAACTTGACTAATCTTTAAATCAGATCTTAGGTACCTTAGAGAAACTCCCATTGAAAATTGATCTGCTAATCTCAAGGAATATGAAACATCCATGGTAAGTTCATTGGGTTTTGTAACTAATGCTTCAGAAAATTCATCTTGAATAAGCTCAATTTCGCCTAAACTAAAGTATTTAAAACTTGCCGCAAATGCACTTCTTTCGTTTAACCTGTTGAAATAAGTAATATTACCAAGTGAAATATCATTTACTAATTTACTGAGGTAAGGGGTGTAACTAATTCCAAAACCCGATTTTGATTCTGAAAAAGCATATTTTGAAGGGTTCCAGTGCTGAGAATATGTATCAACATGAGTTGCCACACCCATGTCACCCATTGCAGCCGCTCTAGCATCAGATGCTATCAATAAAAAAGGAACACCTGTAGTTATTACTCTACTATCAGGTAATGGGTTAACCTGAGTTTCAGTTTGTGCAATTAATTCAGAGCTGAATAACAATAATAGCGTGAAAAATATAATTTGATACCTCATTTAATTTATTCTTTAATTTAACAAATATACTTTAATATTATAGTATAACAAGTTTTTGAATTTTTTGAGTTTTTTTGTTTGTTTGTAAAGATCTCACCCGAAGTTTATAAATGTAAACCCCTTTTGCTAATCTGTCACCATATTCATCTCGGCCATCCCAAATCACGTCCCTGGATAAAGATGATGATCCAGAGAGGTTTGTTTGTTGGCTTATGGTTTTAACAAGTTTACCTGACACTGTAAATATTTGTATTAGAACGTCCAAAACATCACTACTATTGTGATTGAACCAAAATTCAGTATAATTAACAAACGGATTTGGATAATTCAATACATTAGAAATAATTAATTTATCATTTTGATCGTGAACTAGAAATTGAATTTCACTCGATGAAGAATTGTTAAATACATCCCATGCTTTAAAGTTTATAGTATGTAAGCCAGGATCCAAATCTCTTAATGGATATTTAATACTACCATTTTGATAATCGTCTAATTCTGCTTCATAATAATCATTTAATTGAAAAGTATTTGAGTTATCACCATCTAAAACAGCAGTAATATCATGACCTATTCCACTAGATGTATTTATTCCATTTTCATCAAATAATTTAACTATTAAAAATGGGTTTTCATTCGTAATACCTCCATCGATGAAGCTCTCATCATTCATGTATAAATTAATATCAGGTCCTGTGTTGTCATTTTCTGCATTCTCATTTATACCACCAATTAGTATGCTCATTTCATTTCCTGAGTTATCAATGTTAAAATTAGTTTTTTCTGAATACAAGCTAAATTTTCCATTATCAATTGCCATACCTATGTCTCTGGGTACCACAAAATTAAACTCAAATAGTCCGTTAGAAATAGATGATTTACCTTTAAAAATTGTTTCACCAAGAGTGGTAAAGTCAAGAACTATTGGCTCATCACTTTCATAAATATTGTCATTGGCTAAAGTTGATCTTGAAATGTCTTTATCAAATACAGTAGAAGTCAACTCTCCATTGTAATTATTCAATACTTCCCCTCCAATACCCTCAACTTGGCCTTTAATATTAACTAAGCTTAAAGCCTTTAAAGGTTCATTGAAATCATTTAAAGGAATATCATTAACACTCGTTATTTTTATATTTGGATCTGGAAAAGCTAATTTCATAGCAGGATCTCCAATAAAAAAAACTAATCTTCTTTGAATAATATTAGAAATCTCAGGGTCATTTTTGGTTAATCTTAAAGCCTCTGCCATACTATATGTTGTATTCGAATTTAGATTAAAAAGATACTGTTGTAGCGTAATATTAAAATCAACACCAACACTCACAAAAATCTGACGAGTAGTAGTTATTAATCCTATTGCACCACCATTTTTATTCCAATACAAGAATTCTCCAGCAGTTTCTCTATTTGGATTATCAAATTTTGTGAACTCACAGGTTACTGAAACAAAACAATTTAATTTGTTTTTATTTAATAACTCAGCAGCATCAATTTTATCAAAAATTCTTTCTCTAGCTATGCCATCTTCCCCACCATGGCCAAAATAATTTACAACTAATGCCCCTACTTCGATGCCTTCAACTATTGCATTATTAACCTCAGGATATCTCTCTCCACCAGACGTAGATTCTTGCACATATGCGTCTGCATATATTTTCTTGATGTTTATTGATGGTTTATTAATTTCAATTAAAGTAGCTAATGAATCTGATGTACTTTGAATTATGTCTTCCCAAGACTCATCCACATCATCAGCTATTACCATAGTATTATTTCTCCAACTTCCAAATGATTCTTCACTGTAATAAGATTCAATTTTATCAACTAAATCTTTAGCTCGCTGGGGGGTATCGGCTAAAATTCTACCTACGGCAATATCTAATTTATCTGAAGAACTCATTTCTCCCTCATTAAAATCCATCATACCGAAAAAATCGTCAGAAATAAATGAACTTGATAAACTAAAACTAGATAAAGAATGCCATGAAGGAACAATGTTTGTGTTGTTAGATATCCTATCTTTATAATCATAAGAAGCATCTCCAAATAAACAGAGATACTTCAAATTACCATCAGAATTATCATAAACATATTTAACAAAATTTCTAATTGCAGATACATCAGCATTAGAAGAATTAAATTCATTATAAATTGTTTTTAAATCAACAACCTTAACATTTAGATTATTTACATTTCTATTAATTTCAGCTAATCTATTGGCTTGACTTAACATTTCTCCTGATGTTACTATTAAATAATCAATAGCTTCAAAATCATTATTATTAGAAATAAATATGTCGTTTTTTAAATTTTGATTAGCTAATACAACTGAGCTATTAGCAACAGGCAATAATAAATTAGATCTCGAAAAAGCAATATATTTAGAGGCAAATCCAAGATTAGACTTTATATTAAAGTTAATATCTGAATTTGAGTTTTCTTTATAACTAATATTTGAAATATCAGAAATATTCCATACCTCATCCAAAGAATTTGAATTTGAAATAACATATTTTCCTACACCATTTAAATTTTCAACATCGTTATTGTAAAAAATTAACTGAGAACCATTAAAGGACAAATCACAAGTGGCTTCGATTGAGATATAATCAAGATAAGCATATGAGCTTGGATTACCATTATTATTATAATCTAGTGTCACGTTAATTAGCGAACTAGAAACCAATATTTGGTTGTTGAAATAATCTTCACTCGCCAAAATTGGATCATTAATAGATTGATAATTAAAATTATCTATATCCAAGTTATTTACTTTTAGACTCATTGAAGTAGGAATTTCAGAAACTGCAGCTGTATAAACCTTTAAATCAATAGGCTTAGACATTATTAAATTTTCAAATTCAAATTCAAAATTTTTAATTGATTCAAAATCAAATCTTTCCCCAAACCATCTTCTACCAATTTTAGCTATGTTATAATTATCAACTTCATGAAATTTATAGTTTTGATATTCATCAATAATTACATTTTCATCAATAGCTGGCTCAACTAAATCAACTACCCTACTACCAAATCCAGCACTTACATTTAACAAATAGAAAGTTTTATCAGTGAAAGAATTTAAATTAGTGTTACTTTCTTCATTAAATGTATCTTGACCTTTGGCGTAAAAAATGATATAATCCTCGTTATTTAAAACACCATCTTCCTCGCCAACAAATTTTATAGCATTTTCTATAGGATCATATGCAAACTCTGAAGAATTAGACAGAGGCAACATTCCTCCGCCATTTCCAAATATTTTAATAGTTCTTGGATCAATATTATTAGTATTGACTCCCATGCTATTTAAAAAGTTTTTGCTTAGCTTGTAAACACCAGACTTTTCAACTTCAAATTTGTACCAGGAACCTTGACTAAGAACAGAACTTGAGACAGTAGACTGTCTTTGATTAACCTTAGCTGTAAGTTTATTATATTTAACAGACAAGGACAAAACTTTTTTCAAAACGTTATTTTGTTTAAAGAAAGGATTTAACTCAAAGTATAATGTTCTACTGTTTTTTGATAGACTATTATTTAATTTAAAATCAATTTTGGTAGGTACAGAGTTAATATCCAAATTACCTGCTTCATTTGCATTTACAGTTACGTAATTAATTTTTTCAATACTAACTAAATCAGGATCAATAAGAAAATCTTCTTTCCATTGAGTAGTTAATACAACACCAATGTCTGGTTCAAAATTATGTGTATAATTATCAAAGTATGGAACATTAAAAGATTTAAACTCACTTAAGTATGTTTTATCATCAACCCAATTTATATTAATTGCCTTTTCCTGTGATGTAACTGCAGAGAAGTTAATTAAAAATAAAAAAACAACTAAGTGATTAATTTTCATATATAAAAAACGACTAAAACTTAAGAATATTACTATTTAAATTAATATTCAAAATTACAATAATAAAAAATTAATAATATCGTTTTAAGGTTAATAATCTTCTTTTTTTATAAATATTAATGATTGTAATTTAAGGTTAAATTCATATATTGCATCACCTAAAATTTTTAAGATTAAAGATTTTTAAAAAAATTATAATATTAAAATATGAATATGTATAAATTATTTGTAGTACTTATTTCACTTACTTTTTTTGGTTGTAATAACTCTAAAACCTCAAAGAATGTTTCCAACGCGACTGGGTGGACTATAAATTCAAGAGATGGTGGTTTTCAATATAACACTAATTACAAGGGTCAAGAAGCTGGACCTGGATTGGTATTTATTGAAGGAGGAACTTACACTAAAGGTAAAGTTCAAGATGATGTTATGCATGATTGGAATAATACCCCAAATCAGCAACACGTAATGTCATTTTATATGGATGCTACTGAAGTTACAAATATGATGTACTTAGAATATTTAGATTGGATTAAAACTAATTTCCCTCCATCAAATAGTAATTATACAGATATTTACAACGGAGCTCTCCCAGATACTTTAGTTTGGAGAAACAGATTAGGAAATACAGAAGATCTTGTAGAAAACTATTTAAGAAATCCTGCTTATGGACAATACCCTGTTGTAGGAGTAAGTTGGATTCAAGCAAATGAATTTGCCAAATGGAGATCTGATAGATATAATGAAAAAATATTGATGGATGAAGGTTATTTAGCTACCAATCGTGAATTAAACGGAAATCGAAGAAATAACGATGAAAACGTTGAAGTTAAAGAAAAAGCTACAGGAATCCAGTCTAATTTTAGTATTGAAACTTATGTTTTAAATCCAAATTCAACTTATGGTGATAGAAATAAAGATCGATTAAATGGTAGAATTAATCAAAGAAATTCTAAAGATACTACTAATACAGAATTTAAATCAGCATCTAGAGAAACCGGTTTAATAACTCCTAAATATAGATTACCTAGTGAATCAGAGTGGGAGTATGCTGCACTTGCATTACAAGAAAATAGAGACTTCAACATGTATAGAGGTAGAAAAAAATATCCTTGGAGCGGACAATATACTAGATCTGGAGAAAGACAAATCTTAGGAGATCAATTAGCTAATTTTAAAAACAGTGATGGTGATTACGGAGGTATTACTGGCTGGTCTGATGATGGAGCTGACATTACTAATGCTGTAAAGTCTTATGCTCCTAACGATTTTGGATTGTATGACATGGCTGGAAATGTGGCTGAATGGGTTGCAGATGTTTATAGACCAATAGTAGATGATGAGTTTAATGATTTTAACTACTACAGAGGAAATGTCTATACAAAAAATGAAATTAGTGCAGATGGAAAAACCTCTAAGATTGTTGGTGAGGATGAAGTTGAATATAAAACCCTATTAAATGGCAAAAGAGTTGCTGTAAGATTACCTGGTGAAATATCTAAAGTTGAGGTTCAAGACAGCGATACAAGATTTAGAACTAATTACTCTGAAAGTTATAACATAAACTTTAGGGACGGTGATAAAAGATCATCAAGAAACTTTTTAGATCAAGAAGAATTTACCGATTCAATTTCAGGTTCAAATCCTGAAGAAACTAGATCGATGTACAATTCTCCAAATTTACGAGCTTTAAACGATGCAGATGAATTCATGTATGATGACTCTGACAAAAGAACATCACTTATAAATGATCAAGCTAGAGTTTATAAAGGTGGTTCATGGAAAGACAGAGCTTACTGGCTAGATCCAGCACAAAGAAGATTTTATTCAGAAGAATTATCCACTGACTTTATCGGATTTAGATGTGCTATGTCAAGAGTTGGTGCAAAGAATGGATACGGAACAAAGAAAAGAAACTAATAAAAATTTCATAAAAGCTAAAAACCCTAATCATTTGATTAGGGTTTTTTTGTTAAATTTATATAATGGATATTTCAAAAATATACGAGCTTTTTAATAAATATAAATCGGTATCAATTGATACACGAAGTATTAAACCAAATGATATATTCTTTGCAATTAAAGGTCCAAATTTTGATGGTAATAATTTTGCAATACAGGCAATCAAAAATGGAGCATCTTATGTGATTTCTGACAATCCTGCTATCTCAAAAAAATCAGATAAAATTATCTATGTTGATAATTCTATTAAGGCATTACAAAAATTAGCAAATTATCACAGAAGAAAACTCAATACTAAAATAATAGCGATTACTGGTAGTAATGGCAAAACTACTAGTAAAGAGTTAATTTTAAACGTTTTAAAAACTAAATACAAGACTACAGCAACTAAAGGTAATTTAAACAATCATTTAGGGGTGCCCTTATCGCTACTAGAAATTAACGAAAATACTGAGTTTAGTATTATTGAAATGGGAGCAAACCATATAAATGAAATATCACAATTGTGTAAAATAGCTGAACCAAACTTTGGATATATAACTAATTTTGGAAATGCACATTTAGAAGGTTTTGGATCAATTGAAGGAGTTATTAAAGGTAAAAGTGAATTATATAATTACCTGATAAATAACAAGAGTTTGATTTTCCATAATTCAGAAAATATAATGCAAACTTCTTTGATTAACAACTACAAAAACAACTATACATTTGGAATTAATTCTAAATCGGATTGTATTATAAACAAATCTGAGTCTGAGAACAGCCTAAATGTTTCATATCAAAATAAAATTATTAAATCAACTATCTATGGTGATTATAATTTTGAAAATATATGTATTGCCATAGCTACAGGTGAATACTTTGAAGTAGATTTTAAAAATATAAAACAAGGGATTGAAAGTTATTTACCTAAAAATAATAGATCTCAGATAAGTGTAAAAAATAATAATACGATTATTTTAGATGCATATAACGCGAATCCAACTAGCATGTGTCTTGCTTTAAAAGCATTTAAAAAAACAAACTATAAAAATAAAATGATAATTGTGGGAGACATGCTTGAACTTGGAAAAGATTCAAACCATTATCATCAAGAAATTATTAATAGATTGGAAAAAATAAACGATTGTATAATTTACATCGTTGGTGAATATTTTTGCAAAACAAAACATTCAGATAGAATTGAATCTTTTTCTACTACAAAAAAACTAATAAATAATCTATCAAAAACAAATATTAGTAATTATTCAATTTTAATAAAAGGATCAAGAGGAATGCAGTTAGAAAAAATTATTGAATTTATTTAATATTTAGATTATTTATGCAGACTAATTACAATGAAATTCTAAAACAATTAGATCAAATTAAACCTTTAGAATATGCGAGAAATCGAAATTTTATTGATGGCTCTGTAACTAGGTTATCACCTTATATTTCGAGAGGGGTTATATCTACAAAACAAGTATTAGATCATGTACTTAAAAAAAGATTTAGTGCAAAAAAAATAGAAAAATTCATTCAAGAATTAGCCTGGAGAGACTATTGGCAGCTAATTTGGTTAGAAAAAGACATTAATTTTGATATTAAAAATCCACAAAGAGATGTCTATCAAGAAGGTATTTCTAAATGTATTGTAGATGCTAAAACAAATATTGAGACTATTGATAAATCTATAGAGGATTTGTACACTACTGGCTATATGCACAATCATTTAAGAATGTATGTTGCAAGTATATCTACAAATATTGCAAAAAGCCACTGGAAACAGCCTGCAAAATGGATGTACTACCACTTACTTGATGGAGATTGGGCATCTAATGCATTAAGCTGGCAGTGGGTATGTGGAGCTAATAGTAACAAGAAATATATCGCAAATCAGGACAACATTAATAAATATACTTATAGCAATCAAAAAAATACTTTTTTAGATACTTCTTATGAGGAGATTATGAATCTTGAACAGCCCTCAAACTTCAAATTAGTAAGCAAAGAGATTCTTAAAACTGAATTTCCAGATTTTCAAAAAATTTCTATTGACAATAGTAAACCAATTTGCATATACAATTATTATAATTTAGATCCTTTGTGGAGAGCAGATTTAGATGCCACTAGAATACTATTAATTGAACCTAGTATTTTTAATAAATATCCAATTGGGAAAAAGGCTATGAATTTTATGCTCGATCTTTCTAAAAATATCCCTTTTATAAAGATATTTGTTGGTGAATTTGATGAATTAGGAATTGGGGATTCAGAAATTTATTTCAAGGAGCACCCACTTAATTTTAATTATAAGGGTATTAAAGATAGTAGAGACTGGATGGGTAGTGTTAATGGATATTATCCATCATTTTTTAAATTTTGGAATAAATTAAAAAAAGAAAAATCATTTTAACTCATGCCAAAGAATTTACCATTTAAATTGTGCATAATTTGTGGACTTCCTTTTAATTGGCGAAAAAAATGGGCTAAAGAATGGGAGAATGTAAAATATTGTAGTCAAAGATGTAGAAAAAATAAAAAAAAGAAATGAAAAATATAAATATATTATTTCCAAATCAACTTTTTAAGGCAAATCCACTTCTAGAAATTGAAGGAGACTTTTTACTTGTTGAAGAAGTACTATTTTTTCAACACTTTAAATTTCATGTTCAAAAACTGATATTTCATCGGTCATCCATGAAATTTTATGAAAGATATTTGTTAAAAAAGAATAAAAAAGTGCTTTATATCGAACAATCAGAAAGTATTTCTGATGTTAGAAAACTTATTCCTTATCTTAAAAAAGAAGGATATGACTCCATTAGTTACCTAGTTACAGACGATAATTATTTAGAAAGACGCCTTACAAGTAGTGCTAAAAAAAATAGTATTGATTTAATAGTTCATGATAGTCCGATGTTTCTAAATACCTCTAAAGATTTAGAATCTTTTTTTAGAACTGATAAGAAAAAATTTTATCAAACATCCTTTTATATCGAGCAAAGAAAAAAATTAGGTGTTTTATTAGATAAAGACGGTAATGCTGAAGGTGGAAAATGGAGTTTTGACTCTGAAAACAGAAAAAAATATCCAAAAACAAAAGTTGCTCCTATTATTAAAAAACTAAAAGCAGATGACTTTTTTTTAGAAGCAAAAGAGTATATAAAAAATCATTTTAAACATAACCCAGGAGATTTTCCTGAAAAGCCTATATATCCACACTCCCATGATTTATCTGAAAAATGGTTAGATATATTTTTAAAGGAAAGAATGCAAGAGTTTGGTCCATATGAAGATGCAATGGTTCAAAAAGAGTCTTTTTTAAATCATAGTGTAGTATCCCCTCTATTAAACTCAGGTCTTATTACCCCTAAACATGTAATTGAAAAAACACTATCATTTAAAGACAAGTATCCTTTAAATTCTTTAGAAGGTTTTTTAAGACAGATAATTGGTTGGAGAGAATTTATAAGAGGTGTATATAAAGTAAAAGGAAGTCAAGAGAGAACTACAAATTTCTTTAATTTTAAAAGAAAAATACCTGTTTCATTTTACAATGCAACAACTGGAATATTACCGATTGATATTACCATTGAAAAAGTTAAAAAAACAGCATATAATCATCATATAGAAAGACTAATGGTCTTGGGTAACTTTATGATGCTATGTGAATTTGATCCGGATGAAATATATAGATGGTTCATGGAGCACTACATAGATGCATATGACTGGGTAATGGTTCCAAATGTATACGGAATGAGTCAATTTGCAGATGGTGGGCTAATGTCAACTAAACCTTATATATCAAGTAGTAACTATTTAAAAAAAATGAGTGATTTTCCAAACGGAGAATGGCAAAAAATATGGGATGCATTATATTGGAGATTTATTAATCTCAATAGAGAAATATTCGCAAAAAATATAAGAATGAAGTTTATGGTTAGTATGCTAGATAAAATGTCTGAGGATAAAAAAGCTAATCATTTTAAAGTTGCAAGTGAATATCTTGAATCATTAGATAAATAAAATACAACTATCCAAATCTCTCAAAATAAGTTGGATATGACAGTTTTTTAGGAGATGTGATTTCGAATAATTTGATATGACGATCACTTTTTATGTTTAATGTCTCTTCATCTTCAATTATAATAAAATCTCCTTTTTTAATTTTTTGATTATTGAATTGACCTTCTCCATCAAGAACAAATATCGAACTAATTAAGCCCAAGTTTAATTTATGTTCAAAATTTCCAGAATTAAAAGAAAATTCGTTGATCTTTATGTTTTCTGAAAACAATTTCAAAGGGGAACTATCTCCTTTTATTATTTTTTTAAGATGATTATTAGATTTTATTATTTCAAAGTCATTTGACTTATAATCATCGTAAGTTGCATCATTTTTTAGAGTTTTTGAAATATCAGGGTCAAACCAAATTTGAAATATCTCTGATTTTTCACCTATTTCTTCAGAGTGTGAAATACCATTACCAGATCTAATTACTTGTACATCTCCTTCTTCTAAACGGATCCAAGAATTTAGTTTTGTATCAAAGTGATTGATATATCCTTTCAAAACAAAACTACATATTTCAAATCCTTGGTGTGGGTGTAATCCGATTGTACTAGATTTATTAGTCGTCCAGGCGTGAGCCCAGTAAAAAAGATTTGAATACGGCTTGGTTTGGCCTCCATCTTGAGGAAAACCAATTGGCTTACTCTCTAGTATCTCTCCATTATTAAAAGCGCCATTAGCTTGATTTTCTTTTGCTATTACTCGAATCATGATAAATTGCAATTTATAAAAAAACCCCAACTAAAAGTTGAGGTTAATGTTGTGGGCGCGGAGGGATTCGAACCCCCGACCCCCTGGGTGTAAACCAGGTGCTCTGAACCAACTGAGCTACGCGCCCCTAATTAAGTATCAGGGTGGGCAAATATAAAATTTTTTAATCTAAAAATAAACTATCTACTAAATAAATTATTTTTTTATTATCTGAATATTTTAATTCATTTGAATAGGTAAACTAAATTACTTCAGAAACTACAAATGTACTTCCTCCTATATAAATCAAATCACTCTCTTTAGAATTTTCTTTTGCAGAAACTAAAGCATGATTAACAGAATTAAAAGAGGATCCAAATCTTGAATTTGATTCAAATATAGATTCTAATTTAATTGCACTTAAACCTCTTTTTATATCAGGCTTACAAAAATAATAAATAGCGTCCTTAGGGAATAATTCAACTATAGAATCAAGCTCTTTATCCTCCACAAATCCAATCACAAAATGTAGTTTTGAATACTTTATGAGTGAAATGTCTTTTAAAACAATTGATAAGCCTTCTTTATTATGAGCTGTGTCACAGATTGTTAATGGACTTTGATTTAACACAGTCCACCTACCTGTAAAACCTGTATTTGTGTGAACTTTTGAAATACCTAATTTTATAGCATCAATATCTATATTCCAATTTGATATAATAAGTTCATGAATTGCAGATATAGCAGTTTGAATATTTTTTATTTGATAAGACCCATTTAAATCTGAAAGATAATTATGTTTTTTTTGCTGATCTGCAAAAACAATTTTTGAGTTAACCTTCTTAGCTTTATTTATAAAAACATCTACTAATTCGTCCTGAGTTTCTCCAATAATTATAGTCTTACCTTTTTTTATTATTCCAGCCTTTTCATTCGCTATTTCTAAGAGAGTGTTTCCTAGAAATTTAGTATGATCTAGACCTATATTAGTAATCACTGAAACTTCAGGGTCAATAATATTAGTAGAATCCAATCGACCACCCATACCTACTTCAATAATTGCTATATCTACTTCTTGATTTTTAAAGTAATCAAAAGCCATACCTACAGTCATTTCAAAAAAGGATAGCTTATTAACATCTAAATACTCTTTGTGACTTTCAATAAATTTTACAACATAATCTTTTGATATATAATCACCATTGATTTTAATTCTTTCTCTAAAATCTTTTAAATGAGGTGAAGTATACAAACCAACTTTATAGCCAGATTCCTGTAAAACTGAAGAAAGTATGTGCGAAGTTGATCCTTTACCATTTGTACCACCAACATGAATAGTCTTTAGTTTTGTATGTGGATTGCCTAAGTATGCAGATAGATCGTAAATATTTTGTAAATCAATCTTATATTTAAAAGCCCCTGAATTTTGATATACAGGAAGCTTATTAAACATCCATTCTATAGTAGAATTATATTTCAATTTATATGTTATATAAAATCTCTAATAAGAACAAAGACTGCGGCTCCTGAAATAAATCCAATAAGTGCCAACCATGAAATCTTTTTTAAATACCAGAAAAAATTAATTTTTTCCATACCCATTGCAACAACACCAGCTGCAGATCCAATAATTAACATACTACCACCTGTTCCAGCAGAATATGCTATAAAGTGCCATAATGGATGGTCCATTGGCTCGGTAAACATACCTAAACTAGCTGCAACTAAAGGAACATTATCAATTATAGCTGACCCGACACCCATTAAGATAACAAGAACATCTAATGGTATAGTTTGTTTTAAATCAGTAGCAAACTCGAAGAGAACACCCAAAGATTCTAGTGCACCAACAGCCATTAGAATACCTAAGAAAAATAGTATACTTGGCATTTCAATCTTAGTTAATGCTTTATGAACGGGACTTGAATGAGAGCTGGAATCGGAAGAAGTGATTTTAGATAAACTATATTCTGTGTTACTAAAAATTTCAGCAAATATAGAAACTACCCCTAAGCTTAACATCATACCAATGTATGGTGGTAGATGAGTAACAACTTTAAAAATCGGAACAAAAATAATTGCACTTAGACCTAATATTAACATCTTAGAACTATACTTATCAGAATCAGTATCTGTTGATTTGTTTAATTCAATATCTCCTTTAAATTGAGGTAAAAATGAAGCAATTACAGTAGGTACTATCATACATATTATTGAAGGAATTAACAAATAATATATTAGCTCAATTGTTGAAACTTTATCTCCTATCCAAAGCATTGTAGTAGTAACATCACCAATTGGTGACCATGCACCCCCTGCATTTGCTGCTATAATTATAAGACCTGCATACCATAATCGCATGTTTTTATCAGAAACAACTTTTTGTAAAATTGATATAAGTACAATTGTAGCAGTAAGATTATCAATAATTGCAGAAAGTATGAATGCTAGACCACAAAAAATCCATAGGATAGTCTTTTTCTTTTTGTAATTAATTAAATCTTTAATGACAGAAAAACCATTGAAATAATCTATAATTTCAACAATCGTCATTGCTCCAATTAGAAAAACTAAAATTTCTGCAGTTTTACCTAAATGATGCAATAGAGTTTCCTCCATTAAATGCATTTTAGCGTCATGAGCTAAATTCGCAAAACCATCAACTAATCCGTGAATAGCTGGGCTAAACCAATTAGAAAAAGAATCTATATTTAACGCAATTATCGCCCAAGATACAGCCATCATAACTAATGCTGGCACTAATTTATCTACCTTCAAGGAGTGCTCTAATGTTATAGCTAAATACCCAAGAACAAATACTACAATGACTAATAATTCCATAATTTATTTTTTAGAGCAGTAATATAATAAATATTAAGATTTTCTGTATTAAATTTTATTTAATTATTTCATAAATTTCACCTGTTGAGTGATTTTTAGAGGCACCTGTTACAGACTTCATACAATTAATTTCATTTCTTAATTTTAAAACTCCTAAAAATCCAAATATGAGTGCTTCTTTATAATCAATAATAGGTTTTGAAGGAATAATGAATTTAGAATTTGAGTGCTGGGTCAATATTTTAATAAAAAAATCATTGTAAGTGCCACCTCCTGAAAGTAATACTTGACCATTTCCATATTGATTCAATGTCTCACTAATTTGCAATGCAGCATGCTCTACCAAAGTCCTTAAAATATCGTTAATATTATTATCATAATTTTTTATTGTTTCATGAAAATTTTCAACTACCCACTCTAAACCCAAGGATTTAGGTCCAGAAATTTGATAATAATTCAATGAATTTAAATCTTCAAGTAATGGCATAATAGTTTGTCCAGACGATGCAAAAGATCCTAAATGGTCATAGTCATGACCTAATTGTTTTGAATAGTAATTAAAAACAATATTTAAGGGACAAATATCAAAAGCTGTAATATCATTTGACTTATTAAAAGAAATATTACAAAATCCACCTAAGTTTATACAAAAGTCATATTTATTAAACAATAATACATCTCCAACTGGAACTAGCGGAGCTCCTTGTCCTCCTAAATTGACATCTTGAGTTCTAAAATCACATATACATGTTTGATTTATTAATTCAGCCAATATTTTTAAATTTCCAATTTGAAATGTTAAACCTTCATTAGGTTTATGAAATGCAGTATGACCGTGACTAGATATAGCGTCAATTGATTCAATATTATAATTAGAGATAAACTCTAAAACAAATGAGCTTAAAAGTCTAGTGTAATCTTTATTAATAATATCAATTTGAGATACTGATTTATTAACTAAGCATCTTAAAATATTAACCCACGTTTTACTGTATGGAATAGTAACAGCTTTTAAAATTTTAAATGACCAACTACCGTTATAAAAATACTGAGCATAACAAATATCTAAACCATCTAAAGAAGTTCCAGACATTAATCCAATAATATTATAGGAATTTTTTATCATTTCATATAAATATAAAAAAAAAGACCCTTACAAATAAATGTAAGGGTCTTCAAAAAAAGGCGGTGACCTACTCTTCCACAATAGTAGTACCATCGGCGCTAATGGGCTTAACTTCTCTGTTCGGGATGGAAAGAGGTGAGCCCCATTGCAATAACCACCTTAGGGTTATGGTTGTCAAAAAACAACACAAATATCTTAACATATTGAAAAAAACATAAAAACTCAAAAAAACAGACGTACAATAAGCCTATGGGTTATTAGTACTACTTGGCTATGACATTACTGCCCTTTACACCTATAGCCTATCAACGTGGTCATCTACCACGACCCTTTAAAGAAATCTCATCTTGTGGTGGGTTTCGCGCTTATATGCTTTCAGCGCTTATCCCTTCCCAACGTAGCTACTCAGCAATGCTCCTGGCGGAACAACTGATACACCAGAGGTTAGTCCAACTCGGTCCTCTCGTACTAGAGTCAGATCCACTCAAATTTCTAACGCCCACAGTAGATAGAGACCGAACTGTCTCACGACGTTCTGAACCCAGCTC
>Ga0206129_10001375_pt1 | contig 33192 bp, 35 predicted proteins | sample Helgoland_Spring_8_FD_148616 | JGI IMG/M metagenome (GOLD analysis project Ga0206129, IMG submission 148616) | Pelagic subsurface seawater microbial communities from Kabeltonne, Helgoland, North Sea - Helgoland_Spring_Bloom_20160502_2 | ecosystem: Environmental > Aquatic > Marine > Epipelagic ...
GTTACTGAGGTCTCTCAGCGCGGCCGCGTAGTATCTGCCTTTGGGTCGGTTTCTGCAAGGAAAATAGTCGCACTGCGGGTGCAGTACCTGCCCGGTGCTGCGAACGGGCCTTATTACTACACTTCATGCTTGTTAGTAGGCGCGGGAACGACTTGGGGGTTTTGATAAGCTTATTTATCGCACACCAAACACGATGGCTTCGTTTTGTTACTTTTTATTATTCTAACCCTGCCTTACCGCCCTCGATAACCGAGCAATGCCGTTGCGCTAGTAACGTATCAGCTTGTGGGTGTCCGAAGAGCGACGGGATACCGGACCACCCTTGCGCCACTCCACTCTTTGCATGCTGACAAAGCGCAACCATCTGCCCCACGTCTTGAGGCTCACTGCCCGACGGACTGAATAGCTCTCTAAAAATGAGAATTGGGGCCTTCACATTAACCTCACATAAAAACTCATCAATCGGCTCAGCGTAGGTGTCCGCATGGTAACCGGCATCAATCACCCACCGATAATTGAGGAGTCCCGTAGCAATATCGACTCAGATAAGCGAAGAGGCCGAGGCAGAAAACTCCTCCTCCGCGATAAAATCGACAAGCGCCTGATACTCAATAGATGACTCAAAGTCGGGATCTCTATTTCGGCCATACTTACGGAATTTTACTGCTCACCCGCTTTTCAGATGTCAATCTGCAGTGTGGGGGCATTGCAGCGATTTGCAAGGCTCCTGTTATGATTTGACATCGTAAAGCAAGCCCCTTAATGCGCTACCTTTAGTCAAGTGCTGCCGACTCAAGATCCATACGCTCAATCAGCCGAGACTTGTAACCTACAAAATGAATATCTCGCTGAAGATGCCTAACCGCGTATTGTTTATAGCGAATCAAAAGATCTGCCGTTTCGATACACCTGAGCGCGCTCTTGAGGGCCTGGCACGAAAATCCGACAGGGCCAAAGGCATCAAAAAGGGCGTCTTCAATCAGAGCTGCTTTACTCTTATCCGCGCTACCGGCCAAATAAAACTCAACGGCCACCGATACATTGCCGTTGCCAGAACTCATCCAGCGGCTTCCCTCCCCACAAAACAGTCGCTCCATCGCCTCGAGAAGTAGTAGCTACCTGCAGCAAAGGCGGGAGGAATTTAAGTGCATCTTCACCAGGCAGGATAACCCCGATATGAATACCTAGACATTAATCGAGCCGCAAAAGCCAAGAGAAAAAGCAGTCAGAATCTCGTCATCTCGCAATATACCCAGAGTTATACTTGGGTTAACCGTAGGGTCACCAGTGAGATCAATACCGGCGGGTTCCAAACCCGACTAAACCGAACTAAGAATTCGGATATTTTAATGAGGTGTTCCAGCCTGTGTCTCATACTCCTTAACAGTCGCCAACAACACACCAGCGCGCTCAGTAAGCGAGACAGCACTCCAACCAAATATCACGCAACTAGGTTTTATTTGGCGCCGACATCAGCTTCTTAAAGTCTATTTGAGTATCTCCACACTCGGTGGCCCTCGCGATCGCGAAAAAATTGGCGATTTTATACCCAAGATTGATGGCGCCTTCGCTGAAAATACCATGGGAGCCCATAGCTTAGGCTCACTTCAACACCACCCCTCATTCTTATACGAGAATATTGTATTAGTAGTTGTAACCAACCAAATCACAGCGCAATATATTAGTATCAACTACCGTGCCTCTCCACAAAAAGCACAACCATAATAAGACGGATAGAAACCTTCCGCACAGTACTCACGACACCCAAGAACTAAGCCCCCAACGATCACCAGGAAACCGAATTGGCAATAAAAAAAACACCAAAAAACTGAATAGACTAAGTCGCAGGCTACCTCACTCCCAAAACCACTACTGAGCCGCTACATTCCAACTAGAATACCAATCTCAGGGATCTACGAAATAAAATCCTATTAAAACTTGGCTACGGAACAACGCGCCGCCGGCCTGCACTCAGCACCACCAAGCTTAAGGATACCTGTCGAGCCCCAGCACAAAATCAGCTATCCCGCTTAAAATTTCAGACAAAAATTAGTTTGCGGCTGAAAAAAATATTACCCATCAATTAGACCCATTCGCCTTATTAAAAAACTGACGGGAAAGACCAGCAATTAAGTCTGTGTTTTGAGATCAGGTTAAAGGCATGAGCTTCGCGGGGCGCAACCCATACCCAGCTCGTGTAAGCGCCGCATTAGAACGACTACCAAACCGCCTAACAAGTGACTCCGACATGAAACCCCTCAGCGATCAGTGGTTTAGAGCGGGGGCGGCGGTAGATCCGCTAGAGACAAGTGAACCTCTTGAGGGGATAATACTTACAAGGGCTTACAGACCGATTCGGCTGACGCCACATCTTCAAGAACTTCTACACACCACAGCAACTCTGACCCTGCAATCAAACAATAAGTGACTGAGGGAGGCTGCTGACTACTGAGCGAGCCTCGGCGAAAGGACATTAGACATCAAAAAAATAAGCTGCGCCCAAATCCGGGTCCGAATAAAACGATATCAAAACAGGATCTATATACGTAGCTTTTGGAGCGCTCGCAAGACACTAGGCCCTCTTGCCGCGCCACAAAAAACTATGTCGATATTCAAATCAAAAAACATAATGAACCGCTAATTTCTGTACGAATCTAATAACATGTAGTTACTTTTTATATTTTCCCTACTAGAGCTCCCAAAAAGGACGCCAGATATTGAGGGTATCTCTGCAAGGACGTCACAAACTTCTTGAGCCTGACTCCCACTAAATAAAGACATTGCTATCGTCTCTCTCTCTCGGTATCGCTCAACCGCTTCTCTTACACAATTTAAAGAGGGGTTAGTTCTAAACGAATTTTTGTTGTAATTAAAAACGATGGCACAGTCTAGCAGCCCTTCACCCCAAATTGAATCCGCTAATTTTCCAAAATTCATAGTATAGAAAATGGGCTTACAGTTGAAATCCTTCGCCACAACGAAATAGAAATCTTCTAACAAGTCCCGCCTCTTGCTTCCTAAAATAAAATCGGTAGCTATATTCAAAAGACCGATAGAACGCACGTTTTCCATTGGAATACCATCTAGCTCTGAGAGAACCAATAGTTTCAATATCTTCCTATTCTTGTTTAACAAAGCCGCCAATCCCGCATTAAAAAGGTTAAAAAAGCCAAATTCCCTAATTTTAAAGAGAATTGCGCCGGCCAGACCCTTATCTAGAACAAGATCATTTATACGATGCGCATATGGTAGTGATGGATGCAAATTGAAGGGGCAGTCGGTTTTAACGAGATTAATAGCTTTTATAGTTTTCGCATTAACCGTAAAAGCAAAATCCCTAATACCAACTTCCCACGCACCTCTGAGTGTGCCTGCGACATCTTCAGCTGTCTCATACTTACTCAAGTAATCGTCTCCTTTGCCAGCCGAGTGATTAACGCCTAAAAATTGATTATCGCCGAAATAGATCTTCATAGTACTTGCTCGTATATCTTTGAAAGCGTCTCATCAACAGAGACTGCATCTTCCGCGTTTGAATAGTCAGCTTTACCATTAACCACGCTCAAAAAAAACTCCTCTATTTGATTTTGAAACTCTTCTCCCCTTAGATAGAATGCAACGTCAGTGTCAAGTTCCTTAATAGAGTACGACACACACGTATCACCAGATACCGTAATTGTTTGCCCATCACTACGAATGCAGTGGTCTTGAGTCTTGATTTCAATAGCTATACCAGCCTTTCGGACGTGTTCATCCGACCAATCGCAAATTATACTCGACTGAACATCGCAATAAGTACTGTGATCTAATTTGGCTGAGAATCGGTCAATAACTCCCGGCTGATACAATTCGTCTTTTGAAAGGCAAGTAACAGATTCAGGCTCGCCAAATAGAAAAATACTTAAATCGATGACATGACAACCATAGTCAAAAAGACAGCCCGAGCCTTTACCGAAACTACGCCATGTAACTGGGCTATTCGATGTCACCACATTCCCTCGCATGGATATCTCGCAAGTCGTTGGCGACCCAAATACTTGTTCACTTACGATTCTCTTGACCTCCTTAAACAAAGGATGATGCCGATATACATAACCACAGAAAAATTGAACTTTATAGTCCCTTGCCAGTCTTAACAATTCAGCACTATTTAAAGCGTCTAGTGTCATGGGTTTTTCGACGAACACGTGCTTGCCGCGTTCTATAAACTGTTTCGCGAGACTAAAATGTGTCATTGGGGGGGTGAGAATAAAAGTCGCGTCAAAATCAATATGCCTTGTAGAATCTAAGGAGCGATATACTTTCACCTTAAACAACCGCCCCAGCACGAAACGCAAGAGGAAATTTGGCTCTACAATCCCAACGACGTCGACAGATATATGATCTATTAAATGTGGGATATGAGACAGCGCAATTCTGCCTCCGCCTACGACCAGGCATTTAATTGATTCATTACTCATAAACAAATATCTCGTAAGTTCTATTTAAAAATTTATTCGCATCTGAAGATCATCATTACTAAACTAGCCTCAAAAATAAATTACCTGCCCATAAGTCACTCGTCCTTAGACTGCCGATGTCTTGCACCCAAACTCGACTTATAATGATAATCATCGAGCTTTTTGAAATAGCGATACTTCACTCGAGTTATCAAGCTTTTACCTTCGAGTAAAAGCTTATGACCCCTACTAATGTCCCTGACGCCATTAGTCCTCTCTAGATAACTAAGAACTTCACCAACTGGCGCAAACCAAATATCTGAGGAATATTTTCCCAGCAGATCAAGGGTATTCCGAAAATGCTTGTCTACTTCTCCTCTCTCGGTGAAATAGCCGAAATGTGTATATATAATGCAGCAACCATTTTGCGAAATGAGTCTCTGCAAATTAAAATCTGTTATTCTATCGTTGAATAAGTCCTGGTTTGGGCAAAACACTGACGGATAGAAAAGATTGCAGTAGTCAGAATATTTTTGGTCTGTGTAAGGAAAATGGCAGTGTCTCAAAAGATTTAGATCATCCAACTCATAGGATCGCGAATACTTAATGTGGCGTTTGTGCGCATCACCCCAAAAATGTTGAGATGATGCTACCTCACCCGAGAAACCTGTGTAATCACGGTGCATTAGCCTAACCAACAAGTCAAAGGGGAAACTGAAGCGCTTGTCACCTCCGTAGATATTATCAGGATTATAACTGTGATTAACGTGCAAGTTTGGATAAAATCCCAGCAGACTATTGAACTCCTCTAATCCACCTAAAATCTCACACCTCGAAAAAGCGCCTGAGCCGACATTATGCAGCCCAATTTCGTAGCCTTTTCTTAAAAGCGTCCTGATAAATTCCAAATAAGCAGGATCACCGGTAAGCGAATTTCCCCGAAATAATTGAGCGTCCCTAACTGGGTATACCCAAACGGTTTTTGTAGTAGGGATTTCATACTCTATTAACAAATCATAAACGTCAGCGATTCCAGGCATCTCTGCATCGTCGGTATCGTCTATGATGGCGAAAGCTGCTTTTTTCCCATACGGCCAAATCACGTTACTTGGGACCTGACGAATATTTAACCGATGGATATTTATTATATGACGACGGACCACCAACGGGTCTTTTAAAACATACTACATTCTCCAGAACCCATGCCAGCAGCAAGTCAACCCCTACCACCTTAGTTTGGAACAAAAAGCCAAAATAAGATTCGCTTGGATTATGTATCGGTACCTGGTAGATAATCTCTCCCGTATCAATACCTTCATCTAGTTTAAAAAGGGTAACGCCTCTGCCCATTTTTTTATGGAATGTCCAGTAAGCAGGCATTAAGCCTTTAGAATAAGGAAGCAAGCTAGAGTGAACGTTAATGACATTACCTGAGAAGAAATTTAGCACCCCCTTATTAATTATACGAGTGCCCGAAAGGATTAATAGACATTGTGATTCCTGAGTTTGTGACGCGAAAAAATCGCTGTCAAGAGCCTGCTCGTCACGAACATCAACAATTGAGCACCACTGACTCAACCTACGATCGTTGAAGTAAAAAATGCTTGTGACATAACTAAAAATTACTCTTACAAAGAACCAAAATCCCATCAGGTGAAAAATATCTACTGCGGACTTTATTTTGCTCGACTTCCTCCCGCGAGAAGTCGCACTGCACCGAAATAAAGTCACGTTGCAGCCCATGCTATATAAACGCTCCGCTAGACTACAAACCGCCTGGTTGATTAGGAAATGGTTATTTTGGGTAAGAATCGAAATTTCCATCATAAAATTCCATAAGATCATTTTTGATTTAAAGTTCAATATCGCTTCGCAAAAGCGCTTAGCGACCTAGTCCGGTTCCACCGTATTAAAAGTCGAATTTACTTTAAATTGAAGTCACCAAAAGGGTTTCTTCTTTTAACCAAGTGGGTCACCACGAAATGTAGTAGTCCTATTGCCGCCCTGGCATGCCTAGGAATCATTCTTGGCTCTCTGATCATCCGAAAAAACCACTCCAAACCGGCTTTTTGCATCAAACGTGATGTCCGCCTTACGTTTCCTGATTCAAAGTCTATTGAAGCACCTAAGCCTACGATGCCGACGTGAGGATAATGCTGACGTAATATGTTACCAATCAACTCTTGCTTTCTAATCCCCAAACACACGTAAATTTCTGACGGGCAATAACTATCGACCATTTCGAATACCGGATCCATATTATTCGGATCAAGATAATCAGAACAAAAAAATCGGTCTTCCGACAACTCAAGTTTTGGATATTTTTCCATAAGCAGCGCATGTGCTCTTTCACTACCGCCTAGAACCATCCGGCGGCGTCCATCATATCGATGAAGCATTTCATGAAATAAGTCGGGGCCGTGAAGACGCCTAGCGTCTCTATAACCGCAAATATTAAGAGCTTTCTGTAATCCCACTCCGTCAACAAAAACCAAGTCTGAACTAGAAACTATATCTCTAAATTCGGCATCGTGCAGAAGAAAATATAGACCCTCCGTATTTAGGACAATCGCAAAAGGACTATCTGACAAGAAATCATTCAGACTGTTTGCAATATTGGGCATGAAAAAGTCACCTTTGTTCGTTGGCCGCCCCCAAAAGTAGACGTTACTTAGTCGCCGCCAAATTTGTTTTTCCGGAGCTGTTCATAAAATAAGATCAACCGCTGAAGCTTGTTTTACAAAACTAAGCCATAGTCCATCCACAGACTCGCCAAAATTAAAAGACTGAGCACCATGATTAACTGCTCTGCTCCGCGCCGCAGCAATATCGAGTGAATGAAGCATCTTAAACACGGCATGTTGCACAACCAAACCTAACAAGCATCGATCACTGACGTGAGACTACACAGTTTCAAGCTCATTAGCTATTGAGTATCAACCTAAAGTTTACCGATTCTGAAGCATAACATAGAGTATTGTTAGCTCCCTCATATATACAATATAAATAAACTGATAAATTAAAAACGGAGGTTATATTTTATCCCCCCAGCCAACAGTTCATTAGGGACCTAATTAACTTGCCGATATAAAGATTTTTTGAGACTATCCATAACAGTATCAGATGCAAATTACTCTATTGAGTCCTTACCCTAGAAGCTAGCTAATACACTACTTTAGGACTCGCACCTTATCATCGACCGACGAGCGACGCTCATAAACATCAAAGCAAGACCAACACTCATCCATAAGTTAAAATTGCTTAATGGCTCCCTCGATAGAAGAGTCAGCATTGTACCAAACAGAGAAACGAAAGATGAATAACCTATCAGCTTGATATCCTCATCAAAATCAATATTTTCTCTAAGCAAAGAATTTATGGAGTTTAAAATCCCAATCAACATCAAAGAGAATAAAAATAAACCAACCACACCTATTTCTGTTAATAGAGTGATATACATATTGTGTGTATATGGCCATTTTTCACCAGCAAAAACCGCTTGCGTTTCGTGCGTGATTAAACCCCAATCTGGCATATATTCAGCTGCATAGTAACCATATTGTCCTAAGCCAACACCAAAAATAGCACTGTTATCTAACCATACTAATACGCCACTAACCAGGCCAGCATATCTGGTGGCATTGGACCCCAGGTCCTCAATAGTGAATAATGAACGTACGATTTCGCCGGCAGGCGTCTGCATTATTACCAAAGTAATTATCAAAAAGAAGGGAGTAAAGGTCATGGCTTTGTAAATCGAAATACTCTTTCGTCTGTAAAACACCAAAAGAATAAACATCTGTAAAAAGAAGACCACGTAACCGATGCGCGAAGCAGTTGCCAACAAGACTAAAGCAATAAATACAGGCAACAGAAACTGCCGCCGCTTCACACTAAAAGAAATTACGAATGGCGCAACTGCGACTAAGTAGCCACTCAGCATCGAAGGCTCTTGAGACACAGAATGAATTCTACCTCCCGCGTCAACGTTAGCAGCAACCACAGTATCAGGAAGAATTAGAGACCCTACAGCGACCTGCAAATCGAGCAACGCCCCCCCATAGCCATAGCCTAAAGCCTGTATACAACCAAAGATCAAAACGAATAGAAGGCAAGAACGAATCACACCTATCAAGTCTATATAGTCATCTTTAGACTTCACTTGGTCCGCGATTGCCATAGCAACCACTATTCCAAACGTTAACTGTAATAATTGTTCAATGAATCGGGTTGTCCCAACTCGGCCTAAGTAACTAGACTCCGCAATCAGTTGACTGTTAAAGGTAAAACTCAGGCACACCCATGACAAAAGTAAACAAGCTAATTTAAAAAATCTTTTGTCTACTGTTATGCGATTTCGATTGGATAAAAAAGCTCTTAAAATCCACAGCAATAAAAGAGGCACAAGCGCGTAAAATGCTCCTTGTTTCCCGATAAGCCCCAGTGACAAAATAGGCAAGCCATTAAATGGCAGAAGAAAAATAGAGGCAAATAGAAGGAATTTCACCTCGATTTAATCCTAAAAGCGGATACTGTCAAAATCGATTCGCTGGAAAATCTCTAACTGTCCGCCGCGCGTTGCATTAAAGATTTTAACTTTATTTTTGTCGCAGTACTTTCGTGCCTCCCGATAGGAAGCCTCCATATCCAAAATCGAGGCAGGTAAAACCTTCTCACCAGGTTTTCTATAATTCGACGTAAAATGAGTTTTTTCAGAGCCTTGTTTGATCGCTATGCCAGCAGTTATATTTTTTTCTCCAGCATAATTATGGTCGCATCCAATTATAAAAATTGGGTTTAAACCCAAATGGACTGCTAGTTGCAGATTTTCAAAGGTAACAGTTTGCCCACTATAGGCGCATCTCCCAAGGTCCCCAGAGAACCTCTCGATTATACCCATATATTTTGATTTCCAATAAATTTCGAGCTCGGAGTCGTCTCTCTCTAAATAACTAGGAATTAGTACCCTAGGAAAGTGTTCTCTAACGCTCTCACGTACTTTATCCCAAACCAATGGATCCGCGATAGTGAGGTAGTCAGGTCGCCAGATCGTGTCGTCGAACGCCAAATAAATTTTATTAGAAGCAATACTGACATCATTTGCGAGTTTGTCCAAGTCGGAAACTCGTAAACTCGGGCCGTTACCAATTACAAAGCCGCGCTTACCTTTGTGGATGTCTTTTATAGAAGCCCAATAATCTAAATCAGATTGAGACAGCCGCTTGGCATTTTGGCGACTTTTATAAACTTTCTTTATTAATTTGACCGGCGATTTTATATTTCTTATAATTCGACTAAACATATCTTTCCAATAGTTTTTCTGAATCAGAATTAACGACAATTTCAAATTCTTCCATACCAGAAAATTCAACCGTTATGCGAGAGCCTGAAAGAAAATCGACGCAAGGTGTACATCCCCCTGTTGCAATCCACTGTCCAGGTTCGAGATTCAAATTATGGTCTATTGCCAAATTAAAGAATTCAAATAAGGCCTGAACTGGAGATCCGATGATATTCGAAGTTTGACCTAGAGATAAATTGTCATTTTGTCGCAGCCGAACGGAACGAGGATGCTTCGGATTAAAGCCATCAATTGCTGTCGACCTTCCAATTACCAAATAGCCACTACCACAAAGATCCGCAACTAGCCCTACTAGCCCGGCCTCCTCGAGGTCAGGAAGAGTGCAGTACGGAAACTCTATAGACGACGCACAGGCATCAACATATTTCAGTACATCCTCAATAGACGTCAACTCATTGATAGACTTGATCTTGCTTGATAATCGAAAAGACAATTCAGCTTCTGCCCTGATTGGACCTGGAAGAGTCCATTCAAAGAAGTCAGCGTTTTGACTAAAGATTATTCTACGGCTGTCGATCGGCCCACAATAGGCGGCGCAGCACCCAAACTTTTGCCTGGTACCCCGATTAGTCCCGCCCAACTTCCAGCCTCCAACTTTCCAGCCCAGCAGTTTAGCTAATTCATCCTGGACTAAATATGCTTCGTCCAGTGAATCTGGAATTAATACAGGCCGAATCTCATCACATAGCGGCGCACTGATTCGCCTTGCTAAGAACCATTCAACCTTTTCTTCAAGGGATCTTTTCGTAATTTTAAATTTCGACATAACCAAAACTACTGTAAGCCAGCATATTTATCTGCGCTACTATAGTTGATAAGACCCACAATTGCAGCCAGCCCCATTTTAACGATTGCTTCGTCAGAACTACCTCCAATATGAGAGGTAATCATACAGTTAGGATGATTTATCAAATCGAAGGTGTCTGGCGGCTCAATCGCCAACACGTCTAGCGCTGCTCCAGCTAGTTTTCCACTTTCCAGCGCTGCTAGTAAAGCCAATTCATCTACTAAGCCTCCTCTCGCAGTATTTATGAGGTATGAATTGTCTTTCATTTTATCAATCACGTCGGCGTTAATGAGATTCAAAGTCTCTTCGTTTTTAGGTATGTGTAAGCTCATTAAATCTACCCGCGCAATAAGCTCTTCAAAACTCACCTGTTCAGCGCCAGTCTCATTGCAAAGCTTTGATTTATCTAGCTTGTCGCAAATTAATACTTTACACTTAAACCCACTGAGTAGGTTTAACAGCGTAGTCCCGACATGCCCACAACCTAGGATACCTATAGTTAAGGAAGATAACTCTCGACCCACTATCTGCTTCCATTCACGGTTTGTAACTACTTGATTTGAGATTACTGTCTTACGCACAATCGTTAGCGCAAGATTTAAAGCGAGTTCCGCGACTGCTGAAGCATTCACTCCAGGAGTCCATCCCATTTGAACCCCGAAATCCTTTAGCGCATCAAAATCAATTTTATCCAGTCCCACTCCGTACTTACCGATCACCTTTAACCTCGGCAAGCTCGTCAGAACCTGCCTGTCGATTACCTCCAAAGCAACGATTGCTCTATCGGCACCTTCCAAAAAATCAACAAGGGCATCACCCTGTAGTGACAGGTTTTGATCATTAAATTTAACATTCTCAAACCGCTCAAGAAGCTTAGCTCGTAAATAGTCGTTTTTTGAAAACGAACGCGAACAAACTGCGACCGTCGTTACCTTATCCATAAAACTTCCTTACGATTTGGTTGACGCACCCATTAGATGTTCACCACGCAGCTGATATATTAGCGACTCTGCAGCCTTAAAATCCGACTCATTACTTATTTTAATCGCGTGTGTGGGGTCCACAGGGAAAAGAAGCCGATTATTGCCAATATATGCAGATCCCGTATTCTCAAAACTAGTCACAAATTGCTTGGCATCCCAGATAGTTACTGCCCAGTTTAATATCGAAACCGTTTTATTGTCCTGAGTAGGCGCGAGCTGCTCCGATAAATCAATATTTACTGGCCGACCATCACAAAAAACCTGCATTTGCGTCGTTTCACAAGTTATCAATGTGTCACAGTCACTCTCCCGGTAAGCGAGAAGCGCATTCTTAATATCTTCAGGAGCGATCAAAGGGCATACCGGACTAATCATTACTAGCGTATCAACATTAATATTACGAATAAAATCAATCGCAAACTGATCACCCGTCGCGGTGTCGGAGGCAAGTGCTGAATCGCGTGAATATTGGCGAACCCCTAAACTCTTGGCTAGCGCAAGCATTTCTGGGGAGTCAGAGTTGACATAAATATCACTATTATCAAAGCATTTTTTGGCAGTATTTATCGCATACGCCAATAACGGTTGCCCACATAAATCTCTGAGATTCTTCGCTTTGACTCTTTTACTACCGGCGCGTGCTGGAATACAAACCACCACCTTACCCATGTCCCTCATAAGTTCCTCTCATATACCTTGTACTTAAAGAAGTCTGTAATACTTCCCTTTATTTGTTCGTCGAGATCTACCGGTGTTTGAAACATGTCACCAAGCCCCCTTGTCAAAATTGCGTGCAGCCGTCCCCCTTCATTTTTTTTATCTTTCATTAATGCAGAAAAGTAATCTTCAATCTCAAAGTCCGGAATACGACAATCGAGCCAAACTTTCTCCAGAATGGGCCGTACTTCATTTCTCAAAGAGCGATCTATTAAGTCCAACTTAGTCGATAAAATATTCGCTAGATCTATGCCATATGCCACCGCAATTCCATGCGGAACAGCGAAGTTTGTAACCGCTTCCAAGGCATGGCCAAAAGTGTGCCCATAGTTGAACACCCGCCTGGGCCCCCGATCGAATTCGTCTCGCTCGACCATTTCTTTTTTTATCAGTAAGCTTTTTGAGATAAGCAAAGCCAGTGCATGCTCATCTGTTTTAGCTCTCTGCACCTCCCCGGATAGTTTGTCCAAAGATTCAGGCCCGTCAACAAGAAAATAATGCATCATCTCTCCAAGACCAGCACATATATCGATGGGACTTAACGTCTGACAGAAGTTGAAATCGATAACAATTTCTTTCGGTGGATAAAATCCGCCCAGCTGATTTTTATATACACCGAGATTCACGGATGTTTTGCTGCCTATACAGCTGTCACACTGTGAAGCGAGATTCGTAGGAAAAAACGTCCAGTCTACCCCTCTAAGTAATACAGACGCCGCGAAAGATGTTACGTCTTGTGTAATTCCCCCACCTATCGCCACAATTTTATTTGTTTTGGAAAACCCAACGGAAACAAGCTCTTCCAGTATCCTGCCTATAGCCTCATATGTTTTCGATTCTTCATTCGCCTTGATTAACAAGACCTCCGCTCCCTCCGTCGCAGCCATAAGCTTTGGATACAGCTCAGGGATCACCTGATCCATGATGACCACATCTCCGGTGTTCAAATGGCCTGGGAGAGCGTCGTCCCAACGCGCATATGACACCATATAATCGCCTCGAGAAGACGTGACTTTAAAGTCGTTAAACATTTGAAAAACCCCCGTCAACAATCAAATTTTGACCCGTCATATAACTATTTAAGTCACTGCATAAAAAAATAGCGAACCTTGAAATCTCCTCAGTTTGAGCAATCCGTCCTAGAGGTATCCTTTCTTCGAGATCTAAAATCTCAGTAACTGAGAGGCTCCTTCTCGTTAGTTCAGTATCCACAAAACCAGGAGACAATGTATTCACTAAAATATTACAACCAGCAAGATCTGTAGCAAGCCCCCTAGTCATCCCAGCCAGACCAGATTTAGAAGCAATATAAGATACCCGCCCTTTTTTGGTTATTTCACTCCATATTGAGCCAATATTTAAAATTCTTCCTCCTTTCCCTCGCATCAGAGTTGCCAAATGCCTGCAAATAATCAAAGGGCCCCTTAAATTAACCTTAATGACATCGTCGAAGTCCGAATTAATTATTTCATGTGATTCGCTTATTATGTTAATCCCCGCACAGTTAACAAAGGCGTCAATTTGTTTAAGCGAAGTTAAATATTCAAGAAACGACTCAATAGAAGAATCAAGTCGTAAATCTAGAGTAACGTACTCTATATTAGACTCTACCTCAAGATCTCTAGAAACTGCCCGCCCGGTCACTATTACACGAGCTCCAGCCTTAGCAAAACCCTCAGCGATAGCCTTGCCAATGCCTTTTGTCCCACCAGTTACAACAACAGTTTTATCGTCAAACGAAACTTCCATTACAACCACCTAGCTCACGGAATACTCACTCTTTCCAATAATCATATCAATTATCGTTGTAATCCAAATCATATGTACACACTCCACAATGTTATAGGCGTGGCTGTCCACCCAAAAATTCATTACTGCTGCCTCCCCAAGCCGATTACCTTTAGACTTTCCGGTGAAACTTACTGTTTCAACACCATGCGTCGTTAACTCATTTGCGGCATTCACAACATTCGGAGACTCGCCGCTAACGCTAATAAAAATCGCCATGTCACCTGAGTCAGCATACATATCACACGCCTTTGAAAGCCAAAAGTCGCCTCCAAAATCATTGACAAAGGCAGTAATTAAACCAGCGTCATGAAATGTTACTGATCGAACACCAGCTTGCTTAGTGAAATCGAGAGCTGCATGTGACGCAATGGCGGCACTAGCACCATTGCCCGCGAAAATAATCTTGCCACCGGACTCCTTCACGTTCAGGATCTTACACTTTAATTCTTCCAACTGATCAAATAGCCAGTCTGGTTTTATATTTTTATTATATTCCTCGTAATACTTGCTCAGATCAAGACTATCCTTCATTACTCCCTCCTTGTTGCTCAAGTTTGATTTCATAATCAGTTCCTGTGTGACCAGACAGCGTTTGCATATATGTTCTCGATTAGTGCCATTATATTTTTCGCCTCCGAAAGCCCCGAATATGGGTAAGGCTTAGCGTCTCGAATGCTAGAAGCGAAGCCGATCATCTCGCGCTCCCATGAATTATTGACTAGATAATTAAACTCTTGGTCACCTATCTCCCCCTCATAAGCTCCATCAACTTTGGGTCTAATGGTCAATAATTCCTCGCCATATCGACCAGAGCCAGTTCTTAGACCGTTTAGCGTCAAAGAACCCATTTCCAAAAATATCTCTAATGAAAACAGATAACGCCACTGAGTAATCGTACTATGTAGGGAGGCCGAGATTTCATTTCGAGAGCAATAAAGGTTCAAGAATGCATTATCCTCTACACCTTTTACATTCAGATATGAGTCAGAAAGGATCGATTGGACAACATCGAAGCCGCCCGCCAACCAGTCCATAATATCTAGCAAGTGTATGCCCTGGTCTATAAGTATCCCGCCCCCGTTTAATTTTTTACTGCATCGCCAATTATCTTTATAGTCACTATCGACTTCCTTGCCGTAGCGACCACGCATCCAGAGTATGCCGCCCATCTCACGTGAGTCGATAATCTCTTTTATTTTCATCACAGAATCATGCAACCGATGATTAAAACCATAACCCAGAACTAAGTCATCCGAAAACTGTTCTAATCCATCCAAATCAGCAAGTCTAATGGCAGGTGGTTTTTCGCAGAAAACGTGTACTCCTTTGGCCAGCGCTTGCTTACAAAAGATCGCCGCAAATGCCGGTGGTACCGATATTATTACCGCATCGACCGATGCGAGAAGATCCTCAGCTGAGTCAAAGATATCCAAGTCAAATTGATGAGATAGTCCCTGGTTAGTATCGAAATATCCGATAAATGATATGTTCGGGATCTTTAAAAGTATGGAATGGCGCAACTGAGCGAAGCGGCCAAACCCAATATAACCGATGTTGATGTCTTTCATATATTCTGGATCTCACTTAAGATTTTCAAAATTACAATAGCTTGTGATCTTATCTATGGCTACACAGACATTCGAACGCCAAGGGCTATTCGCTGGCCAGAGTTATCCCTTACAGGCATTTCCGTGACAACAACGCCATTAGCAGTATACCGGCCCAAAGAAAATGCACTTCGTTCTGACTCGAAACCTGTGTGCCACGTGTTTAGCGCCCTCTTTCAAACCTTAATGCGTCAATCTGTGCGACTACAAACTGTATAAGGGCGAATCTAGTCCAATAACAAAAGGGCGTAGGTTACGACAGTTAGCTGTCTCACTAATCATGACTCATGGCTTCATTCTTTAAACTCTAGCTAATCGATAATTCTATTCCTAATGACCTGCGCTGGAATTCCACCAATTATCAAATTCGGGCCAAAACTTTCTGTAACAACTGAGTTAGCACTTACTATGACACCGTCGCCTAACCTCACTCCTGGGAGAATAACAACCCCGGCGCCTATCCAGACATCTTGGCCAATTAATACTTCATCTGAGGGGAAATCGTCTTGCGTATTATTCTCCAAAAACTTAGCTTCTTGTTCCCTTATCGTGAGGCCCGGGCTATATTCAATGAGGTGTGAACGAGACGATATAAACACATTTTGGGCGATAAGACACGAGTCACCAACTATTATATCTCCGATCATCGTGACGCCTTTGTTTATAGTTGTATTGCGGCCCAGTTGAAGTTTATTAGACATTCCTCTGAGCTCAGAATTACGCTCGATCAACACACCGGGCTCTAGTATAATTAAACCAGACGCAGGGATTACGCTTACAAACTCTTTGATTATAACCTGTGAAACTTGCACCTTACTACCAAATGACTGCACACGAGCGAGCGGGTGGATTTTTGACTTATATAATATCATTCCAATTATAGGATTAAAGATTAAAGATTTTAGGGTAATATATATATATTTAACCATTAGGCTGGAACCTTCTTTGAATCCGTGCTTTTAATTAATCTAAGATTATCAACCGATCATAAGGACAGTGAGAGTTGTAGCAACCGCGAAAACAATGCTTGTAATGATCGTCACGAGGACATGCGTCTTTTGATTAATTGGCTTTCGCGCCATGAGCTTAGTATTTAAGTTTTTTGTCGGCTGATCTAAGTTCTCGACCTCCTGCACAACTGATTGCCTAGTCACTGGTGTGTCACGAACTGAACCAACGGCAACAGCGACCGCAAAGGTGTCCGCGTAAGACACACTTAAGTTAAAGCCGTCTAAGTAAGGGGCACCATCGCTATTGTGTAGAATCTCAATATCTTTGATGCTAGGGAGCATTTTTTCACTTGCTTTCATAATGGCCTCCTTTAGGGAGAAGATACCCGTTAAATGATTCAGGGGATGATCTTTTGACTCACAGTAAGATATTTCAGCCATTGTAAAAATTTCGAGGAGGCCTTCATCGGACTTTAAATCTTTAATATTTTCAGGAAATAAACCCGTGATGTTTTGAATATCAATGCCGATGCCCAAATTAGTCGATCCTGTGGGCCCATAGCCTCTCGAGGAATCATCGATCGCTTCCTCAGACGCTGCGCGTAGAGTAAGACTAGAGTCTATGTCAATATTTTTCGAACGCGCCCAAGCTATGACGCGCGCCTTCTGCGCCGACTTCAATTTCGAAAACGGAAAATCAAGCTTTCCAGTAAGTTGCTCAATATACTCGTCGATATTATTCATAAATTCACCAACCATTATAACAATTGCGGCACATACGTTTTGTCCCCGTCGCATCTTCAATCAACAAAAACCCTCTATTCCCTAGCGCCAACTCCTCGTCGTATGTCTTTGCGCAGAAGTTACATTCCAAGCTACTTTGTAGCCCGGATCTGAAGTGTGATTCGATTCTCAGTTTTAGCGCCTCTAAAAACTGTGAAATTCTAAATCCCTCAGTGACTCGGTGATCAAAGGACAAATACAACATGAATTTTGAGGCGGAGCACTTTATTACTCCGATGATGATGCATTCTAAGCCATTTAATAACGGCCGCACGTAAGCTACACCAGTCGACGAAAGGTCACTAATCGTAAAGGTTGATGGCGCAAGCTGCTCTTTAGATAGGGTCCCATCGTCAAAGTTTATAAAAATATCAGACATGTGTTTCTGTAGCGCCGAAAGTGACTGATCGTTGGCATTGGGAATAGAAGCTACCGTCAGCTTGCCCCCTGAATCCAGAGAAATACCTGCAGTGACGTCATCAAATACCACTATTTCCTCATCGGAAACATAGTAAGAGTTAAGATCTTTGAATTTGTCACCAAGCATCTTTGATGCTTCGAAACACAAAAGATCCTGAATAGTGCCATTAAATAACGCGTGCGGCACCACACGGTCATTTACGTCTATGTCTATACCTATAGTTGATTGAAATATCCCACCGCCTGAAGATCGCAGTGCATCAATTTCCGTCCTCTTCCTCATAGAGGTCCGTCTTATTTCTAAATCGTCTGCAGTCGAATCGACGACCCGCAAGTCTGGCTGCTCAGATAGAGATGTTGATCGATCGAACTCATCGATTGGTTTTTTTGGCAATAAAATCTTACTAGTCACCCAGTACTTGCCCATAGATTGAGCACTTGGGAGATTGAGTTTAAGTGCAGCCTCTGAATATATTTGCTGATTTACAGCCAGATTATCCGCTGGTTCATTTTCCCCAGTAAGTACATCGTTACTAACTCCTTCTTTAAAGATAGGGTTGTCCGACGACTCACCAGCATTTAAATTTGTTTCTGCATTTGCATCTTCAACTAGCGTTATGACGCTAACTACCGAGTTAACAGCAACCTCATCTCCCTCAGCGAATAAGTGCTTTACGTAACCTGAAATTGGCGCCGTCAGAACTACGGCTGTCTTACTCGTCTCAAACTCAATTAAGTCCTGATCCGCGTTAATATATTCTCCAGACTTAACATGCAGCTTACTAATCATCACAAGCTCGTCGTTGTTATTCTCCTTGGGAACCATAACGTCCATTATTTCATCCCCTCTAAGTCTAACAACCCATTAATTACATCTTCAACGCCTAGTAACACCTCGCCCTCAAGGCTTCGCGTCGAAGGAATCGGTAACGGCTTAGCTCCGATGCGCTTAGACTTTAGATTGGGTATTTTCTGTTGCAACTGATATGAAAATTCACTACCCCAACCAAACTCTGCACTGCCTTCTTCAACAATTAGAACCTTCCCAGCCATCTTAACCGACCTCTCAACGTGACCAATCGGCAAAGGATGTAACTGCTGAACAACCATAACGTCAAAAAGCATGTCGGTCTTTTTAAAAATCGTCTGATAATTATCAACTATTAATCGGCCCAGCCTACCATATGCAATAATTACAGCATCCTTGTCGTGAGATTTTGCAAAAGGCGTCAGCGCAACAGTACCGGCATTTCCGCCTATAAGATCGAGGTTTAGCGATTGAAGAGTGCTACGCTGTACTAGATTTGAGCCATAGTCGGTCTTGCTTTCGATCAGGATACTAGGACATAAAAGCTGGCCGATGTGCTCAATTAGTTTTGCTGGATCGATCAAAGAGGAAACGGCAAAAACGCCTACATTGTCGATACCCAAGAAGAACTTTTCTAGGCTTTGTGAATGCGTTGGCCCATAGCCCCTGCCACCGCCCATAGGTGTCCGCAATGTCACATTTGACGATATTTGTTTTGCATACATGTGATAAAATTTTGATGCGTTGTTAATTACTTGATCAAACGCATTCACCATAAAATCGCCAAACATAATTTCGACATATGTTTTTTTCCCCATCATACTCATACCGATTCCAAAACCTGCAATCGCCGCCTCGCTAATGGGGGTTGAAATAACCCTTCCAGGATTAGCTTGATCAAGTCCTAGCGTAACCTTGAATGCACCACCGTAAGGGTCATGAATATCTTCTCCCACAATGTACCTGCCATTATTTAATTCGTCGGCGAACGCATCTCTTAACGCAGAAATTAACTTTGCTTTCTTATTGTCTATAGGAACTGTTTTAACCGATATTTTATTAGGGAGCTGATCGCCACAATAATCCTCATATGTTAACTGTTTGCCATTAGCCAATGAATTATCTAAATGCAACTTAATATTCTTACGAATATCTTTTAGCTTCGACTTAAAAATATCGTCCATTGCAGCCTGGTTAAGAAAATCACTCTCTGCAAAGTACGCAATTTCTTCTGCGTCCCGATCGTCGTCTCCCTTTGAGTGTGCATTCAACCTGTAGGTATAGATATTCAAAAACACAGGCTTTTGATTTTCTCTGCAGTGGGCTACTGCGTCTTTGCAGACTTCGAACAAGTTGTTTATATCCCAAGTATCAGTTTCAAAATATTCGAGGCCAAACGCCTCAGCCCTTCCCATTATATCTCCTCTGAGATTATCTGCCTGAGAAGTGGATTGTGAATAGAAATTATTTTCACACACCACCAAGTGGGGCAAACCTAGTACAGCCGATAAATTCATTGCCTCATAAACATTTCCTTCACCCAATGTACCTTCACCGATAAAAGAAACCGCAATATTGCTTTTCTTGTCCTGTAAAAAGCTATAGGCGATACCAGAAGCTACAGGCAATAAGGAACCCTGAGTCCCGTTGGATAAAAACCCGCTATCATAAAGATGCTGGCTACTCCCGATACCCTTACATACACCACTCTCAAACCCCAGAAGCTCATCTATTAAATCCGCCCACCTACCTGTTTTAGCGATAAAGTGTCCATGGCATCTATGATTAGACGTCACCCAGTCTTGCTCGGATAAAACCGATGCCACTGCTACACCGGTTAGTTCTTGACCAACACACGTATGGACGGTTCCGTTCATCTTTCCATCAGAAAACAACTCCAACAAGGACTTTTCTACTTCTCTTATCAGTAATCCAGTAGTAATTGAGCTCGAGAATCGCTTAAGCGTTTCCGTCGAAAGGGGTGGAGCCTCTTTCACCCTCTCTTGAAGCTTCGTTATGTAACTATCTTGAATTTTTCTATTTTCTTCTTTCATCGGTCGCATACCAATCCGTTATGGGGTTTCTCAAGTAACCACAGTTAGCTGGAATATCGCCAGCTCTGATGGCAAATTTCATCTTTGTAATAAGATCGAATCGTAACACCTACCACCCAAACTATTAGGGTCAAACTCAAACGAAAATTAGCTGAAAATGTCATAGACTCGTTAACAGCCCAACGTTTATTTATAAGTAGCGACGGCCTCATGCCCGACTCATACATTCCTAGCTTCTACTGACGCAAAACCAAGCTAACAGACCTCGCCATTCAGACGCTTCGTATTCGGAAGATTTATGACCAAAAATCTAAATACAACTAACTAAAGCTAAGCGTAGTCCTTTAGGCTCCAAACTCTGCGGTAGGATGCCAGAGCAACTAAGACATAGCTTAATAAGATCGCGCCAATAGCACCAAAACTTCCAAATATATTGACCATAATTAGGCACATCAACATTCCGAACAAACCCGAACCTAGAACGATCCTTGAGTATAGCTTTGACTCCCCCCAAGAAACCAAATGGCACGTACCAAACAAGTGTACGAACGCCATAATGAGCGGCAGAAGAGCCAAGACTTGTAATAAGTTAACAGGACGTTCACCAGTTGATGCCAAAACCAGGTGCATTATTTCAGAAGCGAAAACAAACAAACCTAAGCTGAAGAGTACGCCTAAGCCTACTAACAGAGGGACTAACTTACCAACGAATACGCGTTGACGTTCTGAGTCCACCATCTCGATTACGATCCTCGGCAAAAGTGCATCAACGAGAGGACCAAATAATCCTCTGACTCCAGACGAAATTCTGTATGCTGAAGCGAAAAAGCTAAACTCGAGCGGAGACAAAATCATCCCACAAATGAAAACGTTTCCGTCGGATAGGGTGCTACCACCCGCCCTGACTAAAAAGGAATCCCACGACCTTTTACACGTTTCGTTGATTGCCCCAACCGAAATCAAGTCGTATCTGAATGTATCTCTTATCAGATATATAGAAATTCCTAAGCTGAGCGCACTCCCAAGAAGTAACGATAAACCGACGAAAAAAAGGTCGCCGGAGGATTGAACCAAAAGAAAAATAAAGATTAATGTTACCGATTTACCAAATATTTCAACCTTCGCTACTAAAACAGATTTTTGCATTGCCCTAAAAAACCAACCGATACTCATTCCGCTGAGACCTGCATGTAATAGGAAAACAAATGATGTCAAGAGACCCACTTTATAAGAAAGAGGCACCAGGACAAGAGCGAGGATCACTGTAAAAATTGACGCCTGCGCTGCCAAAGCGTTCGATAGAATCAATGACCTTGCAAAAGAATCGTCTTTCGCGTTGACCACGTCCCTGGTACCCGAAAGTGCATAACCAAACTCGACGAACTGAGTCATAATCATGCACAGCGACTGTACAAATAAAAAAATACCTAGCTCATCGAGTCCTAACCTACGCGCGATTATGGGTAGTAATACGAACACAAACCCAAAACGGACAAAATGTGCAGAGTATAGGTAAGCAACTTCTGCCTTGATAATCCTCATTTTTAGGCCCTAAGGATATAATTACCGCTTTCAATTCACGAGTAAGTAGGTGATATTGCACTTCACACCAATAAAGACGTTAAAACGTTAACGTTTCCTTCAAGTACCTAATACTGCTCCCTAGATCTTCGTGACTATTACCAACAAAAAATCCATTTTTATCTATGTATTCAGCATTACTCACCGAACCAGCAACAGAATAATCAAAGTGCTGAAGCACCTCGCTGTTCTTCAAAAAGTTACCGGTTACGATAGGGCGACACTCAATACGATTTTCTCTAAGCAGCGTAACAATCTCTTTCCTTGTGTACGGGCTTGATTCTTTTACAACCATTGAAAAACCAAACCAACTACTTTCACCAATCTCGTTTTGAATCTCAAAGTGAGGGTGAGTAGAGAAAAGATCACTGAATATAGCGGCGTTTTCACGACGTATTTTAATGAAGTCGGGGAGCTTTTTTAACTGCTCAAGACCAACAGCCCCACTCATTTCAAGAGGCCGGACATTATACCCTGGAAGAACAAACTTAAATGACTCCTCAAATGGATCGTCACTCTTCAATCCAGTTACCAAATTTTCACTTGGTAAATTTCGAGTCCACCCATGTGCCCTCAGGCAAAGTAATATGTGATAAATTTCTTTATCATCTGTCACCACACATCCGCCTTCCATAGTAGCAATATGGTGACTAAAGAACGAACTGAAGGTTCCCATCAGCCCAAACGTGCCAGCTTGTTTTCCGTTAAACAGGGCTCCTAATGATTCGCAATTATCTTCGAGCAGTGTGATATCGCGGCCTGCAATTACGGAATCTATTTCATCAAAATTGTTGGGGTTACCTAAAAGATTGACGGCAAGAATAACCCTGGTTTTTTCACTGACCGCATCTTTCAACCGGTCTAAATCCATATTCAAAGTGTGTTTATCAATATCTACAAATTTTAATTTGAGCCCGTACTGCTGAAGAGGAAAGTAGGTAGTAGACCATGACACCGCAGGGACAATCACCTCGTCCCCACGTTTCAAGCAATGAGCGATGTTTTTGGTAAAGAACAACGCCGCAATCATTAGTAAGTTAGCTGTGGAGCCCGAACTCGTCATGACCGCGTATTTTGAGCCCAAGTACTGAGCAAATTTTGATTCGTATTCCTGCACTTTATTGCCCATGGAATACATATCAGAATCAATCACCTCTTGAATTGCTGCTATCTCCTTGTGATCCCAGGTACTCGACGCTAGCTTATATTCCATCTGACAAATTTTCCTTAAAAAACATATAGGACCTTCGGATTCCATCTATTAAGTCAACCTTATGGCTCCACCCAAGACTCTGTAGGTTACTTATATCCACCAACTTCTGGCGCATACCAACTGGCTTTGACAAATCGAACTCAAAGTCACCATCGAAGCCAACAACTGCAGCCACTGCTTCATAATAATCAAATATCGAATAATCATGACCCATCCCAACATTAAGGTTTTGTGGAATCAGATCAAGATTATCGATGGCAGTAAAAATAAAATCAGCCAAGTCGTGTGCATACATAAACTCGCGTCTAGCAGTACCATCACCCCAAACATCAACAATCGTTTTTCCGGATAATTTAGCCTCATGAATTTTTCTGATTACCGCTGGAATCAGGTGCGAATTCTTCGGATCATACTTGTCATGGCGCCCGTAAAGATTACATGGGACAAGTGTCCTGTAGTTTTTGCTAGGATCTTCTTTTACGATATATTCACATAGCTTAGTAGTCGCAATTTTAGCTAGTGCGTATCCCTCGTTGGTGGGCTCCAGTTCGCCTGTAAGAATCATATCTTCACGTAGTGGATTATTCGCGTGCCTTGGATACATACAAGAACTCGCCAAGTTTATTAAATTAGATATATTTAGCGACGCCGCCGTCGAAATAACGTTAAACCCCATATCAAGATTCTGTTGTAAGAAGTCGACTGGGCTGGCAATATTTGCTTGTATACCACCCACCCTCCCCGCGGCATGTATGACGACGTCAGGCGCTGCCGTTTTAAAATGATAGCGCACAGCATCACGATCTAATAAATTCAGTTGTTGGCTATTAGGGCAAATTATTTCGTGATTTACAGCTTCGGAATGCTCTAAAATATTTCTGCCGACCATTCCAGTACCGCCGGTTAACAAAATTTTCATTATCTAGTCTCTAATCACGGCTTAATGGGATTTCGTGGCCATGGCTTTTCAGCAAGACCGAGCGCTTGGCGATTAGCAGATCCTCCTTTACCATTTCAGTGCACATTTCTTGTGCCGTAATTTCAGGCTCCCAGCCCAATTTAGTTTTTGCATTAGTTGGATCTCCCAGTAAAGTTTCCACTTCAGCCGGTCTAAAATAACGAGGATCAACTAAAACAATAACATCCCCAACCGTGAGGGCCGGGGCATCATCACCCTCTACGCGAGCTACTGTAGCTTTTTCGTTGACCCCTTGCCCGGAGAACTCAAGATCTATCCCTAACTCTTTTGCAGACCATATAACGAATTGCCGCACCGAGTATTGGACGCCTGTCGCAATCACGAAATCTTCTGGTTTCTCCTGCTGCAGCATCATCCACTGCATTCGCACATAGTCTTGCGCGTGCCCCCAGTCACGGAGCGCATCCATATTGCCAAGGAAGAGACAACTCTCTAGACCCTGCGCGATATTAGTCAAGCCACGAGTAATTTTACGTGTCACGAAGGTTTCCCCACGACGTGGTGATTCGTGATTAAAAAGAACACCATTGCACGCATACATGCCATATGCTTCTCGATAATTAACCGCTATCCAGTAGGCATAAAGCTTAGCCACAGCATAGGGTGAGCGAGGATAAAATGGAGTGGTTTCGCTTTGTGGCGTTTCTTGTACTAAACCATAAAGTTCCGAGGTCGAGGCTTGATAAAATCTTGTTTTCTTTTCAAGACCTAAAAATCGGATCGCTTCAAGCAACCGTAAAGCACCCATTGCGTCAACATCAGCTGTATATTCCGCCGCTTCGAAGCTTACGGCAACATGGGACTGCGCTCCTAAATTATATACTTCATCTGGCTGCACTTCGGAGATTATACGAGTAAGGTTGGATGAATCCGTAAGATCACCATAGTGAAGAACAAAGTTTTGATTCTCGACATGCGGATCTTCATAAATATGGTCAATTCTTTGCGTATTAAAAGACGAGGCCCTACGTTTTATTCCATGGACCTCGTAGCCTTTATCAAGCAAAAATTCAGCCAAATAAGAGCCATCCTGTCCAGTTACGCCAGTAATTAAAGCCTTTTTCTTCATTTTTAATCTACTCTTTTAAAGGTGTAATTTGAACCTTAAAACTTCGACAACCGAGCCGCCTCGTGAAAATAATGACAAGGTAACTAAAGCTGCAGTGGCCAGCCTTAAAGAGATATCTAACAATATTCCGCAGGCAGTCACCTGACTCAAGGCCCATTTTGACGACTACTACTGAGAGATTTTTGACATTTGATACTTCTTCAAGTGGGTTAACAATTTGAGCCTGCATTTATGTCACTGATTGATAAAAGCAACTGTCACGACCCAGCCGCTTTACCTGAGTTACCCAATCCAACCTCGCCCTTAAGCGCCTCGATCTCTTGTCTCAGCACCTCGTACTCCTCCAGCTTCCGCCCCAAGAACACGGCCGCAAGTGAAGTCTTCTCGGCAACACCCCTAGGCGTCAGCAAATAGAGGTAAGACACTTTGCTACCAGATTTTCGAAAGTTGTCGACCTTCACGAACCCTTTATCCATGAGAGCCTTCAGGGCATAATTTACACCGCCCAGCGACACGTCGAGTCTAGCAGCCAGCTTCCGCTGACTCAGCTCAGGGTTTGCTTCAAGCGCTCGAAGCACTCTAAGCCTTAGCTCATCTCGAGCGCCATTATCCTGAGTCTGTACGTCGTTTTTACAACAGCTGTTCATTCAATGAACGGTACCAGAAAATTGTGTGCAACATATGAACACTTTATTATATTTTATGAAAAGCGCTAAATGTGACACCCACCAACGGCCCAACTGCAATGTCAGTGGCATTAATTGATTCAGTGCCGGTCGACCGCAGATCAATCAGTGGATTTTGATCGAGCGTAGTAGTGTCGAATGATTACAATGACGACGCCCAGCCCCACGCCTAGCAGGACTCCCAAAACACAGATCAAAGCTCGACCAGGCTTACTTTTTTCTTCGGGTACCATGCTTGGGCTCACGGCAACAAAAGCGTAATCAGGGCTCGCCTCCGCCAACATTTTATTCTTGGTTTGCTCTTCAATAATGGTGTAGAACACCTCTCGCATTTCAGCAATTGAGGTCTTTGCAATTTGCTCTTCCAGGTAACTGATATTTCTTGATACCTTAGCCACCTGTCGCACCTGCATGTGCTTATTGATAGTAGTGATGTAAAGATCCAGCCAATCCTTTGCAGTTTGGGGTGAATAGTATTCAATAGACACTGAAACTAGACCGGATTGCTTGTCCTGCGACACAGATAACATTTCATCGAATTGCTCGAACAATTCCCAACTAGTCGGTGGTCGTAAGGCATTGGTCTCATCATCTTCCAATAACCAGACCTGATTGCCAGTATCATAAACGTCATCATCAATTTTTAATTTGCCTGAGCGCTTGCTCCAGCCCTCAGCCGCATAGATCTCAACCTCAAGCTTATTTTCAGCAATAAAGGCTTCGATAAAACTCCAAGACCTCATAATTTCCTGAGCTATCTGGGATTCAGTAGTCTCCCCAGCACCGATTGAGACCCCCGCTAAAGAAGCAAGACCTCCTAGCTGACCGAGCGCAGACGACAGCCCCCCGTCCTCGGACTGGGCAGGGGCCAAGACAGCTATCGCCTTGTACTGATTCGGTATCCATAGGGCAAATAAGACAGAACTGATGGTAAACACGGCCGTGATTGTGATAATTAAATTTTTACCCGCCCGCAGGATGCCAAATAGCTCTTTGAGGTCTATCTCATCGTCGTATTCATGAGCGCCGCCTACCTTATTTTCCAAACTCACACCCCTTCGGATATTTCATTAGATACGTGCTACGGGTTACTACTGAACGACTTGACTGCAGCACTACCCAGTGCAAGCTGATAGATAATGGTGGACACTTCTGCCATAAGTGGTATGCCGCGGATTCTCGTATCGTCAGTATCGAGCGGCACAACTATGGTGTCGCCAGGACCGATGGCTCTCTTTGCAGATTGGAACTTAAATAGCCCTCTTTTGGGAATCACTACTTCACCACCAGCTTTTACAATATAGAGCTCACCTTTGTCAGCGCGGTCCTTGTAGCCACCGCTTTGCTCAATGTAATCGCGATGGTCAAAGTTAGGGTCGTATAGGTAGGACGTAGGGCGTCGAACCTCGCCGATAATAGTCACCTCTTGACTGAACTTAGGCACCATTAGTCTGTCACCGTCCTTCAACACAACGTCTTGGCCTAATCCCGATACGATGTCAGAAAGCGGAATCACCAAACGGCCCGTCGCTTCCATAGTCGATAACGATGCAATGGCGCTCCGCTGTGCAGCCACCTTCTCTTCATCAACCGCAATATCTGAATTGGCATCGCGAAGACTGTTAGCCGATATCTCCTCATCCAGGAGCCTAACCAATCTCTCAATTTCTTCTTCTTCACGCTGCCTTAACAAAGCTCTAAGGAACACCGAACCCCCAACAAAGGCCTCATCGGTAAACCCACCGGCGCGCTCGATAACCAAGCTCAGCGTCTCTCCCTTTTCAAAAACGTAGGTACCCGGGAAAACAAACTCGCCTTCCAAGGTAATAGTTTCTGTCTCTCGAAAATCCGGGATAGTTCTGAATTCAGCGACGTCAGAAGGCTCTAACCTCGTTTGGCTTTGCAGGTTCAGGTCCGCAACAACAATCGATGTTAGAGCGGCAGCTGGATTTTGTAAGCTCGTTCGAGAAATCTCTGCCGACTGAGAATAAGCCGACGCTACCAATCCACCCGACACGGATATTAGATCCTTGATGGACATGTTATCGGTCAGCGGATACTCACCCGGAAACTTCACGGTTCCTCCCGACCGAACGACCTTAGCCAACTCACCCAATTCGGTTTGACGCTTGAGTCTCTCAACCACTCCGGCAAGCGCGGGGGCTTTATTCTCATTTTTCGAAAATAAGATGACCTGATCTTTAGGGAGTAGCGACACATCCTGCTCACCGCCCGGTGTCGCTAGAACTGCTCTCGGATCAACACCAAAGACGCTAATGTCACCTTCATCCGCGAGCTCTTCACGAACGAGTAGTGCGTAGTCAAGGTCTGCATAGTTCGCCTGCAGGCCTCCGCCGGCTTCCAGAAGATCCGAAACCCGCATAGCCTCGACCAATGGGAAAGCTCCGGGTAAACGCGATCCGGCAATCGACACTACTTTGGCTAACTCGCCAGCTCTCGCCTGCGCCCTGAGATCGGCCAACAATCCTCCCAACTGAGGCCCCCGAGACCGCCTGTCAGAGAAAAACATCACCTGATCGCGTGATTGCAGCAACACGTCGCCGGCAGAGCCAGGGTTTTGCAGGACGTCCGACGGAGAGAATGGAACTGCAGAGATGAGCCCGGTGAGCGGGTCCTCCCGAGAGATCATGCCAAACTCAATATCTAGACCCTGTGGTAACTGGTCTATTGAGCTCACCAGACTCGAAACTCTCATTCCCTCTTTGAACGCAAAAATACCGGGGTAATTGACATGACCGGTCAAATTGACAGAGCCCTTTTGGCGATTGATGATTCCGTCGATGGTGAGGTGATCACCCCCTTTCACAAGCGCATTCCGGCTAGCAGCTATCTCTAAATTGAGATCAAGTGCCGTCATGAAGCCATCGCTACCGATTCGCTCAATACGCGCACTGGCACCAAATGCTTTGTCACCCAGCCCACCGGCCAACGCAATAAGGTCTTCTACCCGCTCATTGCCTTTCAACTCATAAATAGCCGGCCGCAGTACCTGGCCACTGACCGATACCAGGCTCCCAACCGTAGGGATGTAAATAACGTCTGCGGCCTGAACACGAACATCGTTGCCGGTGTCTCCCTTCATCAGGAGGTCATACAAATCCAGTTCGGCAACCAGTTGGCCGGCGCGCTTAAGTTGAACCTTCCGAAGTGAGCCGATATCGCTTATGCCACCCGCACTGATCAACGCATGAGTGATGGTGGACAGCGAGGACACCGTGTAAGCACCGGGCTTAAACGCTTCACCCAAAACGAAGATTTGCATCGATCGCAGCGAGCCCATGCTAATGCTGACCTGGGTGCCGATAATTTGCGCAGTGATTCGCGCTTGCAGCATCTCTTTTGCCTCACCATAGGTGAGACCAGCAAGGCCAACAGGACCAAGCTCTGGGAAGTCTACAAATCCCTCCCGATTAATCTCCAAGCTGAACTGACTGTTTGATTTGCCGTAAAAAAGAATGTCCAAAGTATCGCCAGGACCCAGTAGGTAATCGGCTGATACAGGAATGCTTTCGACGGGCGCGAACGTTGTAGGCGCATTAGCGAAGAGGTCATAGCCAAAGGGTTTTAAATTCTTAGCAGGTTTTGTTGAGCCAACACCGGAGACGGCCACTGGCGCGACTGTGCTAGCGACCTGTTTGACCGGTGCCGCCGCTGTTCCTGCTGTTACCGTGGGTCGGGCCACTTTTGGTGCCGGAGGTGCCACTTTTTTGGTCTGAGTCACTGAGGTGAAGTCTTTACACAGAGCGTCTAAGTCGTACCCTGCCTGCTTAGCCATCGCTTTGTTGGCGGCAGTAGCCTTGCCGCAGAGCTGCTTTACATCACCCAGCCCCTGAGAATAGCCATTCAAGGAGAATGACGCTCCCACTACTGCGATAGAAAGAAACCAAAATTTCGACAAACTACGTTGTTTCATAAAAATCAATTTCTCTTCTAAATTTAACAAAAGTTAACCAAACCTTTGGGACGCACTCGATGCGTAACGGGCGACCTCTCGCGACAAAGCCTTAATTCCCGAAAATAAACACTCCAGGGCAAAACCCAAGCCACCTAAAACCACTGAAAGACAATTCCTAGCAAGCATAGCCGACGGCACAAGAGTTATTTTCGCCCACTCAACGGCTCATTGGCTACTCGTAATGTCACAAACCGTGCTTTTTCACCCAAACTCATCGAAATCTTCTCAATGTTGCCTGCGTCATCTAACACTATTTCGGACAATCCCTGATCACAGCGTTGCTGCCATACAGGCTGACGCCAAACCCAAGCCTCACATCGCGCCACAACGACCGACTGGCCCGAGACAAATGAGCGCTCCCCCTCCTTTCCCGAAATAGACAGAGGCGCTTTCAAACCAAAACCCGTGACTGATCGGATAATCCAACCATCAAATGCAATCGCATCACCGTCACTGTTTGCAAACACAGTAAAGTCGGCCACCGCGTAGGGCTTTACCAACGCTCCAGACTCTCCAACTGATGCTAGCCAGAGGGGTTGCTGATGAGCAGGAACGGCTTCCTCTCGGGTCAAACTCTTAGCCCAGCGTAGCGCAGACTCTGCCTGAGGCACCGAAAAAGTGCAGCCCGAGAGCACAAGACACAACACACCACCCATTACTTTCAAGTTCACGGCAGCAGCCTCTCGTCTATTAGAAACGCGTCATACCGCGACTCTCTCAAGTCCCAAAATATATTGCCGGAGTAGCTCTCGAGTCGTTGCCCGCCATCACGCTGAATGGGCCGCATCCGCGTGCCAAACTTTGAGCGATTGTTCCCACCGAAAACCGAATCCAGCGGCACTTGAAAATAAAACCCTTTGTCAAACGAACCTTCGCCAAAATCCTCTGACGACACATCAGTCTTGGTCGCCCATGCGCCTACCTGCCAGCCATTACGAAAAGTCCGTCGGACTTCTAACGTTGCACCCATGTCTTTCGCCAAATATTGCCCGGCATGGACCGCCACATCATAGTTATAGAAGGGCGTCGCCCAGTAGGCACTGACATGCCCCGTGATGACGTCATAATCCAAGAGCCCCAGGCCCCGATCGTAATCACGTTGCTTGGCATAAGCCACACTGGCACCTACTGCAATTCGTGACTGCGAGGGCCAATACAATAGCTCTCCCCCGGCACCCGAAAACATTTCCTCAAGCACGCCGGCAAACCCGCGATAATGTATTGAATGACCATAGGTATCTCGGCCCTCAAGAATCAGCTGAGTAAGCCCACTATCACCTTCGTTAAGGTATTTGGCCACTTCCGATCGCACAGGGGGCAATACAGAGTCCGTTTCCTGTCGATTACTTTCGTCAAAGTTCTGATCAATATTTACGGCAAAGCTCGAGCGGATCGCCCAGTGTGCACTGAGTGAATATTCGGACGATAGATCGAGATAAACTTGGTACCGCGCCGGATCGTCAGGATCAAAGAGCTGAAAACGTGTTCGAAGATTCAGCTCGCTGTTTAATTTTCCTGTTACAAACCCCGTGCGGTGTTGCGGATTATCCAAGGTGCGTCCTGCCAGCACTCGAATACCGCGCAAATGGGGACCGTCTTCGCGGCTGTACGACGATGAAGGTCTCGGGACAACAACTGTTGCAGATCTATGCCCTGCGTCCTCTACAACAAATGGAAGGGTTCGGACGGTCGCCGGCAAATGAAGGTCTGCTAACGCGGTTAAGCGTCCAATAGCATCACTCCATAGCGGATAGGACGCATTACCCACGACCAACTGGGCCTGCAGCCCATCCTCAGAGACCGAGCCCTCGACTAAAAATAAACCACTGCGCTCCACATCAAACAGCAGTCGGTCGTACCACTGCTGCTTATTAATTTGCGAGGGAAGCTGCTCTTGTGCCAAATAAAAGCTCGATATGAAGTTATTCGGCGGTCTTCGCGGGGCCTCTTCGGTTGAGTTTAGTGAAAATTGAAACGCCACGCCCACCTCTTCGGCGTGCTGGTACGACGCGGTGATAGTAACGCCGGGCAATGTATCCCATAGCAAACCGACGGAGAGGGGACTTTTGGGGCGTCCGCCGCCACCCACATCAACATTAAAGTCATATTGGTCAGGGTTGTACTCGGCAATAGCAGTCAGAGGAAGGCCCTCAAATGTGTGTGAAACACCTCCGAAAAAGCCTACGTCCGGACCCGAAAAAAAACTTCCGTAAGACAACTCGCCACCCAACCCCCAATCAGTGTCCCGCACATCAAAGCGGTCAGATATCACCCTAGCCGGGTTGGGAGCGTCACCCTTACCCGCCAAGCGACCCCAGCCCAGCCCAACACTAACCTCGGTCTGACCGAAGCCCTTGGTCGCTACAATGTATTCAGAGCCGAAAACACCTGTACCCACCAGATCACGGATACCTATGGCCACTGCCGGCAAATAGTAGTCCTCATCCCAGAGCCGAGCCTTGAACTCATAATTTCGATCCCAGTAGAAAAAATTATCAAATCCGGTGTAACGAAATGTTCCTTCAAGCCAGGGTGTTGCCTGATAGGTAATTGCGAACTGACGATGACGACCATCAAAGGCAGCGGTCGCAGAAAAGGTACCATCGCTTTGCATACGCGCGGTGGGCGTATCGATTAAGCCCGTGGTGCCGTAGTCGCTGGCGAACGACAAACTCGTGACACACAAGAGGGTTCCAATCAGAACTGATAGGGACACATTTGCTGAGCTGTGGTTCGGTCGTAGCAACAAAGCAGCACTCGCACTGTTAAACAAAAAACAAAAAAGGGGAGCAAGCTCCCCTTTCAATCATGTAACAAACATTATTACGTTCCGGATGTTCCAGACGTACCGCTAGTACCTGAAGTACCTGTAGTACCTGTAGTACCTGTAGTACCCGTAGTACCTGTAGTGCCTGTAGTGCCTGTTGTACCCGTCGTGGTCGTGCCCGTAGTAGGTGGACCGGGTTCTGGCTCAGGTTCTGGCTCAG
>Ga0206129_10001376_pt1 | contig 33184 bp, 38 predicted proteins | sample Helgoland_Spring_8_FD_148616 | JGI IMG/M metagenome (GOLD analysis project Ga0206129, IMG submission 148616) | Pelagic subsurface seawater microbial communities from Kabeltonne, Helgoland, North Sea - Helgoland_Spring_Bloom_20160502_2 | ecosystem: Environmental > Aquatic > Marine > Epipelagic ...
GGCTTCCGACAGTTCCTGCTGCGCGGCTTCCAGAAGGTGCGCCACGAGTGGGCGCTGATCTGCACCGTCCACAACCTGACGAAGCTCCTCGGCCACAGAACCGCCGCAGATCATGCCAATGCCTAACCCCAATACCCCAACCCTCGACCGACAACTCCCGCAACCGGCCGTCACCATTACTCGGACAGACTCCTAGGGGTATATCGTCATGACATTTCAGGCCCGCATCGCAAAATTGGAACGCGCCCGACCGGCGCAACAACCGGCTGACCCGTTGGTGCTCGACATGGCCCCGGACTTGGAAGCTCGAATTACGGCCGCAATACAGGCAGGCACATGCCCGCAATCGCTTTCCGACGATGACCTTCAGTTACTTATTGGCGCGGCCGATACGGCAGAGGGGCAGCTATGACTGACCGTAAATTCGGACGCAATACGGATGGAACCTTCGGCCCCGGCAACCCTGGAAAGCCCAGGGGTACGCGCCATAAGGCGACCCAAGCCGCTTTGGCGCTGCTAGATGGTGAGGCCGAGGCCTTGACCCGCCAGGCCGTGACGATGGCCCTGGGCGGCGACGGAACCGCCCTGCGACTCTGCTTGGAACGCATTGCCCCGCCCCGCAAGGATGCTCCCGTCGCCTTCGACCTTCCGCCCCTGCAATCCGCAGCGGATGCCGCCAAAGCGGCGGGCGAGGTGCTGGATGCGGTAGCCGGTGGCGAGCTCACCCCGAGTCAGGGCGCGCATATCATGGGCTTGGTGGAAACCTACCGGCGCACCCTTGAAACATCGGAACTCGAAGCCCGCATTGCCGCCCTGGAAACGGCATCATGACCTTACGTCGGCGCCTCGACCGTCTGGAAGCCAAACGCGGCCATGGTGGCACTGGCCCCGTTTTCATTACGCTTCATGAGGCGGGCGGCGAAGCGCACGGCGCAATTGTAGTCGGTGGCGGCGGCTATGAACGCGAACCGGACGAAACCGAATCCGATTTCATAGCGCGAGTTAAGGCCAGCGCTGTCGATTCGAGCCTTCGCCATCCGCTCGCACGCCGCCGTTACACCATCTAGTCGATCAGGCGGCTATCGGCTTGACGCCCGCCTCAATCTCCGCGCCATGCTCCGCTGTTGCCTTCGAAACATCATGTGCCATTTGAAGGTTCATCCAGAATTCCGGCGACGTGCCAAAACACTTGGCCAGCCGCAGCGCGGTGTCCGCGCTGACGCCGCGCCGCCCGCGGATGATATCGGAAATCCGGTTGGATGGAACGCCCAGCGCCTCCGCCAGCCTGTTCGCGCTGAGGCCAAGCGGCACCATGAATTCCTCGCGCAGCACTTCGCCAGGGTGTGTTTTGATGCGTGCCATGGCCATCCTCCTTAATGGTAGTCCACAATCTCGACGTTCTCCGCCCCATCGTTCCAGACAAAGCAGATACGCCATTAATCGTTGATGCGGATGCTATGCTGCCCCGCCCGGTTACCTTTCAGGGCTTCCAGGCGGTTGCCCGGCGGACTCCGCAAGTCCTCCAGCCGGTGTGCAGCGTTCAGCATATCGAGCTTTCGCAACGCCACCCGCCCGAACGCCTGAAACTTCCGTACGGTCTCCCCTGCAAACAGGCGTTCCGTGTCGCGGTCGCGAAAGCTCTTAATCATGCAGCTTAGTATATTGTACGCATTACGTATAAGTAAAGTGCATCATGCGAAGCCACTTGCGCACCCGCCGTTACCCCACGCGCTACCCTGACAAAGAAAAGCCCCGCCAGAAGCGGGGCTGTTTTCGTTTAAGTGTTTGGTTTTATTGGTGGAGCCAAGGGGAGTCGAACCCCTGACCTCTTGAATGCCATTCAAGCGCTCTCCCAACTGAGCTATGGCCCCGGAAACGCTGGTAGTTCGCGCCGGCGATTGGGGTCGCCAGCGATGTGGAAGCGCGTGTTTAGCTATCTTCGTCGTCCACGTCAACATCTACGACGACGTCTTCGATGCCATCGTCGTCATCGTCCAGGTCGTCGCCCTCGTCGATCAGTGTGTCATCATCGCCAAGGCCAACTTCGTCCAGGTCGAGGTCATCCTCATCGGCTTCCGGTTTGGCGGCGGCGGCGGCCGGGACGGCAACGGCCGCGGCCAGGGGGCGCTGGCGCACAAAAGCTTCGGGGCCATGCACATTGCCGCAGGCCGGGCAGACGATCGGCTCTTTGGCGAGGTCGTAGAAGCGTTCGCCACAGGCGACGCATGTGCGCTTCGTGCCGCGCTTTGCTCGCGCTGTGCTCATGCGGTCATCCTCTGCTTATTTCGTGAAGTGGGCAGCGCCATTGCCAGAAACGGCAGAGGGTGTCAAAGAATAATAAATGCCTGCGCGAAATCGCGCTCACCCCGCCTGCCAACCGAGCCCGCATGTCCTCCGCCACAATCAGTCTTCGCGGCCCGCTGTTCGCCGCGCCTGCAACCGTTCCGCTGCAAGGCCGGGTGCGCGTGCCCGGCGACAAGTCGATCTCGCACCGCGCGCTGATGCTGGGCGGCCTGGCCATTGGCGAGACCCGCATTACCGGCCTTTTAGAGGGCGAGGACGTGCTCGCCACCGCCGCCGCCATGCGGGCGCTCGGCGCCCGGGTCGAGCGCACCGGCGATGGCGCCTGGACCGTCACCGGCGTCGGCGTCGGCGCCCTGGCAGAGCCGGACGACGTGCTCGACATGGGCAATGCCGGCACCGGCGCGCGGTTGTTGATGGGCCTGCTGGCAAGCCACCCGCTCACCGCCTTCCTGACCGGCGACGCCTCGCTCCGGCGCCGGCCAATGGCACGGGTGACGGCACCGCTCGGCCAGTGCGGGGCGCGGTTCTTTACACGGGACGGTGGGCGCCTGCCGCTCTGCGTCGTCGGCGCACGCGAACCGGTGGCAATCGACTACCGCCTACCGGTGGCCTCGGCCCAGGTCAAATCGTCGATTCTGCTCGCCGGATTGAACGCCGCCGGCACCACAAGGGTGATCGAGCCAGAAGCCACCCGCGACCACACCGAACGCATGATGCGCCATTTTGGCGCTGAGGTCGTCCGCGGCGAGGACGAAGGCGAGGGCGTGATCGAACTGGCGGGCGAGGCCGTTCTGCGCGGCGCCGGCGTGCTGGTGCCGGCGGACCCATCTTCGGCGGCGTTCCCGATGGCGGCAGCGCTGCTGGTGGAGGGCTCGGATGTGACCTGCACCGATCTTTGCCTCAACCCCGGCCGCATCGGCCTGATCGAGACCCTGCGCGAGATGGGCGCAAACCTGACCATCGAAAACGCACGCGAGCAGAATGGCGAGCCGATCGGCGATGTGCGCGTACGCCACGGCCGGCTGAAGGGCGTCACCGTGCCGGCGGAGCGGGCGCCCAGCATGATCGACGAATACCCGGTGCTGGCCGCCATCGCCGCCGTCGCCGAGGGCCGCACGCACATGCCCGGCATCGGCGAGCTGCGGGTGAAGGAAAGCGACCGGCTGGATGCCGTGGCCCGCGGGCTCGCCGCCTGCGGCGTCCGTGTCAGCGCCGATGCCGACAGCATGACCGTCGAGGGCGGGCATGGCATCCAGGGCAACGGGGCCAGCGGCGGGGCGATCCGCACCGACCTGGACCACCGCATCGCCATGGCTTTTGCCGTGCTGGGCCTGGCTGCCCGCGATGGTGTCCGCGTTGACGACGCCGCCCCCATCGCCACCAGCTTTCCCGATTTCGTACCGCTGATGCGGGGGCTGGGCGCCCGCTTCCGGGTCGGCGGGGAGCAGGACGGTTGATCATCGCCATCGACGGGCCCGCGGGCGCCGGCAAGGGCACGCTCGGCAAGCGGCTGGCGGCGGAATTGAACTTTGCCCATCTCGACACCGGCCTGCTTTACCGGGCCGTCGGCGCAAAACTGCTGGCGGCGGGGGTGAGCGACCCCACGGACGACGAGGCCACGGCGGTCGCCCGCGCCCTGACGCCTGCCGATCTGGCCGATCCGCAGCGGCTGCGGAGCGAGACCGTCGGCGGGGCCGCCTCGAAAGTGGCGGTGATTGAGGGCGTTCGCGACGCCCTTTTTGCCTTTCAGCGCACGTTTGCCACCGAACCGCCGGATGGCGCTGCCGGCGCGATTCTGGACGGGCGCGACATCGGCACGGTCATCTGTCCGGATGCCGACCTGAAGCTCTACCTGACCGCCAGCGCCGAAGCACGCGCCCGCCGGCGATTCGAAGAGTTGCAGGCGGCGGGCGAGAGGCGTATATACGCCGACATCCTCAAGGACGTTGAGGAGCGAGACGGCCGGGACAGTGCGCGGGAGGCCGCGCCGCTGCGCCCGGCTACAGATGCTGTCGTGATCGATACGACCGATAAGGATGCCGCGACAGTCTATGCGATTGCCATGGATTGCCTTGCGCGTCTACGTCAACGCCGATCGGATGGCTGAACATGGAGAATAGCCGCCGGCGGCGTCCGCTATTTTTGCGGTGGCCGCTATCACCCCTCTAACCAGTTTGTTTCGGAGTTAAGTGCGCGCCTATGGCTGACACGATGGAAATGGTTCCCGCCGGCGAGGATTTCGCCGCGCTTCTGGAAGAGAGTCTTCAGGAGCAAAGCAGTTTCGAAGGTACCGTCGTTAAGGGGACCGTCGTTTCCATTGAAAACGACATGGCCTTGATCGATGTCGGCCTGAAGTCCGAAGGCCGCGTTCCGCTGAAGGAATTCGCCGGTCCGGGCCAGGATCCGGAATTGCGGGTCGGCGATACGGTCGATATCTATGTGGAGCGCCTGGAAGACAAAAACGGCGAGGCCGTGCTCTCTCGCGATAAGGCACGGCGCGAGGAAGCCTGGCTGCAGTTGGAGCGCGCCTTCAACGATAACGAAAAGGTCAAGGGTGTCATCTTCGGCCGGGTCAAGGGCGGCTTCACCGTCGATCTGGCCGGCGCTGTGGCGTTCCTGCCCGGCAGCCAAGTCGATATCCGGCCGGTGCGCGACATCACGCCCCTGATGGGCACGCCGCAGCCGTTCCAGATCCTGAAAATGGACCGCAATCGCGGCAACATCGTCGTCTCGCGCCGTGCGGTGCTGGAGGAGACGCGTGCCGAGGCTCGCAACGAGTTGGTGGCCAACCTGAAGGAAGGCCAGGTCCTGAACGGCGTCGTGAAGAACATCACCGACTACGGTGCGTTCATCGATCTGGGCGGCGTCGACGGCCTGTTGCACGTCACCGACATCGCCTGGAAACGCATCAACCATCCGTCGGAAGCGCTCAGCATCGGCCAATCGGTCGAGGTGCAGGTGATCCGCTTCAACCCGGAAACCCAACGCATCAGCCTGGGCATGAAGCAACTGATGGCCGACCCCTGGGACGGCATCGAGGCGAAATACCCGGTGCAGGCGCAGTTCATGGGCCGCGTCACCAACATCACCGACTACGGCGCCTTCGTGGAGCTGGAGCCGGGCGTCGAAGGCCTGGTGCACGTCTCCGAGATGTCCTGGACCAAGAAAAACGTCCACCCCGGCAAGATCGTCGCCACCTCCCAGGAGGTCGAGGTCCGCATTCTGGACGTCGACCCGGTCAAGCGCCGCATCTCGCTCGGCATCAAGCAGACCATCGAAAACCCGTGGGTCACTTTTGCACGCGAATACGGCCCGGGCACCGAGCTGGAAGGCGAAGTCAAGAACATCACCGAATTCGGACTGTTCGTCGGCCTGCCGGGCGATATCGACGGCATGGTTCACCTGTCCGACATTTCCTGGGAGAAGTCGGGTGAGGAGGCTGCTGCCGAGTACAACCGCGGCGACATGGTCAAGGTGAAGGTTCTGGATGTCGACCAGGAGAAGGAGCGCATCTCGCTCGGCATCAAGCAGTTGACCGACGATCCGTTCACCTCCGCCCTCAAATCGGCCGACAACCTGCGCCGCGGCTCGATCATCACCGGCACGGTCACGCAGGTGAACGACGGCGGTGTCGAACTGGCCATCGAAGGCGACCTGCTTGGCTTCATCCGCCGCTCCGACCTGGCCCGCGACCGCTCGGACCAGCGGCCGGACCGGTTTGCGGTTGGCGAGAAGGTCGATGCCAAGGTCACCCAGGTCGACCGCGCATCCCGCCGCATCTCGCTCTCGATCAAAGCGCTGGAGATCGAGGAAGAGAAAGAGGCGATGGCGCAGTTCGGCTCGTCCGACAGCGGCGCGTCGCTCGGCGACATCCTTGGGGCCGCGCTCCGCAACCGCCAGAACGACGAGGACGCGTAGCCGCAAGGCTGCGCGCCCCCGGCGTCCTCCCGTTCCGCCCGGCCTGCTGAGGATCAGCGACCATCATGGGATGGACTCCCGAGAACGGCGATGCCGACCGGCAGGTCGACCGCCGCAGGCTGAAACGCCAGGTTGTGCTGTGGCGCAGCCTGGCGTTGATCGTGGCAACCGTGCTGGTGACGCTGCTGGCCGTCCGCTTTGCCCATGACGGCGGCGACGGCCTTGTGCCGGGCAGCCCCTACATTGCGCGGCTGCCGATCGCCGGCGTCATCCAGAGCGACCGGAACCTGCTGGACCGCATCGACCGGCTGACGCGGGAAGATGCGGCGCAGGCGGTCATCCTCCAAATCGACAGCCCCGGCGGCACCTATGCCGGCTCCGAAGCGCTCTATGGTGCGCTCCGTCGGTTGGCGGAGCGCAAGCCGGTGGTGGCGGTCCTCGGCGGCGTCGCCGCTTCCGGCGGTTACATGGCAGCGCTCGCCAGCGACCATATCGTGGCAAGGGCCGGCAGCATCACCGGTTCGGTCGGTGTCATCATGCAGTTGCCACGGCTGAAAGGGCTGCTCGATTCGCTAGGCATTGCCGTCGACGAGGTACGCAGCGGCCCGCTCAAGGCCGTGCCCTCGCCCTTTCAGGACGGCGATGCCGCCGGACGGGTGGCAGCCCGCAGCATTGTCGACGACCTGTTCGACCAGTTCTTGGGAATTGTCCTTTCCCGGCGCGCGCTTGGCGGGAGCGCCTTGGAGCAAGTGCGCACCGGCCGGGTCTTTACCGGCCAGCAGGCCCTGCCGCTTGGCCTGATCGACGCCATCGGCGGCGAGGCCGAGGCCAGAGCCTGGCTGGCGGCCACCCACGGCGTCGCCCCCTCGCTTGCCGTTCGCGAAGTGGCCGGCGAAGACCAGGCCGAAATGCTCGAACGGCTCCTGAAGGGAGTCGCCGGGGCGACCCTGCTGGGACCCCAACCGATTGTTGACGGGCCTTGGGCCGTTTGGCACCCTGTCTTATGATCGCGTGGCGGCACCTGCCGGCCAGGCCCCCTGCCGGCCAGGCCCCCTGCCGGCTCGGATCGCGTGCCTCTTCAAGGTTGGGCACGCGGGCCTTGCCGAAGGTTGGGCAGACCGTTCGCACCTTGCGGAATGCCGTACCCGGTCAAAATCCTGTGGAGTTGAGAGCAGTGACCAAGTCCGAGTTGATCCAAAAAATCGCCGAACGGAACCCGCACCTCTATCTGCGGGATATCGAACGCATTGTCGGCATCGTTTTCGATGAGATCACCGATGCGCTGGTGGATGGCAACAGGGTGGAGTTGCGCGGCTTCGGCGCGTTTTCCGTGCGCCACCGCGACGCCCGGACCGGCCGCAACCCCCGTACCGGCGAGACGGTGGAAGTGGCCGCCAAGCAGATGCCGTTCTTCAAGTGCGGCAAGGAATTGCGCGAGCGCCTCAACGCCGAATGACCGGCACTGCCCGGCGGCTGCGGCGATAAAGTGATGCCATCGGCGTGCACCATTGCGTAAGGTGCCCGCAACCGACGAAAACGACCTCCCCGCAAGCTCAGGGAACACGCATCATGCGGCTGATCACACGCCTTCTGTCCTGGGCCCTCGGCATTGTGCTGGGCGTGGCAGCGCTGCTGTTTGCGATTGAATCGCGCGAAACCGTGACTCTCGCCCTTTGGGGCATCCCGGATAAGCTGGAAGTCTCGCTGTTCCTTGCCGTGCTGGGCTTCTGGGTGATCGGCTTTTTCTGCGGCGCCATCGTCATGTGGTTCTGTCAGGGCGAAAGCCGCCGCCTCGCCCGCAACTGTCAGGTTGAGCTGGCGGAAGCGCGCAACGAAGTGGACACGCTGAAAAACGACCTGGCCGCCATGCGGCGGGAGGCCGATTCGGCGGATCAGGCCCGGACTCCGGCGCTGGGCGCAGCCAACAGCAACCGCCAGCAAGCCCGGCTGCCGGGCCGCGCCGGCTAGAGGCACCCGCCCGGCCATGGCCAAAGCGCCCGTCTTCGTCGCCCTCGACACAACCGACCTGGCGAGAGCGGAGTCCTGGGCCGCCGCCGTCGCGCCGCATCTGGCCGGGGTCAAGGTGGGGCTGGAGTTCTTCTATGCCCATGGTGCGGCCGGCGCCCAGCGCGTCGCCCAACACACGCCGCTGTTTCTGGACCTGAAACTGCACGACATCCCCAACACCGTCGCCGGCGGCCTGCGCGCGGTGCTCGGGCACTTGCAGCCGCGCTATGTCAACATTCACGCGGGCGGCGGGCCAGCGATGATCCACGCTGCCGCCGATGCGGTGGCGGCGGCCAGCCCGAAGACGCGCCTGCTGGCCGTCACCGTGCTTACCAGCCTGGACGACAGCGACCTCGCGGCGGTCGGCCAGCAGGGGCCGGCAGCAGAGCAGGTCTTGCGCCTCGCCCGCCTTGCGCAGGCGTATGGCGCGCATGGTGTTGTCTGCTCGCCGACGGAAGTTGCCATGCTGCGGGCGGAGATCGGGCCGGGCTTCGACCTGGTCGTGCCCGGCATCCGCCCCGCCGGCGCGGCCACGCAGGACCAGAAGCGGGTGATGACCCCAGCCGATGCGATTGCCGCCGGCGCCACCGCGCTGGTCATCGGCCGCCCGATCACCGGCGCTGCCGATCCCGGCGAAACCGCGCGCGGGATCGCCGCGTCTCTTTGAGATTTCCATGCCCATCCAAGCCAAGATTTGCGGCCTGAACACGCCAGAGAGTATGGCCGCCGCCCTCGACCATGGCGCGGCCTGGGTCGGTCTGATGTTCTTTCCGCCCTCGCCCCGCTTCGTCTCGTTGGCGGCGGCCGCTGCCCTCAGCGCCCAGTCCGGCGGCCGGGCCGGGCGGGTGGGCGTCTTCGTCGCGCCGGAGGACGATCTGCTGGCCGAAACCCTGGCCCAAGTCCCCCTTGACGCCATCCAACTGCATGGCAAGGAGCCGCCGCAGCGCGTCGCCGAGGTCAAGACCCGCTTCGGCCTGCCGGTCTGGAAGGCCGTCTCCATTGCCGAGAGCGCCGATATCGCCAACGCCCGCCGCTATTTCGACGCCGCCGACCGGTTGCTGTTCGACGCCAAACCGCCAAAGGGAAGCGTGCTGCCGGGCGGCAATGCCGTCAGCTTCGACTGGACGCTGCTGACCGGCACCGAATGGCCGCTGCCCTGGCTGCTCTCCGGCGGCCTGCATGCGGAGAATGTCGCCGCTGCCGTTCGCCTCACCGGCGCCGGCGCCGTCGATGTTTCCTCTGGCGTCGAGAGCGCGCCGGGACAGAAAGACCCCGCGCGCATCCGCGCCTTTCTTGACGCGGTGGCGGCAATCTAGTTTCTAGCGGTTTTCCCCAACCGCTGACCCAGCCAGGCGCCCGAACGATGCCCGACACGCTCAATTCCTTCCGCGCCGGCCCCGACGAGGACGGCCGCTTCGGCATTTTCGGCGGGCGCTATGTCGCCGAAACGCTGATGCCGCTTATCCTGGAGGTGGAGCAGGCCTTCCGCGCCGCCCAAAAGGACGACGAGTTCTGGCGGCGGTGGCACTATTACGCCAAGCACTATGTCGGCCGACCCTCGCCGCTCTACTATGCCGAGCGCCTGACGGAGCACTTTGGCGGCGCCAAAATCTATTTCAAGCGGGACGAGCTGAACCACACCGGCAGCCACAAGGCCAACAACTGCCTGGGTCAGGTGCTGCTGGCAAAACGCATGGGCAAGACCCGTATCATCGCCGAGACCGGCGCCGGCCAGCACGGCGTCGCGACGGCCACCTTCTGCGCCCTCTTCGACCTGCCCTGCACGGTCTATATGGGCGCGACGGACGTGGAGCGGCAGAAGCCCAACGTCTTTCGCATGAAGCTGTTGGGCGCGGAGATCGTGCCAGTGACGTCCGGCTCTTCAACCCTGAAAGACGCCATGAACGACGCGCTCCGCGACTGGGTCGCCAATGTCGACGACACCTATTACGTGATCGGCACCGCCGCCGGCCCGCATCCCTATCCGGAGATGGTGCGGGAGTTCCAGTCGATCATCGGCCGCGAGGCGAAGGAGCAGATGCTGGAGGCAGAGGGCCGCCTGCCGGATACCCTGGTCGCCTGCATTGGCGGCGGCTCCAACGCCATCGGCCTGTTCCATCCTTTCCTGGATGACCCCGATGTGAAGATCATCGGCGCGGAAGCTGCGGGCCGCGGCGTCGATACGGGCGAGCATGCCGCCGCCATCACGGGCGGCTCGCCGGGCGTTCTGCACGGCAACCGCACCTATCTGCTGCAGAACGAAGACGGCCAGATTACGGAGGCGCACTCGATTTCCGCCGGCCTCGATTACCCGGGCATCGGGCCGGAGCATTCCTGGCTCGCCGATCAGGGCCGCGTTCGGTACGTGCCCGTCACCGACCGGGAAGCGCTGGACGCCTTCCAGCTCTGCTCGCGCAAGGAGGGCATTATTCCGGCGCTGGAGCCGGCGCACGCCCTGGCGCATGTGGCCAAGATCGCGCCGGACCTGCCCAAGGATCATATCATCCTCATGAACATGTGCGGCCGCGGCGACAAGGATGTGTTCTCGGTTGCCGAGCACCTGGGGGTCGAGCTGTGAGCCGTCTCGCCAAACGCTTCGCCGACCTGAAGGCAGCGGGCAAGACCGGCTTCGTCGCCTATATCAGCGCGGGCGACCCGGACCTGGAGACTTCTTTCACCATCCTGAAAGGCCTGCCGGGTGCGGGCGCGGACGTGATCGAACTGGGCGTGCCGTTCACGGACCCGGCGGCGGACGGCCCCTCCGTCCAGGCGGCGGGCCAGCGGGCGTTGAAGGCGGGCAGCAGCCTGCGCAAGGTGCTGGACATGGTCCGCCGCTTCCGCGAGTTGGACCAGGAAACGCCCATCGTGCTGATGGGCTACTTCAACCCGATCTACATTTATGGCTGTGAGCAGTTTGCCAAGGACGCGGCTGCCGCGGGCGTCGATGGCCTGATTACCGTCGATCTGCCGCCGGAGGAAGACGCGGAACTGCGCCTGCCGGCGGCGGCCGCCGGCCTCGACATCATCCGCCTGACGGCGCCGACGACGGACGATGCCCGCCTGCCCAAGGTGGTCGGCACCGCCAGCGGCTTTATCTATCATGTCAGCATCACCGGCATCACCGGCACCAAGTCGCCGACGGTCGAGGCGCTCAACCCCGTCGTCGAGCGCCTGCGCCGCCACACGGACCTGCCGATCGCCATCGGCTTCGGCGTGAAGACGGCCCAGCAGGCGCGCGAGATCGGCGCTTTGGGTGATGCGGTGGTGGTGGGCTCCGCCATCGTCAACGCTGTGGCGGACCGGCTGGACGGGCAAGGCAAAGCCAAGCCCGGCCTGGTGGAGCATGTTCTGGGCCTGGTGCGCGAACTGGCGGACGGCGCGCACGCGGCGGCGTAGGGCTTCGCGCATCCGGCGGCGCCAGAGAGGTTCGGAGTCCAGTCGCTGCCGCATCCCCTTGCCCGATCCGACGCATTCCCGCAGCATGACGCTCTCCACCGTTGCCTGCGGGAGCCGACCCCATGCCCCAAACCCTTGGCTTTGCCGTTTCCGGCGGCCCAAATGCCAGCGAGATCGTCGGCCTCTCCCGACTGGCCGAAGACCTCGGCTATACTTCGGCTTGGGTGGCGGAAGGGCATGGCGGCGACCAGTTTGCCGTGCTGGGCGCGGTCGCGACCGCGACAGGGCGGCTGCAACTCGGCACCGCCATTACCAGTGTGTTCGTCCGCTCCGCCCCCACCATCGCCATGGCTGCCGCCACCATAGACCAGCTCTCCAACGGGCGGTTCGTTCTGGGCGTTGGCTCCAGCCACCGGGTACAGGTCGAGCCGGAGCATGGCGTCGCCTATGCCAAGCCCATTACCCGCGTGCGCGATACCGTGGCCATCTGCCGGGCGCTGCTGCGGGACGGGCGGGTCTCCTACGGAGGCGAGACCGTGCAGATCGAGAATTTCGACCTCTGGTTCCAGCCGCTCCGGCCCGATATCCCCATCTACGCCGCCGGCCTGTTTCCGAAAATGGTGCAGGCAACGGGAGCGATTGCCGACGGCATCATCCTGACCCGCTCGACCCTGAAAACCGCTGGCACGATTCGCGCTGACCTCGCCGAAGGGGCGACGGCTGCGGGCCGCGACCCGGCCGGGATCAAGGTCACATCGCTGCAGCCGACCGCCGTCGCCAAGACGCGGGCCGAGGCGCTGGACCGCTGCCGGCCGGGTCTGGCCATGTATGCCGGCTTTTTCCCACGCTACAACAAGCTCATGGCCAGCTACGGCTTCGAGGACGAGTGTGCGAAAATCGCCGCGGCCTGGGCACGGGGCGACCAGAAGACCGCCATCGCCGCCGTCTCCGACGCCATGGTCGATGCCACCAGCGTCGCCGGCACGCCGGAGGAATGCCGCGAGAAACTGCAGGCCTACCGCGAATCCGGCCTGGACGAGCCAATTATCAGCCCGTTCGCCCGCGGGCCGGAGTCTGCCGCCATTTTCGAAGAGGCGATCCGCGCCTGCGCGCCCCGCTAACCATCCCCAACAGAGGAAACGCCACGATGAGCCTCAAAGGAAAAATCGCCCTCGTCACCGGTGCCGGCAGCGGCATCGGCGAGGGCGTTGCCGTTGGCCTGGCCGAGGCCGGGGCCACCGTCGCCTGCGCCGACATTAACCGCGCCGCCGCCGTTGCCACCGCCGCAAGAGCTTCGGAGTTTCAGGTGCCCAGCATGGCGATCGAGGCCGATTGCGGCGATGTTGCCTCCATCAACGCGATGGTGGACCAATGCGTCGCCCGCTATGGCAAGCTGGACATCATCGTCAACAATGCTGGCGTCACCCGCTCCGCCTATATCATGGACCTGACCGAGCAGGACTGGGACCGCATGCACAGGGTCAACGCCAAGGGCGTGTTCTTCTGCCTGCAGGCGGCCGCCCGGCAGATGATTGCCCAGGGCGATGGCGGGCGCATTATCAACATTGCATCGGTCGCCGGCCGCGGCTTCAAGGATACCTCCAACGCCGCCTATGCCGCCAGCAAGGGTGCGGTGATCGCGCTGACCAAGACAGCGGCACAACAGCTTGGCCGCCACGACATTACCGTGAATTCCATCTGCCCCGGCGTGACGTTTACGGCGATCCTCGAAGACCTGCTGGAGACGCGCTCCAAGGAACGGGGCGTTTCGGTCGAGGAGATGAAGGCGCGGATCGAAAAGCCGATCCCCATCGGCCGCGGCAACACGCCCGCGGATATTGCCGCCATGGCGGTATTCCTGGCCGGCCCCGGTGCCCGCAACATTACCGGCCAGAGCTACAATGTCGACGGAGGCCTGGTGCCGAGTTGACCGCCCGGCCCCAACCTCAACGCGGCAGCGAGGCCACCTGCTGGAAGAGCAATTCCTTGGCCAGGAAATCGGCGGTCAGGCTGGCAAGGCGCACCCGATCCGCCGGCTTCGGCACATGGCCGGTACCGTTCAGCTTCATCACGCTGACCGGGCGGCCATAACGGCGCCATGCCGACTCTGCCTGTTGGGTGCGCTTGTACGGCACGATTCGATCACGGGTGCCGTGCACCAGCAGCACCGGCGCCGCCCGTTCCACCGCGGCGGCGGGCACGTGCCGCGGCAGGCCGCCGGCCAGCGCTGCGACCGCAGCAATGCGGTTATCCTTCGCCGCCATGGCGAGGCCGTGGAAGGCACCCAACGAATAGCCGTAGACCGCCAGTTCCGGCCCCTGAACCTCCGGCCGGGCCAGCAATTGGTCAACCATGCTTTGCATCTGCCGCTCGCGCTGCTGGAAATAGCGGACGGCACCCTTGCGGCGCACCTTGTCGGGCAGGGCGTCGAAATAGCGGACCACAGCGGCGGCAACCCCGCGCTTGGCCAATTCCTCGGCCACCGGCCACACCATGAAGCCACGGCCGAGGCCGCTGGCCCCGTGCAACAGCATGGCGGTCGGCCAGGGCGGCGGGGTGGTCGGCGCCACCACATGCACGCGCACCCGCCGGCCACCGACGGTGATGGTCCAGTCCGGCAACGTCACCGTGCGGACCGGCGTTGTCGCCGGCAGACCGCCCGGCAAGGCAACCGGTGTCACGGCCGCATTCGTGGCCTTTGCCAGCGGCGTTTCCGGCAAGGGTTGCACTTGCGGCGCACACGCCGCCAGCGACAGCAGAACCAGCGCAACGGCCCAGCGAATCATCCTCCACCTCATGCTCTTATCCGACCCTGCCCCGCCCATAACACGGGAAGGCGGCCCTGTCCCCCTAAATTCGACCCATCGACCGGGTCAATCGAGACCAGGAGCCCGTCCGGACGGACGAAACCGCCGGGGCCGGCAGAGCCGTCAGTGCAGGAGCAGCAGCAGGACTCCGGTCCAGACCGCCAGCGAAATCGCCGCCAACACGGTCAGCGCCGGGCCGACTGCCCAGCGGCCGGGTATCGCGCCCCAGCGCCAATCGCGGACCGAACCATCGGACCCGATATCGACGCCGGTCGGCAAGGGGTGGTTTCGAGCATTGGACATCGCACAACCCTTTCCTCGACCCAGTGGTCAATGGAAACAGGATCGGAGCAATGTCCTAAAAAAATGGTTAACGAATCGCCGGATTGTGGCGCGATGGATTGTGGCGCAATGGCCCCAAAATTTTGCGAACCGTTTGCGGCCCCAAATTGCGCACGGCCAGCGCCAGCCCGGTCAGGCGGCGCGGATTGTAGGCGGCGATGCCATAGCGCTGCCGTCGCTCCGGCAGCCATTCCCGCTTGTAAGCATCGTCGCCCCAGCCGAAATCGATCTCCCGAATGCCGGGGTCGGCCAGCGCTGCCTGTATCGCTGCCATGGTCAGCACCGTTCCCGCCGACTGCCGGCCCCAGTCCTGGAGGTAGGCCAGCTTGAAGATCGTCGCCTGCCCGTGCCGGCGCGTCCAGACCTGGGCCGCCACCGGCTGCCCGGCGACGAACAGGCACCAGACCTGCGCCTCGCCATCGGCGAAGCCGGCGCGGATCAGCCCGGGCATATAGCCCGGAAACGGCTCTGTCGGCTGCCAGCTGCCGGCATATACGGCCTCATAGGCAGCGATGGCCGCCTCTGCCTCGTCCGGCCGGGTATAGCAGACAATACGCGCCTCGCCCTTCTCCACCAGGCTGCGAAAGCGCCGGCGCCCGGTGTTGCGCAACGCGCCGGGCCGGGCCCGCCAATAGCGCTCGAAATCCAACCCGTCCGTTGCCAGGAACCAGTTGCCGAACTGGCGGAACGGCTCAACCACCCACCCGGCACGGCGCAATCCCTCGGCCATCGCCAGGTGAGGCGCCACGTCAAGGGCATCGAAGCGCAACGCCGCAAAGCCTCGCTCCCGCAGTGCCGTCCCCAAAGCCGCCATGGCGGCCACCGGCTCGGCGGCCTGTTCCAGCCCCGGCGGGCAGAAGCGGCAACTGTAGAAGTTGGAGAGCCCCCCCGCCTGACGGCCTGCCAGCGGCCCAAGCCGGACCGGCCCTAGCCGCAACGGCAGCACCACACCGCCCGCGCACAGAACGGTTGTCGATTCGCCGATCTGCAAACAATTCGCCGCCAAGGTTTGGAACCAGACTGCCGTCGCATAATAATCGAGCGCGTCCGGCTCGATTCCCGCTTCTTCATACAGGGCGGCCAGAAAGGACAGAGGGTGTTCCGTGACCGACAATGCAACGGTTTCCATTGGGCAGGCCAGTCCTTGTCGATTGTCGCGGGGTTTTCTGGGGTTCTTTTTGGGGCGCTTTTGGCGGCCGCCGCATGGCAGCCGGGCCGCAATGCCCCGTGTCACGAGCAATTTGGCGACTCCTCGCCCCCGCAGCAACCCGCCCGGGCTGCCCCACCCCAACCGGCGCTGCGGCGGCGCGCGGCTGGCGGGGAGGCGAGACAGGCGATAGGTTCGAGATAACCTGCCCGTTTCGCTTTCCCCAACCATTGCCGGGATAGCCTGCATCTCTATGCAATTTGCCAGTGGTCCGATCGAAAGGCTTGCTACGGCAAGTGTTCTGATCGGACCACCGTTTCAATAATCCGGTGGTTCGATTCAGCCGACGGATGGCTACCATCTGTCGGCATCGAACCACTAGCGAGCGCCCTCGTTTCCGCCGCTGTCATGGGCCAACATGGAACTGAACGACATCCGCCCCGGCTATTTCCCGATTGACGCGGCCCCTGCCGACGCCACCGCGTTTTTTTTGTCTGACCCGTGGCTGAGAACGGTTCTGCGAACCGCCCCGGACGCAGCATCCCTCTCGCTCCTCACAGACAAAGGTTCGGTGCGGGCGCTGTTGGGGTATTACCGGGGCCGGCGCCACCGGCTGCTGCCGGTCCGGCGATGGTATCTGAATGAGACCGGGGACGTCGCATTCGACCGTATAACCCTGGAATACAACGGCTTTGCAGGCCTGGGCGAGGACAGCGCCGCGACACGGTCCGCCTTTGCCTGGCTGCTGGCCAACCTGCCCGCGGCCGACGAACTGGTGGTCCGCAACGCCACCCGGGCCACGGCCAACGCGCTGCGGCTGGCTGCGGCGGAAAGCGGGTGGCGCGTGCGGACAACGAATCGCTCGCCGGCCGCCGTGCTCGACCTGGAGTCGCTTCGGGTTGCCGGCGGCGATTGGCTGGCCGGGCTCGGCCGGAACACCCGCGCTGCCATTCGCCGCGCCATCCGCCTCTACGAGGCGACCGGGCCGCTGACCGTGGAACGGGCGGCAACCGCGCCCGACGCCCTGGCCTGGTTCGAGCGCATGGGCGAGTTGCACATGGCATCCTGGCAGGGACGGGCGGCAGAAAACGCCTTCACCAACCCGCATTTCCGCCCGTTCCACCGGGCGCTCCTGCAAGAAGCGGTGCCCGCCGGACGGGCCGACATGCTGAGGATCGGCGCCGGCGGGCGGGAGATCGGCTATCTCTACAACTTCAGGGCGGGCGGCTGGACCATGGCCTATCAGGCCGGCCTGACGCCGCCGCCCGACAACCGCTGGAAGCCCGGCCTCGTCTGCCATGCGGCGGCGATTGGCCTTTGCCTGGAGCGGGGCGACCGCGCCTACGACTTTCTCGCCGGGCCGGCCCGCTACAAGACCAGCCTTGCCAACCGCGAAATTCCGATGGAATCCCTGGTTGCGTTTGCGCCCAAATGGCATTTGAAGGTAGAGAACGCGGCGCGGCGTCTTAAGGAAAAGTATCGAACCCTGGGCTAGACTAGCGGCCAGGGCTTAAACGGACGGACGCGAATGGATTGGAGCGAGGATCGTATGGCAGACGCCAAGTTGGAACAGACGGCTGAAGAGTTCCGAACCCTGGTCCGCCAGGCGGCGGAGCGCGGCCGCTTTTCCGGACCCGCAAGCCCAGCCGTGGATCCGGAAAACCTGAACGCCATCGTCCGCGCCGCCGTCGCCGATGCCCTCGCCGCCAATCCGCCGCCCGCAGCCGGCCTCGACCCGGCACTGGTGGAGCGGCTGGAAGCGGCCTCCCAGACAATGGGCGAGAAGGCTGGCGATGGCGATGGCGATGTTCTCCTCCACCTGCGCAACGTCTTGCCCGGCCAGATTCGCCAGGAATTGCAACAGCAGGCCCAGCCCACTCAGCAACGCCTTGCTGGGCTGGAGCAGCGGGTTGCCGCCCTGCACGCCGACAGCGGTTGGGGGCGGGAGATCGCGCGCGCCCTGCTGGTGGGTGTGGTGGTCGCCATCGTCGTGCTGTTCAGCGTGATCTTCGAAAAGCAAATCCAGGAATGGGGCCGCGACACCATTTATCCGCTGGCCGGCATTCCGATCAAAGAGGCCAGCCCCCGCGCGCCGCGGCAGGCCAGCCCCTCCACCCCGCAGGAGCGCCGCTAGTCCCGACAGCCGGGGCCGGGCGTCGCTCTGCCAGCCCCCGCGCCCAATGTCGGGCGACAATCTGAACGCTGGCCCTTGGGCCGGCCCGCCGATAACCCCTGGTTGCACTCGGCTAACCGACTCCAGCCCGAACGGGACCCGCTCTCATGTCGCACATCCGCGTTGGCCTGGTTGGGGCCGGCTTTATCGCAGACATTCATGCAGAAGCCCTGCGCCACGTCCCGAACGCGACCGTAACCGCCGTCGCAGACCCGGCGCCCGGCCGTGCTGCCAGCCTGGCGGACCGCTGGGGCATCGCCGGCCGCTTTACCGACACCGCCGACCTCGCCGGCAAAGTGGATGCGGTGCACGTGCTGGTGCCGCCGAACCTGCACCGCCATGTGGCCGAGCCGCTGCTGCAAGCCGGCCTGCATGTTCTCCTCGAAAAGCCGATGGCGGAGACCCCGGCGGACTGCGCCGCCCTGCAACAGGCTGCCGCGGAAGCGGGCGTTGCCCTGGGCGTCAACCAGAACTTCGTCTTTCACCCGGCCCAGGTGGAGCTGCAAAAGGCGGTCCGCGCCAACCGCATCGGCCCAGTGCGCCATGTCTCGGTGCTCTACAACATGCCGTTGCGCCAGTTGGATGGCGGCCAGCTTGGCCACTGGATGTTTGCGGAGCCGCGCAACCTGCTGCTGGAGCAGGCGGTCCACCCACTGTCTCAGGTCGAGGATTTGCTGGGCCCGGTCCGCAGTGTCGAAGCCCAAGCCCAGCCGCCACGCAGGGTCGGCGAAGGGCTGGAGCTCATCACCGGCTGGCTGCTGTCGCTGCGCTGCGAGCGCGGCACGGCGCAACTGCAATTCGCCCTCGGCCAGAGCCACCCGGTCTGGAGCGTCACCGCCATCGGCGACGATGGCGTGCTGGAAGCCGACGTCATCAACAACCGGGTCTCCTCTTCCACGCCCAGCCGCTGGCTGGATTTCGCCGACACGCTGCAAAGCGGCGGCGAGCGAGCGTCCGGCCTGGTCATGGGCAGCCTGGACGGCGCCTTCCGCTATCTGGCCGGCATGAGCGGCCTCGCCCCGCGCGGCGACGCCTTTTTCCGCAGCATGCAGGGCTCGCTCGGCGCCTTCTACCGCCAACTCGGCAAGGAGGAGCGGCCGCGGGGCGGGATGGGCGGGCGCCTCGTGCAGGTCTGCGCCGACATCGCCGCCACGGTCGATGGCCCCAAGGCCCGGCCGCGCCCGGCCCCGCCTGCCGATGACGCGATGTATGATGTGGTGGTGCTGGGCGGCACCGGCTTTATCGGCCGTCACACCCTCGCCGCGCTGCGGGCGGAGGGCAAGCGTGTCGCCGTGTTCGCCCGCAGCGTCGACAACCTGCCCCTGCCCTTCCACGATCCGGAGGTCGGCGTCTTCCGCGGCTCCATCGGCGACAAGGCCGCCGTGGCCGATGTGGTGCGGCGCGCGCCCGTGGTGGTGAACCTCGCCCATGGCGGCGGCGGCGCCACCGCCGCGGCGGTCGAGGCGGCCATGGTCGGCGGCGCCCGCCTGGTGGCGGAAGCGGCGCTGGAGGCCGAATGCGAACATCTGGTGTTCGTCTCCTCCATCGCCGCGCTATATCTGGGCGCCAGAAACGCCCGCATAACGGCCGACACCCCGCCGGACCCGAACTGCGACCGCCGCGCCGACTATGCCCGCGCCAAGGCACTGGCCGACCGCGCCATGCTGCAAATGCACGCCCAGCTGGGCCTGCCGGTTTCGATCCTGCGCCCGGGCGTGGTGCTGGGGCTCGGCACCTCGCCGTTCCATTCCGGCATCGGCCTCTACAACCGCCAGACCCATTGCATCGGCTGGAATGACGGCCAGAACCCGCTGCCGCTGGTTCTGGGTGAGGATGTGGCGAGCGCCATCGCCGCCGCCGTCCGCACGCCGGCGGCCATCGGCAAGACCCTGAACCTGGTGGGCGACGTCCGCCTCAACGCCCGCGAATACACTCGCGAACTCGGCTATGCCACCGGGCGCCCCCTCGCCTACCACCCATCCGCGACCTGGATGCTGCAGGCCGAAGAATTGCTGAAATGGGGCATCAAGCGGGCGGCGGGCCGCAAGGTTGCCGTGCCCTCCTACGCCGACCTGAAATCCCGCGGCCTGGTCTCCCAATTCGACTGTTCGACGGAGAAAAAGCTGCTCGGCTGGCAGCCGGAGAGCGACCGCGACCGCTTCCTGCAACAGGCCTTTGCGACCCATGACGGCTGAGCCGCCGCTGCTGCTGCATGCCTTCTCCACCTTCACCATGGGGGGGCCGCAGCGGCGCTTTCTGCAACTGGCCAATGCCTTCGGCCCGCGCTACCGCCACGCCGTCATTGCCATGGACGGCAACACGAGCGCCGCCGCCGGCCTGAATCCGGACGTGCCGCTCGAAATCGTCTCCATGCCGGTCGAGAAAGGCGGCGGCCTGTCGCTCGCCAATGTCCGTGCCATGGCCGGCGTCATCCGCCAGCAAAAGCCGGCCCTGCTGCTGTCCTACAATTGGGGCGCCATCGAATGGGCGCTGGTCAACCGCGTCGTCCGCCTTGCCCCGCAAATCCACTGCGAAGACGGCTTCGGGCCGGAGGAAGCCAGCGGCCAGATCCCCCGCCGCGTCTGGACTCGCCGCCTCGCCATCGGCGGTCGCTGCCAGTTGATGGTCTGCTCACGCCAGTTGGAGCGGATCGCCCGGGATATCTGGCGCATCCCGGCCGGGCGCTGCCGTTTCATCCCGAACGGCATCGAACTCGACCGTTTCGCCCATGCCGCGCCGTTGCCAACACCGTTCGCGCCGGAGCAGACCGTGATCGGCACCATTGGCATGCTTCGGGCGGAGAAGAACATCGGCCGCCTGCTTCGCGCCTTCGCCACGCTGGACGACCTGCCGGTCGCCCTCGCCATCGCCGGAAGCGGCCCGGCGACCGAAAACCTGAAGGCCGAAGCCGCCCGCCTGGGCCTCGGCGCACGCTGCGCCTTCCTCGGCCACACGAACGAGCCCGAGCGCGCCCAGGCCGCCTTCGACATCTTCGCGCTTTCCTCCGACACCGAGCAGATGCCCTACAGCGTCATCGAGGCCATGGCCGCCGGCGTGCCGGTCGTTGCGACCGACGTCGGCGACGTCCGCCAGATGCTGACACCCGGCATGGCCGACAAGTGCGTGGTGCCGATGGAGGACGAGGCCGCCTTCGCCCAACGCCTGCGCTGGCTGGCCACGGACCCCGCAGCCCGTGCCCGCATCGGCGAGGCCAACCGCGCCCATGTCCGCACCACCTATGGCCTCGACCGCATGCTGGAGACCTGGGACCGGCTGTTTCAGGCGCGCATCGCCGAGGCCCGGTAACCGCGCCCTCAGTAGCCCTGGTCGGCCACCGCCTCGTGCAGCGGCGGCACGTCCGCCTTCACCTGGCGCCACGAGTAGTAATCCATCGCCGGCTTGAACGCTTCCCAGACCCGACGCAGTTCCGCCACGGGCTCCTCGTGATGGTCGACGCGCAGGTCGACGCGCGCGAAGGGCTTGTCCTCATAGACCAGCAGCGCGGCGGAGTTTTGGCCGCCATGCTGGCCGCCGGCATCGCGCCCGGCCTCCAGCGCCAGCATCAGCCGCTCCTCGAAAACCGCCTGCGGCTGGGCATTATAGCCGGCCTCGATGGCGTCGAGCACCCCCTCCCCCACCAACACGTTGCCGAGGGCGATGAAGTTCTCGCGCACGTGGTGGCCGGCCCAGTCGCGGTTGTGCTGGCCGGTGCGGGCGGCGGCAAAGCCGTCGTCGTCGATCACGCCCAGCTGCCGGTATTCGTGCTGGGGGTCGGCGGCAACCAATTGGTCGATCACCGCCGGCGCCTTGTAGCCCATCGCCAGCAGCCGCATCGCCAGATCGCCCAGCCGCGGGTCGGCAATCGCCATGATCGCCACCGCACCCAGCCGCGGCTGCACATGCGGCACCCGCGCACCGACGGCCAACGAGCGGGTCGCCGTGGCGATGCCGAGCTTGCCGGTCTCGGGACAGCGGGCAATGGCGGTAAACGTGTGAAACTCCGGGCCTGGTGGGCGTTTCGGCATGGCGGCGTCTCCTCGGACAGCAGGCTACGGGGATGGCGGGCACTGACGCCATGCTACACGCCCTCAAGGCCTGCGCAATCCGCGCCTGCGTTGGCAAACGCCGGCAGCGGTGGCAGAGTGCGGGGCCGATATTGCCCATCCAGACCGGGACCGCGCCCATGACCGCGCCGCTGCACTATCAGTCCGCCACGGACATCGCCTCCCAGATCATCCGCCGCAAGCTGTCGGCCCGGCCGGGCTGGTGCGCGGCCTGCCGGTGGGATACCAGGCGGTCGCCGGCCAGTATCTGGACTACACCGCCATCGCGTTTGCCAAGCTGGTGGAACAGGAAATCATCGGCTTCCAGCCGCCGCCCGGCTATGATGGCTGACCCGACCCGGCACGCTTAAGGGAGAAACCGCCATGCCCATCACCGTCACCCCCTTCCGCGAAGGCATCGGCGCCGACGTCTCCGGCGTCGACCTGGCGAAGGTCACCGCGGCAGAAGCGGGCGAGATCAAACGGGCCTGGATCGACCACCAGGTGCTGCGCTTCCGTGGCCAGAAGCTGGACGATGACGCCATGGCCGACTTCTCCGCCCATTTCGGCGAGTTGGAGAAGGCGCCGATCGGCTTCAAAACCCGCCAATACAAGACCGACCGGCCGGAGGTCACCGTCATCTCCAACATCAAGATCGATGGGAAGGCCATTGGCGGCCTCGGCGATGGCGAGGCAGAGTGGCATTCCGATATGACCTATATCGACATGCCGCCCGATGCCTCCGCCCTCTACTCCCTGGAAATCCCGGCGAGCGGCGGCGACACTTGGTTCATGAACATGTACCAAGCCTACGAAACCCTGCCGGAGACGATGAAACAGCGCCTGGAGGGCCTGACCTGCAAGCACGACGCGACGCGTTCCAGCGACGGGCGCCTGCGCCAGGGCTTTGAGGAGACCTATACGCGGGAAGAACTGCCCGGTGCCGTGCACCCGCTGGTGATCCGCCATCCCGAAAGCGGCCGCGAGGCCCTCTATCCCGGCCGCCGTCTGAATGCCCACATCATGGAATTGCCGCCGCAGGAAAGCGAATCCCTGCTCGACACCCTCTGGGACCACCTTCTGGCCCATGGCAACACCTGGGCCCAGCAATGGCAGGTGGGCGACCTGGTGATGTGGGACAACCGCTGCGTCCTGCATCGCCGCGACAGCTTCGATCCCACGAGCCGCCGCCTGATGCACCGCACCCAAATCCGCGGCAGCGCCCGTCCGGTGGCGGCGTAGAGGCCGCCGCCCGCCCGCCTCGTTACCCGCTGCAGTCCGGCAAGCCGCCGCGCTTCAGGCGCTCCAGCTTCAGGCGCATGATCATGTCCGGATAGGCGATCTCCGCGCGTGTGATAACGCCGGAGGCAAGCACGGTTTCGCTGATCTCGAACTTGGGCTCGGCTGCAACCGAGTCTTCGTAAAAGGCGCTGACGACGCGCCACCCCTCTTCCGGCAGCAGATCGCCGTGGGCGCCCAGGCCCTCGGGCGGGGCGCCCGGCCCGGCGATGTGGACGCTGACACCCACCGGATCGCCCTCCCCCTCGCCGCGGAGCAGACGGTACCATTGCTGTTTGCGGCCCTCGCGCGCGCCGGCAATCACCGACCGCATCTGCTGCCACGGAAACACGGTTGTCGCGGGCATAACGGTCGCGCCGGCCTCGGGCAGGGTATAGCGAACGGTCACGGTGCCGTCGCCCGCGCGCTCCGCCAGCCCGTTCACCTCCTCGGTAATCTCGCCGTCGATGCTGCTTTCCAGCGTGAAGCGGAACCGGCTGGCGTCAGCGGCCTCCCAACTGTCGATGCGGACGGTGCTGTCGAAGACGGCGCCATTGTCGTTGTTCAGCGTCAGGATCGAATGCTGCGTATAGGCCATGCCGTCACAATCGCGGCGCCATTCCAGTTGCAGCACGCCGCGCCCGCTCAACATGCCGCCGCCGGAGCCGGTGGGCAGCACCTGCATGGAATAGCCCGCCATGTGCGGTACCACCATCGCCGCCGGCAACACGCCCGCCGCCGATGCCAGGCCGGGCGCCAGGGTCAGGCCCAGCGCGGCCAGCAGGTAGCCGAACCATCGCCTCCGGCCATTGCGTCGCAGGACTGTCAGAGAGCGGGTCCGCCATCCGTTTGCATTTTCCACGGGCTGTCGCCTTGGCCGAGTTGCAGATGCCCCAATAAAACATCTGCCCGCCGTTCTTCCAAGGGGCGCGTCAGAACGACATAGCGCGCCTGGCTGCCCGACGGCATCTGCACGACAAAAACCGGCACGTCGGCCTGGCCCATATCGCGCAGTTGCGCTTCGACCGCATGTTGGCGTTCGATGGCGCCCGCCAACCGGCCGAAGGCGCCGGCAATGACACGGTAACCGGGCGGCGGCTCCGAGAGCGGCGCCGGCCGCGGTATGGGCACCGCGGCGACACGAGCCGGTGCCGGGCGGGACACCGGCGCGGGCGGCGGAACCGGCGCGGGCGGTGGCACCGGCGATGCCGACAGGGCTGGCGTAGTCTCGACCGCCGCCGCAGCGGCCTGCTGCCTCGCCGGACGCAACTCCGTCTGCGAGACGGCCGGCGGCGCCGGCAACGACGCCACCAGAATCTCGGCCGTCGGCTCCGGCCGAGCCGGCGGCACGAAGCGGGTCGAATTATCGTCGGGGTTCGGGAAATCCAGCGTGCGGGGCGCAAACGCGATGTCGTAGACGAGGTCGTCCTTTTCCATCGGCTTGCAGACCGGTTCGCCCTTCAGCACCCGGAACAGGGCGCAATCCTCCTGCAACAGAATCGAAAGGCCATGATCGCTCATCGACCGGCCGGTCGCCACAAAGCTGGCGCCGTCGGCCGCATAACTGGCAATGGTCACACCCACCGGCAAGGCGCAGCCGCCAAGGCTGGCGAGCGCCAATCCGGCGCCCAGGTATCGCATCAACCGCATCGCATCCCTCCACCCTTGGATGGCAACGCTGTCAGGAAGGGCCAGTGTAGCCGGCCCGCCCCTGCAATAAGGTTAATGGCACCGGCCGCCTTACTCCGGCGGCAAGTCCAGGCGGATGGAGAGTTCCTGCAGGCGCGAATCCTCGACCGGGGCCGGTGCCTGCATCATCAGGTCTTCGGCACGCTGGTTCATCGGGAAGGCGATGACCTCGCGGATGTTCGGCTCGTCGGCCAACAGCATGACGATCCGGTCGATACCCGGCGCCGAGCCGCCATGCGGCGGCGCGCCCAGCTTGAGGGCGTTGATCATGCCGCCGAAGCGGGCGTCGACCACCTCCGCGCCATAGCCCGCGATCTCGAACGCCTTGTACATGATCTCGGGCCGGTGGTTCCGGATCGCGCCGGAGGACAGTTCGACGCCATTGCAGACGATATCGTACTGGAACGCCTTGATCGTCAGCGGGTCCTGGCCCTCCAGCGCCTCCATACCGCCCTGGGGCATGGAGAAGGGGTTGTGAGAGAACTCGATCTTGCCGGTTTTTTCGTCCAACTCGTACATCGGGAAATCGACGATCCAGCAGAAGCGGAACTCCCCGTCTGCGATCAGCTCCAACTGCTCGCCGATCTCGGTCCGCGCAAAGCCGGCCAGCTTGGCGGCGTCCGCGGGCTTGTCGCAGGCAAAGAACACGGCGTCGCCGTCCCGGGCGCCCGCCAATTCCTTGATCTGCGCGACGCGCGCCTCGTCCAGATTGCGGGCGATGGGGCCGCGCGCCTCGCCTTCCGCCGTGTACTGGATATAGCCGAGCCCCGGCGCGCCCAGGCCGCGGGCCCAGTCGTTCAGCTTGTCGAAGAAGCTGCGCGGCCGGCTCGCCGCACCCGGCGCCGGGATCGCGCGAACGGCGGCGCCCTTCTCGATATTGCGCGCGAAAATACCGAAGCCGGAGCCGCGGAAAGCCTCGGTCACGTCGGCGATCTCGATCGGATTGCGCAGGTCCGGCTTGTCGTTGCCGTACTTCAACATCGCCTCGTCGAAGGGTATGCGCGGGAACGGCGCCGGCGAGACCTTGCGGCCATCGGCGAACTCCGCGAAGACGCCGTGCAGCACCGGCTCGATGGCGGCGAACACGTCCTCCTGCGTGACGAAGCTCATCTCGAAATCCAGCTGATAGAACTCGCCCGGCGAGCGGTCGGCGCGGGCGTCCTCGTCCCGGAAGCAGGGGGCAATCTGGAAATATCGGTCGAAGCCCGCCACCATCAGCAATTGCTTGAACTGCTGCGGGGCCTGCGGCAGGGCGTAGAATTTGCCGGGGTGCAAGCGGCTCGGCACCAGATAGTCGCGGGCCCCCTCCGGGCTGGTGGCGGTCAGGATCGGCGTCTGGTACTCGCGGAAACCCTGGTCGATCATGCGGCGGCGGATGGAGGTAATCACGTCGGAGCGCAGCGCGATGTTGCGCTGCATCTTTTCGCGCCTGAGATCGAGAAAACGGTAGCGCAGGCGCGTTTCCTCGCCATAGTCCTCGTCGGAGTTGACCTGCAGCGGCAGGGTCTCGGCTGGCCCCTGCACCGCGATCTCGGCAATGGCGATTTCAATGGCGCCGGTCGGCAGGTTCGGGTTCACGGTCTCGCTGGACCGGGCGACGCACTGGCCGGTGACGGTCACCACGGTCTCGTTCCGCAGCCCGTCAACCAGGGCAAAGGCGTCTGCCTTGCTCTCGTCGACGACGCACTGGGTCAGGCCGTAATGGTCGCGCAGGTCGATGAACAGCAGGCCGCCATGGTCGCGCTTGCGGTGCACCCAGCCGGAAAGGCGCACGGTCTGGCCCACGTCCTCGGGGCGAAGCGCACCGCAGGTGTGGGAGCGGTAGGGATGCAGGTGGGCAGTCATGGGGCCACTCGAAACGCTGGGATCACGGAATAACGCGCCCCGATGCGCCCAGCGGCCCCTGTCTGTCAACGCGACCGGTGCGCGCTATGGCCGACCGAACCGGCCGGTACGAGCCCCGGCAGGGCCAACGGAGCCGGTACCGGTATTTCGCCGATGCGCATGATCACGCGATCGTTCGGCAGATTCAAAGCGCCAGATTATAGCGATAGACTCCCGGGGAGAGATTCATTCCATTGATGGTGTCGTTGAAGAACAGGACGAACCCATCCAGCGGACTTTCCGAAAGGTGGGTTAGCGGCAAGCTGATCCAGCCGGGGCGGATTTCAAACAAGGTGCCAAAAGCGCTGTTCGCGCTGGCCTGGCCGGCAGTGCCGATGCTGACAGCCGAGGCCGGGAATGTGTAAGACTTTCGAGAATCCAAGGTGAACGACCGGAACCAAGCGGTAGTGGTTTGAATGAACCCGCCAGGGACAGGCGGCCCAAGTTGGTTGAGGCTAGCGGTTCGTGGATCGGCCCACTGTTTCAACAATCCGGTGGTTCGATTCAGCCAACGAATGGGGACCATCTGACGGCATCGAACCACCAAGGCCGGTCGTGTCGATATCGCCAGAATAGCTGGCCACCACATTTGGCCCGGCCTCCTGGACGGAAATGACGGCAATCGCACGGGCATTGTTCTCCATTGCTGCGAGGAAGGGCAGCATTGAGCCAGGGCATACAACCAATCCATCGCCCGCATTCCATTTCCGCCACCCGTCCTGTAAGACGTCTGTGATTTCTTGCAAACGGAACCAGGCATGACAACGCTGATCACCGACAATGCGGCGCTCGCCGCCTTCTGCCAGTCGCTGGCCGAAGAAGCCTTCATCACCGTCGATACCGAGTTCCTGCGCGAGAACACCTATTACTCGAAGCTCTGCCTGATCCAGATCGCGGGAACGGAGCAGGCAGCGGCCATCGACACGCTGGCGGATGGCATCGACCTGCAGCCCGTCTATGACCTGTTCGACAATCCGGACGTGCTCAAGGTGTTTCACGCAGCCCGGCAAGACCTGGAAATCTTCTATCAGGAGATGGGGCATCTGCCGGCGCCGCTGTTCGATACCCAGGTGGCGGCCATGGTCTGCGGCTTCGGCGACAGCATCGCCTATGACAAGCTGGTGGCGGCGCTGACGGGCGAGCAGATCGACAAGGCCTCGCGCTTTACCAACTGGGCGCACCGGCCGCTGTCGGATGCCCAGATCGACTATGCGCTGGGGGATGTCACCCACCTGCGCGATGTCTATGCCGGCCTCGCCCGGCGGCTGGAGGAGAGCGGCCGGGGCGACTGGCTGGCGGACGAGATGGCGGTGCTCAGCGAACCGGCCTCCTACGATGCCGACCCGATGCACGCCTATCTCCGCCTGAAGAGCCGCACGAACAAGCCCAAATTCCTGGCCGTGCTGCAGCAGGTCGCGGCCTGGCGCGAGCGGGAGGCGCAGACGCGCAACCAGCCGCGCAACTGGGTGGTGCGCGACGACACCCTCCTGAACATCGCCGCCCAGGCCCCGACGACGCAGCAGGCGCTCTCACGCGTGCGGGGTCTGGGGAAGGGGCAGGCAGAGGGCCGGATCGGGCGGGAAATCCTGGCGGCGGTGCAGGCGGGGATCGACCTGCCGCCGGACCAGCGCCCGCGGCCGCGCACGCCGCAGCCGGAAGGCGCGCGCGCCACGGCGGCGGCGGACCTGCTGAAGGTGCTGCTGAAGGCCTGTTGCGACCGGGAGGGCGTGGCGCCGAAGCTGATTGCCAGCAGCAGCGACCTGGACCGGCTGTCCACCGGCGAGCGCGATGGCATCCAGGCGCTGGAAGGCTGGCGGCGCGAGGTGTTCGGCCAGCACGCGCTCGACCTGATGGAAGGGCGCCTGGCGCTGACCTACCGCAATGGCGAGATCGCGTGGCTGATGACGGAGGATTGAGGCCTCGCGGACCGGCTACCGGTTCCGGCTCTGGGCCGCCCTGAACTTCCTTTCGGACGGGATGGAGCAAGGCCGTTCGGCCCGATCCCTACCCCTCGCCCGATCCCTACCCCTCGAACGCGCTCTGGCCCTCGAACGCGCTCTGGCCCTCGAACGCGCTCTGGCCGGCGGCGATGCGTTCGCCGCGGCGCGGCAGGTCGGCGAGGATGGCGTCGCGCTCTTCGTGGGTGAAGCGCGTCCATTTGGCGATTTCCGGCAGCGTGCGGTGGCAGCCCTGGCAGCACTTGGTCTCGGGGCTGACGCTGCAGATGCGGATGCAGGGGGAATAGATCGGCTTGTGCATGATGCCTCCCTTAACACGGACCGGCGTGCTACACCAACAGCAACCGACCCGCAATGGCAGGAGACTTTGCAGCCATGGCCGATCCGAAACCGGTCCAGGACCTGGGCTTGGGCTTTTTCTTCGACGATCTGGAGGAAGGCCAGCGCTTTCGCACCGTCGGCCGCTCGATCTTCGAGGCCGACCTGATGACCTTTATCGGTGTGACCGGTATGCAGGAGGTGCTGTTCAACAATCTGGAATATATCGGCCTCGAATCGCCGACCGGTCAGCGCATTGTTCCCGGCCTGATGGCGCTGGGCCTTGCCGAAGGGTTGGTGCTGGGCACAACGCTGCAGAAGACCGGCCTCGCCTTCCTGAGCATGACCATGGATATCAAGGGCCCGGTCTGTATCGGCGACACCATCCATGTGGAGTTGGAGGTGACGGAACTGCGCCGCGCCTCCAAGGGCGCGCGCGGACTGGTGCGCACGCACAACCGCATCGTCAACCAGCACGGCGACTGCGTGATCGAGTACACGCCGCTGCGGCTGATGAAGGTGCGGGGCTAGGGTCGGGGAAGGCGCGCCGGATGCGCCGCCCGGCCTCCATGCGCGGCCTGGAGGATCTGGGCCGCGTCCGGCTTTCCGAGCATTTCTTTCTGCGCGACTTTCTCTATAGCGAGATCGCCGCGCTTTATGGCATCCCCAACATTCCGGACGATCCGGCCCTGGCCATCGCCGCCGGCCGGCGTCTGTGTGAAGACCTGCTGGAGCCGCTCTGGCACAGCTTCGGCGGCATCAACATCCGCTCCGGCTTCCGGTCGGTGCGGGTGAACGACTTCGGCAATGCGCACGACCTGAACTGCGCCCAAAGCGAAAAAACCTTCGCCGGCCATATCTGGGACCGCCGCGACGCTGCCGGGCGCATGGGGGCGTGCGCGACCGTGGTCGTGCCCTGGTTCCTGCCGCTTTATGAGGCCAGCGGCGACTGGCGGCCGCTGGCCTGGTGGGTTCACGACCATTTGCCCTATCACCGCATGCTGTTCTTCCCGAAACTCGCCGCTTTCAACCTGACCTGGCGGGAGGAGCCGGAGCGCCGCATCGACAGCTACGCCGCGCCGGCGCGCGGCCTGCTGACCCGGCCCGGCATGGACAATCATGGCGGCAGCCATGCTCCGGCCTACGAGGGGTTCCCGCCGCTGCCGGCCGGGCCTGTACCGTCCGCTCGCTGACAGGAGAAATCGGTGACAAGCGAAAACGGTGTTGCCAAATTCCGGGCGTCGAATGGGTTAGCATCGGAGACCGTCGAATGCCCCACCTGCTGATCGTCTACCACTCCCGCACCCAGGGTGCGCGGCAAATGGCCGAGGCAGCCGCGGCAGCGGCGCGGGAGGAAATCCATACCAGCCTCAAACCGGCTGCCGAGGCCGGCCCCGACGACCTGCTCGCCGCCGGCGGCTACCTGTTCTCCGCGCCGGAGAATCTCGCAGCCCTTTCCGGCGTGATGAAGGATTTCTTCGACCGCTGCTATTATCCGGTGCTAGGCCGGATCGAGGGGCGAGCCTATGCCCAAATGGTTTGCGCCGGCTCGGACGGGGAGAATGCGGCGCGTCAGACCGCGCGCATCGCGACCGGCTGGCGTCTGCGGAACGTACAACCGCCCCTCATCGTCTGCACCCATGCCCAAACGCCCGAGGCCATATTGGCGCCGAAAACCATCCCCGAAACCGAACTGGCCCGCTGCCGCGAACTGGGGGCCGCCATGGGGGCAGGGCTGGCGCTGGGGGTGTATTGACGGATAGCGAGGCGGGGAAGATCCATCTCGCCCCCCTGGCGCTCCCCTCCCGAGCGTGGCAGACTCCCCGGCGACGAACCGAAAACCATTCGAGGAACCCCCCCATGCCAGAATACATCCCCCCGGCCATCGACTGGGTGCGCGAGCAGGTGGAGCTTTACGAAGGCAGCGGCGGCACCAAGGGCACGACGCTCCGCGATACCGGCCTGCCCTGCATCATCGTCACCCACCAGGGCAACAAGACCGGCGGTATTCGCAAAATCCCCCTGATGCGGGTCAAGGTCGGCGAGGCCTATGTGCTGGTCGGCTCCTATGGCGGGCGGGAAAAAAACCCGGTCTGGGTCTACAACCTGCGCACCAACCCCGACGTGGAAATCCGCGACGCGACCGAGGTCTTCAAGATGCGGGTGCGCGAAGTGCCGCCAGGGCCGGAGCGCGACAAGCTCTGGGCCGCCAGCGCGGAGGCGTTTCCGCCCTATCTCGACTACGAGAAAAAGGCGCCGCGCCTGATCCCCGTTTTCGTTGCCGAACCGGCCTGAGGACCGCTGCAATGCCTGTTGAATTCAGCCGCCTGGACGAGTTCGCGCTCATCACCCTCAACCGTCCGGAGGCACTGAACGCGCTCTCCTTCTCGGTGGTGGAAGAGATCGACGCCGCCATCGACCAAGCCGTCGCCAGCGACGCCCGCGCCATCGTCTTCACCGGTGCTGGCGACAAGGCGTTCTGCGCCGGCGCCGACATCAACGAGTTGCAGAGCCTGAACCCGGTCGGCTTCCGCACGCAAATGCGGCGCGGGCAGAGCGTGTTCTCCCGGCTCGACACGCTGCCAATCCTCTCGTTTGCCGCCATCAACGGCTTTGCACTCGGCGGCGGCATGGAACTGGCGCTGGCTTGCACCTTCCGCGTGGCCGTGCCGTCCGCGCGCCTGGGCGTGCCGGAGGTGAAGCTGGGCGCCATTCCCGGCTATGGTGGCACCCAGCGCCTGCCGCGCCTGGTCGGCGAAGGCCGCGCGCTGGACCTGGTGCTGTCGGGCCGCTTTGCGGACGCTGAGGAGGCAGAGCGCATCGGCCTGGTCCACCGGGTGATTGAGGGCGACCTCATGGAAGGCACGCTCGCCTTCGCCCGCCAATACACGGGGATGAGCCTCGCCACCCTGCGTCTTGCGCGTGAATCAGTGACAGGCGCGCTCGACCGCACGGTCGCCGACGGCCTGAAGGTGGAGGCGGACCTCGCCGCGTTCTCCTTCACCCTGGAGGATGCCAAGGAAGGCACCAGCGCCTTCCTGGAAAAGCGCAAGGCGGTGTTCAAGGACCGCTAAGCCCCAGCCCTGCCTCCGCAACCAAGCGAGTTCTGCCATGCCCGGCCCCTTTTCCGCCGTCCTGTGGGATTTCGGCGGCGTCATCCTCTCCAGCCCGTTCGACGCCTTCGCCCGATACGAGGCGGAAATCGGCTTGCCAGAGGGCTTTATCCGCCGCCTGAACGCCACCAACCCGCACGACAACGCCTGGGCCAGGCTGGAGCGTTCCGACGTCAGCCTCGACGAGTTCTGCAACCTGTTCGAGGCGGAGGCGCGGGCCGCCGGCGGCGAGCTCTCGGGCCGCAAGGTGGTCTCGCTGCTGGCGGGCGAGGTGCGGCCGGCGATGGTGGCGGCGCTGCGCAATGTGGCGGCGCGCTACAAGACCGCCTGCCTGACCAACAACGTCAAGACTTCGACCCGCACGCCGGAGAAACAGGCGCAGATCGACGAGATCATGACGGTGTTCGGCGTGGTCGTGGAAAGCTCCAAGGTCGGGGCGCGCAAGCCGGAGCCGGACTTCTACCGCCAGGCCTGCGCCATGCTGGAAATCGAACCGTACCAAGCGATTTTCCTGGACGACCTGGGCATCAACCTGAAGCCGGCGCGCGCCATGGGTATGGCGACGATCAAGGTGACGTCGCCCGCTCAGGCGCTGGATGAACTTGAGGGCCTTTTGGGGCACTCGGTGCGGGGTTAGCCCGCATTTCTCAAAAGATCAGGTGCATCGGGGTTTGAAATCGGCGAAAGTATGAGTGTAAGCAAACACTTGCCCCGATCACAGAGGAGCCCCCGATGCCGACAGAGTGTAACCCGGAACCGATGCTGTTTGCACGCCTTGATCGCCGCGCGGTGGTTGCGGATTTCGGT
>Ga0206129_10001385_pt1 | contig 32963 bp, 29 predicted proteins | sample Helgoland_Spring_8_FD_148616 | JGI IMG/M metagenome (GOLD analysis project Ga0206129, IMG submission 148616) | Pelagic subsurface seawater microbial communities from Kabeltonne, Helgoland, North Sea - Helgoland_Spring_Bloom_20160502_2 | ecosystem: Environmental > Aquatic > Marine > Epipelagic ...
CTTAAAAAGTTATGGGGTACTACTACTGTTAATGGTGTAGAAGTACTAAATTCTAGAAGGCACTACTATAAGCCTGATAATAGACCAGACAACTATGAAAGGTTGTTTAAGTTTCTTAAAGTATATGAGGATATAAAAGACTATGATGGCAAGGGGGTAAAGAGTGCTTGGTTTACCTTAAATAAAAGCAATGGTCCTGAAGATTCAACAGTTCCTGCCAACTACTTTAGGGATAACCTAAACAGTATGTGGTGGGATTCTGCTGATGGTGTAATGCCAACAGATCTTACTTTAACAACCTCAATAGTTATAGGCGAAAGATTCGATGGTACTCCTGGAATTCCTTTTATTGATTGGAACAGCACTAAAGATGAGATTAAACAGGCTGTAATAAATAATTATGATAGTTTATGGCTAACTAACAGAATACTGCAAGAGGGTGTTGGTGTAATCAATAAAGGTTCTGTATTTGATCAAGAACTTAATATAGATGTTCCTGATGAGGATGACCTATCACCTGATGATCCGTGGTTGGCTATAGTAGCTAGGAATGCTCTTAAGTCTGATGGTATACCTTGCACTATAAAAGATGTAGAAGTTGGTATGGGGGGTAATGAAATGAACCCTATATACAATACTGTAGTTGTAACGCTGGAAATTCCATACCATGAATTTACCTCAATAGATCCAATAGTAACTACTGTAGCTGCTGACAGTTCTGTTAACCACTATACTGAAATAGGCACTAACTATCTTATATCAATAAAAAGTGGCCAAGTAGGTGGGGCACTATTTAGTAATGAAGCCATAACACAGGCATCGGCAAAACAGACCACATACTATGAAACCGTAGATGATATAGATGTTGATACTGTAACAAGGACGTACCTTGCTTGGGAGGATAGCAATACTCAAGTAAGTATTTATGACAACTACTGGGTACAAGATGGTGATACTTGGTACTTAAAGGCTGAAGTTATAAACAACCCTAAAGCATATGGTACTACTCACTCGGAACTTAATACCTATATCTACAGTTTGCTTGACACCGGTTACAAGAAAGAGAAAGTATCATTTTGGAAGAAGTTTGTAGCCGCAGTAGTTTTTATAGTAGCTGTTGTTATTACCTTTGTAAGTGTTGGTACAACATCTGCTTGGACATCCCAAGTAATGGCCCTATCCTATGCAATTTTGGCTGGTGCCCTTGTCATATCACTTGTTACTGCTGTATTTAGTGCATTTGGTATGACTGAGTGGACTTCCGCTTTTGCGTCAATAAGTAAGGGCATAGAACCGTTGGTGACTGTAGCTAGTATTATTATGATAGTAGACGTAATCAGTACCGCTGCAGATCAGCTAGCAGAAAAAGGTGTTACTGAATATGTTTCAGCTGCTGTTGCTGATATGGCTAAAGACTTTGTTACAGGGCTTGGTGATATAGTTACTGGTAACATAACCTCAAAGGCAGCTGTAAGCGTGTTGGATAGATCGGTAACTGCATACACTGACCTGCAAGCAAGCAAACTTGAAACTATTAATAGCAAAAATAATGACCTTCAGGCTGAATACGATAAACTTGTAGAAGAGTCTTCTGCAGAAACAGATATTATGAAAAGTTACATGAATATTTACGCCAAACCGGCTACAGCGGATTGGTCAATGTACGCCTCACTATTTGATTTACCGTATGAAAGAGGTGGTGGTAACTTATCTATAGGTAATATACAGAAGACTACTAAACAGGCTTTAAGACTTTCAGACTATAAAGACCCTATGTTTGAAGGGATCATGCTCGTGTAGTATGATACATAAACATCTCCACCACTTAAACCATAGACAGGATAGATATATGACACAATCAGCCTTTGTTACACAACCGTTATTCAAGACAAAATCTCTTAGCGAGCTAGGAGGCAGTACTCCTTCTAACCTTACCTACTCTAAACCTTTTGAGTCTAGTGTTGCCCCTAATGCTTTTACCACTGGCGTAGGTAAGCAAACAGAGTTTAAAGAACCAGAAGGTGGTGGTTTTAATATGCCAGGCTCAGCAGATATGCAAGGGTATGCAGGACTAGCATCATCATTTGCCCAATTAGCATCTTTACCAGGCCAGCTAAAACTGGCTAAATTGCAACGTCAAGGACTGCAAGAAAACCTTAACCAAGTTAAATTAGATAATGCCCAAAGAGCTACAGTTAGAAGTAACTTAGCTAACTACAGAACTGGAGGCTAATCATGGCCGGATACAAAAGTGGACAAGTCAACGTAGGATCTCTAGTAAATCCTACAGACGCTTTGAGTAGATCACTCAACAACTTATCTAACATGTATGGTAAACAAGCTTCAGATGAGCAGATGCAGTTAAACAGAGAGCAGGATATTCTTCGTAGGCAAGAACGTCTTTCTAAAACTGACGCACTTTCTGCAAAAAATCGTAAGGAAGATTTGGCATACAAAGAAGCCGGGAGAGTAGAGAACAGCCGAAGACACGAAATACTGCAAGGTGAAAAAGCTGATGCAAGAGCACTTAGCTTGCGTAAAGCTGATGCTAAAGAAGCAGGTAATAAATTCTTTATTGCTGCTAATGAAGGCAGAAACCCAGACCTTGTTGAAACTGATTATAGTACGACATTCCAAAAAGACTTTAAGGGTATTAGAGATTCATGGGACTCTCAAGAAGCTGTTAGCAGAAAAGCTGCACTGTCAGGCAATGCTGAAGACATTGAAGCTGCTGTAAAAGCTATGCCAAGCGGTAAAGGAGTAGATGCCCGTGAAACTACAGCTTCTCAAAATACCCGCAGAACTAACCTTGGTATTCTTAACAAGGCTATTCTTGATGCAGGTAGTGATGAAGAGAAGCAGAAAATACTTGATAAAGGTATGCAAGATATTTACGGTGGTCGTAGAGCTGAGCTTAATAAGAGTATTGCTGAAGGTTCTTTCTTAACTAACAAGCAAAAAGTTAATGCTCTTATGCGTTATGCACCTAAAGACTTTGTAAGGTTTGGTGATGCCGATGCTATGCAACGTAACTTGTTAGGTACGATGTCAGGTACTACTAAACAGGAACTCAAAACTGCTGAGAATCAAAGAGTATCTGCACGTAATGCTGAACTAGATTCTGCAGCTAAAGCGGATACTGCAAGATATAAAGCCGAACTTAAAGCTCGTAAAGGTAAGTCTGATTGGAAAGGTCTAGGTAAACTTTTAGAAAAAGATTTAGGCAACTTCTTTTCAGGGAATAATGATGATAAGGCCGACATTGTTGACTTTATGATTTCAGAAGGTGTTCCTCATGATCAAATAACATTCTCTGTTAATAGACTAATATCCGAAGCTAGTGATATGTTTGGTGATTCTATACCTGACGCAAAAGACCCTAAAGTGCTTCAGCTGGTAACGGGTATAACTTCTGATTTACGTAAAAAAGGGTTATTATCTGACAAACCTATCAGACGACCTTCAGGATACACTCCAGAAGTGGCCAGGTCTGTTGATGAAATACAAAAGCATAATTTCAGGACTGGTGGAGGCAGGTCTAGCAGCACTATCCAACTGCGGGAAGGTTGGGACAAGTACAAAGCCACTAAGAAGGAATTGACACCACCCGTGGAAAAAACTAAAGCTGATATACTAGAGGCTCCTGCAACAGGTACTCCTGCAACAAGACTTGCATCTCCTGCTTATAGTCCTAACCCAGACGTACCTGAAGGTGGTGCTATAAGACCTGTAAAAGCTGTGGAAGGTGCCTCTATAATTCCTGCGGGAGCTTACAATCCTACAGGAAATCCTTTAGGCAATGTAAACCAGTTTTTCCGTAATGCTGCTACAGGTATACGTAATGCACCAACTAATGTTAACAAGTTAGCTGACACAGTGCTCGGCAGCAGTCAGTATTTGAGTAATTCTCTTAATGCTAATGGTCGTAGGCTGTCTCCACTACCTAGACAACGTGTAGATGCTGTCTCAGGAGCAACCAAACTAACTAGGGAGGCACTACTTTCTAGAATAGCAGAGAAGCAAGAACCTCTGGTAAAACTTCCTGAAACTGCTACCAGTATTCAGAAGTATGTGATGGGTGGTGACACCTTTGGTACAAACTCTCACAGGGTAGGTATACTCAATAAGGCAGGCGTACCAAGAGCTTTGGCACATAAAGCAGCTAACAGTCGTGAGAAGCTTACTAATAATGAGAAAAATTTATTAGTTTCTATGCTTAATTCTGATTCTGCTAGGGTGGGAGATACTGTTGATGCTTTCTCAGGTGCTGGTACTAAGACAAGACTACCTACTAAACCAGAAGTACCTATCAGACCATCATGGGCTAAAGGAAATGCACAGAGCCAGGCACTTAAAAAGGTCAACGATAATGTTTTTGGTGACGGAAAAATGCAAAGTCAAGGTGGAGAACAGAAACCCACTTTACCTGCAGCCAATTCTGAAAACTTATCTGCCTATTCTGATAACATAACTAACAGTCTTACAGATCTTGATACTGCTGTTAATGCTGCTGATAAGGCTTTAAGTCTTGTACATCCTGACAACGCTGAAGGAAGGTCCAAAGCTATCTCTGCCAAAGTTCAAGCAATGTCTAAAAGAATGGAAGCGTCTGCTAAACGTGCAGCTGCTGAGCTTCTTAAGGCAGGACTATCGCCTGATACTATTAAAGGAAAGCAACGAGAGCTTGTTAGTAAATACTACTCAGAATTGCAGGAGCAGTTTCTAGAAACTTAAATGGCACACCACTAATATAATAAGCCTGCTTAACTGCGGGCTTTTTTATGCCTGTAATAATACTGTTAAGTAGGGTAAAATAAATTTATTAGTACCAACACACCTCTAAAGGCTTCTTTAAATGATTGATAACAACACTCCCCAAGGCACTAACTTTCTAGACGTAGAAGTACCTGTAGAGCAAAATTCTGGCACAAACTTCTTAGATGTTGAGTATGAAGATGATAGACAGTCACGTTTAGAGAAGGCCCAAGAAAGTAAGCTGGCCAACCTAAGTTCTGGTTCAGACTTACAAGATTCTTATACAGACCTTGGTAATGGTTGGGTTGAAAGCAACTCTAATAAGATGTGGAATGATATGTCTGATTTAGATATTCAAAGCCTTTATGCTGAAACTATGGGCAATGCTCTTACTACAGATGAGAGTGGTCGTACTTTCTTCAGTAATGGTGAAGAGTATACAGGCTCCACTAGACGAGCGTACCTTGGAGGTACTAAAGACGGTACTAACGATGAGATAAAGTTTGGACTAGCTCGTAGTGATAAAGCCAATTCTGCTGCCCGTTATGACCCAGAACAAGGCGGATATGTCTCTGGTGAAAAAGGTATAGATAGTAGTAACTTTGAAACTGATGTACTTCTTCCTTACGGCCAAGCAACTATGCTTGAATCCGTCCTGCATGGCCGTAAACGTGCTTTAGATGGTCGAGTAGTAAAAGACTTAACTGCAAACCCTAATGCTAGAGCTGCTTATGGTGGAGGCGTATCTGAATACTACAACAACAGAGAAGCCTTATTCGGTGCACCAGTAGATGTGGACAATGCTTTAGGTAAAAAACTATTTGCTGAGTATATGGCCAAACTTCCAGCAAGTCATTCTGCCTTCCGTAAATACGGTAGTGGTTATGACGATGTATCTACAACCAGTAATGACTATAAAGCAACCGAACAAAGAATGAGTGAATTCTTGAAAGGTAGGGTTGAGTCTCCTGTATGGGAAGAAATAAAACAAACTGCTGCTGCACTTCCTGCAGGTGTATCTAAAGGTGCTTTAGATTTAATTGATGCTGGTCAAGAAGCGATAACATACTTACCGCAGTTGGCTGTTAGAGCAGCTACCGGCGATGAAAACTATGATATCGACCTATTTAACGATGGTGTTAAAGAGTCTGTAATAGAGGGTATTGATAGGGCTGTAGGATATGATAGAGCTTTAGATACTGAAGTAATGGAATCTGCACATAAAGAAATCCAAGAAGCTGGCGTAGATATTACAAGTCTTGACAGTATCATTGAAGGTTTCCAGGACCCGGAGAAGCGTGCTCACTTAGGTAATGCAGCTCTTACGTTCTTAACTGACCCATCACTAACAATGAGTATGATCACTGAAGTATTTGGCTCTGGTGTAGCTCTAGGGGCAGTAACTAAGATTGGTGCTAAAGCAGCTCCTAAATTATTTAGTGCTCTTGAAAGTAACTCAAGTAAATTGAAAACTGCTGTAGCTGCCGCAACTAAAGCTGGCGATAAAGCAGAAGTAAATAAACTTCTTGAAAGTTACACACTTAGCAAAAAGATGGGTGACCTAGTTAAAGGTAGCGTATTCACCAATGCTGATATGGCAGTACGTATGAACAATGACGTAACTGCGTTTATGGCAAACAATGAAGGCGAATCTCCAGACACTGCAAAACTTTTTGAAATGGCAGTATTAAACCGTATTGTTTCAACAGCAGAAGTTATATCACTTAAATCTTTAATGGGTATAAAAGACGCTCCTGCAGAAATTGTTAAGAAAGCTGTAAAAGATGGCGTAATAAGGGCTACCGGTAAGGTTATCGGTAATATACTTAAGGGTGGTCTTACAGAAGGTATTCAAGAAACTACTGATGGTATAGTCGAACAGCTAAACCAGAAGCTTGACTCTTCATCTTTTGAGGGTAAATCAGTAGCTGATATTCTTTCTGAGTCTAGCGCAGACATTCTAACAGGTACTTTAGCAGGTGCTGCTTCAGGTGTTCAGTTATCAGGACTGTCTTCAGCAGCTCCGGTAACAGGTAAAGTAGCTTCCAAGGTTGCTCAAAAAGTTTCTCAAAAGTTTGCAGCTAGCGGTGAAGAAGCAGACAACCCTGAGTCTAAAGCAGCTGCTGCTGAAACTGCTTCTGTAAGAGAAGCTCATAAAGCGTCTGTAATGTCTTCAGATTCAGGTAACTCTGCTGCCTCTTACTACTCGGCACAGGCCAGTGGTGACCCAGAACTAAAATCTAAGGCTAGTGTTTATGCATCAGACACTAAAACATCAATCTTGAATGGTACTGCATCAGTTTTTAACTCTGACAGTGACAAACCTACGGATGTTGATGGCTTAGCAGATGCAGTAGAAGTTTTAACTGCCGAAGATGGCAGTATTGATTACCCTGCTATAAAAGCAGCTGCCCAGAAAGCTATTGCCAAAAAAGGTGAGGAATTCACCCCTGAAATAGATGCAAAGCTTAAAGCTGCACACAAAACTGGTAAGGTTGTTGCCCGAATAAAGACTATGGCAGAAGTGTCTGGTGAAGTATCTGAAGGCGCTAAAGGCTTTATTACTTATTACTCTGCTGCGAAATCAGCGGAACACTCTGGAGATACCAAAGCTTACACCAGTAGTTTAAATAAGCTTGAAAGCTTTGCTGACTACGAGCGTACTAAGTTAGACAGAATAAACTCTGAACTTGAGCGTGTTACTGGTTTGGTTACAGCAGAGGCTGAGATGTTAGTGTCTCAAGGTAAAGCGCCTGACATGGCCACAGCTCTTAGGATTAAAGGTAAAGAGTATGGCAAAAGAAATGCAAAAAACAGTGTTAAAACTAGTGTTAAAAACTCAGCTAAAGATAATGGTTTTACTACTGATATCTTTCACTACGATGTTGCCCTTAACCTGCAGTCTAAGGAACTAGGCTCACAAGCATACTCAGATGGCATATATAACCTAGTTAAATCAATCACTGCAGAAGTTTCTGCCATGGATGCTGCGTACACCAGCCTGTACTCAGAAGTTTCTCAGGAAACACCAACTGAGACTGAACAAGAAACTGAATCAACAGTTTATACTCTGCCTGAAGATATTTCAGCATGGGTTGAAGCTAATCCTGATAGTCCGTACACAAAAAATATACTCAAGGCAGTAAAAGATAGAACATCTTTATCTGAGAATGCTGAGAGTGCAATACGTAAAGGTATAGAGACTAGAAGTACCAAGTCAGCACCAGTAGTTGAAGACTCGGTAGATGATAGCGAGCTGCCTACACTAGACGATAGTGAAGAAGGTGTAGTAGACGATAGTGAACTTCCTAGTTTGTCTGAAGACGTTATTGATGCTACCAGCCTTCCCGTACTTGATGGTGATGATGGTGAAATGGTCCAAGGAAATTTACCTACTTTTGAAGATGGTGATTTTTCAAACGATGAAGCTCCAAACTTTAATGATGATGATCCTGGTTTTAGTGACTTTGATAACCTACCTGACCTTGATGATGACTCAGGTTTTGATAGTGAGGATATTTCTGTTGACGATAATCAAACGTTTACCAAACCGGAAGTTAAAACTTACGATAAGGCAGCATCTGTTGTTGCTTTAGAGGAGCATAGAGCGTCAATAAAAGATGTAAAATTAAAGATAAAAGAACGCAAGTCAGAACTTACTAAAGATAGCTTAGAGCATAAAGATGATGACTACCTTAAGAAACTTACTAAAGAGAGAGATTACCTAGAAGGTATGACAGACGTAATGTTTGGTAGCTACCTTGTGGACCATATCAAGGAAAGAATAGGAATCCTAAAAGACAGTTTCAAGGAAAAAGCTTTTAAGCTGTACAGACATTTTACAACTAGTAATGGTGCCAAGATATCTAAGGATGTATCGTTTAATCTGCAGGAGCTCTTCGGTAACGCTAAGGTTACAGGCTTTACTGTGGACAACAGAAGTGTAGATGATGTACATCCTGAGACTAAGGTATTTGCTACAACACTTCTAAGAAATACTGCCAAGATTCCTTATGGTACTCCTTTCGATATGGAAAGTTTTAGGTTTAATACTAAACATTTCGACAAGATAGCAGATAACCCTGCTACAGCTCTTATGTTCAATGTTGACGGAACGCTTAACTACGGTAACGTAGAAGCCATGCACGCTGCTGTTAACGAGTACCTTCTTAGAGATGGTCCAAACCTTTTTGGTTTAGCCAGAACTGAAGAAGATATTGCAGAAATGTTTGGCATACCAGAAACCACAGTATCCCTTGAGCTTTCTGAAGCTTTAAGTACTGGAGGCACCACACTGAAACTAGCCGCTGCTGAAGTTGGTAAAGGTGTTATAAAGAACTTAGGTATCAATGTTAAAGAGGCACAGGCCAAAGATGCGTTAGCAACATCACTAGGTATATCAGCGCTTAAAGGCTACTTAGGAACTGCTTTGAACGATACTCCCTATACCCCAGGCAAAGGAGATACAACTCTGCATGGTGGGTCAATAGATATGATTATAGGTAACGAAGCTCTATTAGGTACTCTTAGTAAAGCTAAAGAGGCTAATAAGTTTATAACTGAAACTTTAGGTGTTGATCTTAAGACTGGTAAGACTTATAGAAAGGACAGAAAGACTAAGCCCCGTGAAGTTGTTATCCACAGAGCAGAGCACCAAAATGCTCCTAAAGATCACACAGATGTTGTAAACAGGCTTGAAAATACTGCGTTTAAATTCAACAGTGGTAATGAAGAGCTGCTTAATATGTTTATGGACAACAAAGGCAACTTAAACATAGAAGCTTTGGTTGAACGTATAATTGGAAGTGCAGAAGGTATCAGTAACAAGGATGACATGGACAGTTACAAAGCTCAGAAGTTTGCACTAGAGCGCAGCTTAGAGGCGTATGTCGATGCCACAGTAGATGTGGGCAATGGTAACCTATTCTTTGATTGGTTCATCGCTAAAAACCACCGTATGCATTTAGACAGTACTGGAGTAAACCCTCAATCTGATAAACACGTAGCTAGGTGGTTGCTTACTGCAGTTAACGCTGATGTCGATATTACACTGGATGATATAGATGCCACACTTACTGACAACACTGGCAGTATGACAGCTAAGACATTTGCTTACGCAATAGTTCAGGCATTCGATGGTGCTGACGATGTACCGGGAATAGATAAGGATAACGAGACTAAGATACTAGAGAGTGCTAAAGTTATTTTACAAGAACACTCAGAAGAACAGTTATATGAAATGGCTAAGAAAGTAGACCATGTTGGTCATGCAGCTTTGGCAATTGCTAACATTAAAAAGTTCCGAAATTCTAAAGGAACCTTTACTTCTGATATGGTTATGGAAGTTGATGGACTTACTAATGGTTTCGCTTTTAGGGCTATGCAGTTCCCTGTTAACTCTGCAGAGAGTCCTGTATCGATGACCGAATGGCTTGAGAAAGTTGGTATAGTGTTTGAAGGATCAGACCTATACGATATGGACAGTATGAATGGTGCTAAAGATAGAGGTCAGGATGATGTATATATATCTACTGGCGGTATTCTTAGTGACAATATCAAAGGTGCTAAAGCTTCTTTAAAAGGTGATGATGCTAAGTGGGTTGCGCTGTTTGAAAAACACGACAAGTTACCGGATTTTTCTGGTGATATGACCAATGATGCAGGATTAAGAAAATTCATTCGTAATTTGATGAAGAGTCCTGTAATGATATTTGGTTACGCTGCAGGACTAGGTAAGATATCTAGTGGTCTTGTTAATGACCAAGTAATGGGTAAAGGATACCTTAAAGGTAGAGGGTTGATATCTTTCTTAACAAGTTTAGATGACAACGGAGACTACGTAGTCACTGAAGCAGAGCTTATTAAGACATTCAAAGAAAAAGGTCAGGCTTACCATAATGCCAGAGTAGATTTGAAAACTGCTAGTGCAACAAGCAAGGATAATCAGAATATAATGACACTTAAAGCTGATTTGGAAAAAGCCGTATCAAGTCTTTACGTTGAACCTTTGTCAGATACTCTTGAGCTACTGTTCTCTGAACAGACGAGAGTTAACGCTGCCTTTACTACTGCCGGCCAATTCTTGTTCGAAGGGTTTAGTAAAAGCTACTCTAGGTTTTTGTCTGATAAGCAAAATGCTACTGAAGCAGATAAGACTGAATGGTTGAGAGAACACGCATCAATGCTTCCAGGTGTTGCAGGAGCTAGTTCTGATGATCAAGCAACTAAGCTTACGTTCCTTAAGAATATACTAGAAAGTACCAATAATGACGTTATAGTTGGCCCTGACACAGGTAAGTTCAGACGTTCGGCTAATACAGTAACTCGTACCTTTGGTGACCCAGGAGTCGGTCCTGCTGTACTTACAATACTATCTTTAGATTCGTCTACATTGGCTAGGTCTATAAACGGTTTCTATAAAGACACTAAAATGTCTGCTGAAGTTGTACCAGTGCATGATGCCATAGTGTTAGGTGTAGGTGATTATGGTATAGTTGAAGAATACAGCCAAGAATTCTACACCACCAACAGACAGTATTCCGTTGCAGAAGAATTCGATAAAGCTATGAGTGCCTTTGAGCTTAGATTTAAAGCTGAAGTGGAAGCTGATTCTTTTGATGTTCGTGATATTAAAAATAAACGTATACCATTCGCAGAAATGCGCTCTGCACTAGATTCTGTAGTAGCTGATGTTAAAGATGGCCGTGAGTGGTTATTCAGTCATGATATGAAATCGGGACAAATGGTAGGTCCAGAGGGTACAATGCACCAAACAGATATCCATAAAGATAAACAGGAAGCTGTTAAGTATTTATCCAGTATTGAATCAAACATCATGAATACTTTAGATGATGCTGATGTTAAGAAGGCTCTAGGAGCCAGCTACAGTACCTATAAGAAAAAATTCCACGAGTTATTAGAAGGGTGTAAGTAATATGAGTATTTGTGATCCAGATGCGGCAGTAAAGGTTCTTGAACAATTAGTTTCTAGACTAGCCAAGAAGAGTCCTGCAATATCAAAAAAGGTCAATGAATTAGTATCTGAGATAGGTGATGCTCGTAATGATGTACGTAAAGCTGTAACTGCTGTTGGCGGAAGCAATACTAATATCCACCAACTAAAAGGCAGAGAGAAAAAGCCTGTTGTCAGTAGTAAATCTGAACCTCAGCGTTCACCAGTATCTGAGACACGTAAGGAAGTTCCTCAAGAACCTGCTTCAGTACCTCGTGAACTTGCAATGGGTGATGTAGTAAACTACAAGGACAATTTTTATGTTGTCAGAAACGTAAATAATTCTGGCAATGTACAGTTGGTTTCTGCAGACGGTAAAAATTTCTCTGGAACACCTAGCAAGGTTAACAAAAAAATTAAGTACATAAAAAGTCTTCCTGTTCACACAGAAAATGGGAACAACTATGTGGTGGATGTCAAGAACGGTAAGATATTCAGTGTTAATGGTGAAGTGTTTAAAAACGAACACGGCAATGCCAAGAAGAATGAAATATTAGATACGTACCGACAAGAGGACTCTTCAGTAAAGCCAGAAACTGCTGTACCCACAGAATCTTCAGTAGATGAACCAACCAATACTGAAGGATATGAGTTTGATGGTGGAGAAGGTAGAACTTTCACCACTAATGCTGGCCAAACAGCTGCAATAAACACCATGAAAACTTGGTATAAAGGAAAAGACATAGGCAAGCCTCATTTCTTGCTACAGGGTAGGGGTGGTACAGGTAAAACTACCGTAATTAACGTGCTACTGAATGAGTTAAATGTGAGTCCTGATGAAGTTATGTTCGCTGCTTTTATGCATAAAGCTTCAAAAGTACTATCAGATGCTAATGCTGACAATAAGTATAAAGACAGCCAGTACACAACTATTGCAAGTATTTTAGGGTTAAAGCCTGCCAAGGATGGGGAGTTTAAGAAAGCTTATCCGTATAAACCTAAAGACCTCCCTAAGATGTTGGTAGTAGATGAAGTTTCTATGCTTAGAAGTGACCATTACCAAGACCTTATAGAGTTGGCAGCTGAGCACGGTACTAAGATAGTGTTTATGGGTGACCATGCACAACTACCTCCTGTTAAAGATCCTAGTCCAAAAGCAGCTACCAAATCTGTAGTATTTACTGAGCAGGCACACTCAACAACCCACTTGAATGAGCTTATGCGACAGGATAAAGATTCACCAATCATATCAGCTACGGACAACATTATCGGTTTAGTTAATGAAGTAGAGAGCATACTTGAAGGTGGTGGCACTCAGTTTGGTAAACTTAAAGCTACTGTTGAAGCTGTTAACAGTATTAGGTTTGATAGTGAAGGTTTTGAGAGTACTTATAACAAAACTACTGGTGAAGGTGTTATAGCTACTAAGGACAACTTTAATGAGGTGCTTCCACATCTTGTAAACGACCTTAAAAGTGATTTACATAATACTAAGTTTGTTCACTATAACAACCACACTAACGCAAATACTGTGAGTATGACTAAGCGTATACGTAAAGGTGTCTACGGAGAAAGGGCATCCAATGAGAAGTTTATAAAAGGAGAACCACTACTTCTTAACGGGCCTTACACAATATTTGACCATGCTGCTGATGATAACAATAAAATGCAGGTTCTGGATAACGCAGAAGAGTTTACTGTTGTTAGTAGCGAAAAGACAAGTATGAAAGTACCTTATGTAGTTAACGGAAAGGCTCTTGAAACTGACTCTGAAGTGTCAGTGCACAAGGTAACTGCTTATAGTAGTGTACGTGAATCTGAGTTTGTATTTTTCAAACCTGTAGAGGATACTGCAGCTGATATTTCTAGACTTATGGAAATACTTGAAAAGGAGGAAGGGTATAAAGCAAACGCTGTAACCGGTAAATTCGGTATGGAGTGGCTAGTTAAATCAGCACTAAAAAACTTTATGGCAGCAGACCTTACACACTCATACGTAATAAACAGCCATAAATCACAGGGTAGCAGCTACAACACTGTGTACATGGATGTTGGCAACATACTATCAGCACAGCACTCAAGTGCTAATGATAAGGCTAAGAGTATGTATGTAGCCGGTTCTAGACCTAAGAAACGCCTAGTAGTCATGGATAGCAGACGAGGTGGTACGGTAGATGGTGGAACGACTATGGAAAGCGTACCTTTGGTAAACTATACGTTTTTAGGTATCAATACTGCCGAAAAGTCTGATATCATAAACGAAGTTAATAAATGCAGCAAAGGAACATAAAATGGTATGTAGTATCTCAGGAATAACAAACTCAGTAGCATCAGTAGATAAAGCAGCAACAAAGGCTTCAGTTAAGCAGGCGGTAAAGACTACCTCTGCTGAAAGAGCTTTGGCTACTGATACTCCTGTTGACCTGTTGTCTGATATTATAAAGAACTCTAAGCCTACTTTGCAGGGCAAGAAAGTACATGTCGTAGACTTGGCCCGGACAGATGATGGTGAGTTCACCATAAAGTATAAAGTTGGTAGAAGCGGTGCTGTATTAGAACTTCCTTTAGGTGCTTCATCGCCCTTCAAAAACAGCTATGAAGGTTTTAATATTGATAAAAATAATCTTGAGACTTTGCACTCAGACCACGAGTATTCTCACAATAATGATGACTTTGAGGCATTGGCATTAGATATTACCAACAACCCTGAAAAAATTGTGGAAACAGCAAACTACTTAATAGATGCAGATGAGTACCACAATGATGAAAGCTATAATGATGTTCTTCTAGGTCAACTGTCGAGCATACAAGAAAAACTTGTTGATATGGTGCCTAAGATAAATGTTCACATTAATAATCAAGGTGATGGTAACTTTGGTGAGATAAATGTAGATACTGGTGATGTATTTATCAGTAAAGGTGTTGGTGGTTCTAAAAGCTTATTAGAAATATACGTTCATGAGCTGTATCACTCAATTACTCATTTTGCCTTAAGCAGCGTATCTACTGAGGTTAGAAAGGTTACAGCTCGTATGGAGAAGGTGAGAGAACACTTTCTTGAAAATACTGAAGAGGCTGACCTTGTTATGATGTCAGGTAATATCCTAACAGAAGAGCAGGCAAGTGCAATACTAGATCACTTAACAGACCCGAAAGTAGGTTTGCATGAATTTGTAGCATTGGCCATGTCCAACAAAGCTGTAATGAATCAGTTATCTACTCTTAATACTACTGAGATTGAAAATGGTGATAAATCATTGCTTCAGTCTTTGCTGGATTTAGTAGCTAAAGTGTTTCAGGCAGTATCCAAAAAAATTACCGGTGAACCTGATAGTGACGATCTTAGTCGTATGGTGTTCTTGGTAAACAAGCTGCACACTTCGCATAAAAAGCCTTTAAGAGCTAGAAAGTTTTACGCCATAAAAAACCTTATATCAATGTTTGAACCTTTAGAGAAAAAATTCTCTTTGTATTTAGATGAGAAAATAGAAAAGTCTAATGAAAAAGCAGACAGAAATGTTGCTAAGAAGGGTGAAGGTAATTTAAGGTATTATACCAGACTTGCAGCACGTTCAATGTTCGATGACCAAGCCAAAAATATTTTAGGTAACGTAGCAGGGCTGGCTTCATTCAGAGGTGGTGTATTCTCAGCATTATCACCTGAAGGTACAATCCGAACCATAATTAGGGATGCTACACAGTCTGATCTTACCCAAGACCAGGCTGAAGCTTTAGGTATGCTTTCTGGACACATTGACCAACAAAGACAGTTCTTGGCAGTACAAACATCAAAAGTTGTGTTGAGCTACTTCGACAACAAAGAGTTGACAGCCGGTCAAGAAGAGATGCTTACTTCAATGGTACTAGATACAGATTTGTCTGCCATTTATGCTACCCATGACATGGACAAACTTCTTAGCAGTAACTTAGAGATAAATAAGGTTATTGCCGATAAAGAAAATAAATTGGTAGAGCTTGCTGATGAGAGTGCTGTAAACTTTTATAAAACACAAACATCGCTGTTGTCCGAGTATATGGTAAACGGTAAAGACCACATTGCGCTTCTAATGAATGCTGAAAATATTGCCAAGATGGTTGGTACGAATAAGGCTGTTGAAAGCGTAAGTAATGAACTTGTGTCCACCGTAGATGAATTAACCACACTAAAAGCACTAAAGATAAGTAGTAAACGTCAAAAATTAGAGTTTAGAGAGCTTATAAAGGAGGAGCCTGAAGGAGTTAGTAGCCTCGTAGCCTTTCACTTAGGGCAGAAAGAGAGAGCTGCAATAGATGTTTTCCCTACTGCTTCAGACAAGCTTAAAATTATAAAAGGTCACTCTGTTCAGTTTACTGACCCTGATATAAGTATAGTTTCTGCACCTTTGGCAAAGAAAAAGGAAATGGAAACAAAAGGGTACAAGCTTCATAAGGAACTTGGCAAGCACAGTATGGATACTAATAACACTCCTATGGCCTTATACAAGAATAACAGGTTTATGGAAACCAGTTTTCACAGGGTAGGTATGAGACTTACAGAAAAGTCTAGGAGAGGTGTTACTGTCACAGAAAGTTTTACTAAAGGTGCTGACGATCATAAGAACCTTAAAGCAGCAGCTTCTGTCAGAGTTTTGAAAAACCGTAGGCTTGTCACTATAGGTGAGATGTTTGACGGGACTTATGACGTTAGTGCTTCAGAAGAGGATAGTTTGCTATCTCCTACTTTAAACAACCTTGGACAAGTTACGGATTTTCGATATGGTATGGATAAGAAAATCAAAGAAGAGGTTTTGGAAACTGAAAGAAAAATTAGTGTTGTTATGGGTAAAACAGCAGCTTCTACTTATGATAAAAAAGAGAGTGATTCTTTCAACAAGAAAATGATGGATTTGATACTGGAAGATGCCAATAAAAACAAGGTACATAGTGTAAGTGTTATAGGGAAAAATGATAAAGAGTATGTGAAAATAGAAAAGAATTCTACTAATGATGATATTGCAGCTTTGTGGAGAGTTCTTCCGGAAAACATAAAGAGTGTTCACAAGAATGGGTTTTATGTTAGAAGAGATCTTATGTACACCTACCTAGGTTACAGGGAGATGGGTGTAGAGGACGTTTTAGGGTTTGGTTTGCTTAACAGAAACAATGAGCTAACTAAAGTTGTTAAGCATGCTCTAATGTACGCAGAGAAGCTTTGGCAGGAACTTGTTAAGATATCTAAGATAGATATTATTATAAGAACTCCAGGAGTATTTATAGGAAATGTTATAAGTAACTTTGTGCTTATGTACGCTACAGGTCACTCAATTAAAGAGATTACCACCCTTAAGTATCAAGGTGTAAAAGAGTTAAATCTTTATACTGAAGGTCTTAAGGAGTCTATAACTCTTAGAGCAAAGGAAGAGGCTGGGTTGATAACTCCTAAAGAACTTAGGCGTTTAAATGTTATAGAGAATAACATGCACAATAGTCCGGTAAAAGACCTTGTAGCTGAAGGTTTTTACACAACTATCGTTGAAGAGATTGAGCACGGTGGCGATACAGGAAGTTACTTTAATAGACAGGCTAAAAAGAAGCTTAAAAATATGCCTAAAATATTTAGAAATGGTTTGGATATATTGTATGTAACAGAAAACACCAAGCTGTTTAAGTTGGTTGAGAAAGGAATTCAGGCATCAGATTTTGCTGCTCGATATGCTCAATACCACCTTATGGTGGAGGGCGGAACACCTAAAGCAGAAGCTGTTAAAAGTGTCAGAGACAACTTTATTGATTACAACAAGCCTAACAGTAAGTTTGTGGAATGGGCAAATAAAAATGGTTTTGTAATGTTTACTAAGTACTTTACGAGAATTCAGAGAGTTCTTCGTAACTATGGTACTAGACATCCAGCAAAACTTTTACTGTCTGTTCTAGGTCAAGAGTATGTACTTGGTGATTTGGATGACATGACGGACCAGTCGGTACTTACAAAGGATATGGGTAATATGCTTTATAATCCGTGGGATCATTTGATGAGAGTTATAACACCATCAGCATTGGAGGCTGTAGCATCTGTAGGTAATGGTATTAGCATTAGCAGTGAGGATAAGGTTTAGTTGTCACACTTTCGCAGTGACCAGCGGTAGGTGATCAGTCTACACCAGATATGGATGGGTCAACGACATGCTGACCCTACCATATTTATTTAGATTTCTGCCCAAGTGTTTAAACGACTGTCTAAAATGGTTATGTACTCACCCATAGTGGTTAGTTGTTTAACAAGCAGAGTATGCTGTTCAGGTTCCAACTTACTTGCCGCAGAGCTGTCAAGGAACTTAGATAAACCACCAAACTTGGCAGTAAGTTCTTCCAGCTCAATAACAACACGCTCTTTGGTGCCTTTAGGTTCGTTAGCAATTTCATATGCTAAACGGTAACCTTCAAGCTTCCACAGTTCGTTTTTGGCAATACCTTCAAGCTTTTCCTTGCCATACTTTTCACCAAGTTCAGCATTAAAGTTGCGAGGATCTACGCAAGCCATAATGTCAGTACCTAATGTAAAGTTGAGGTGTGCCATAGGAAGAACAGCAGTAACAACTGTAGTTGTAGTACCTGGCACAATATGACAATCGTACTTAACACCTTCCATTTTCTTTACAATTTCATCGTTGGTAATACGTGGGTACGTTAAACCTTTGTCAACGATTTCTTTTTCCATTTTTTCATCAGACATAATTTACTCCATTAAAGTTCTGACTTAAGGTAATCAGCTTTGTACCAATTTGCTTTAGCTTCAGGTGTAAGAAGCTTTTCAAACTTACCATCTACCATTTCACCAACACGAGAGTTTACTTCTTTGCCACATTCTTCGATAGCAACTAATGGGTCATGGCCAAGCTTAAGAATTGCACCTGTTGCAAACACAATAATGTCTGTAAAAGCGTCAACTCTACTAAAAGTGCCTTGAACTTCTTGTGAAATAGTGGCAATGTTTTTCTGTATTAAAGAGGCTGTAAACTCTTTTAATGCATCTTTAAGTGCTGGTCTATCATCTTTTGACACATCTAAACCACCAGCTTCAAGTAGTTCTTCAAAAACACTTGCAACTTCATTTTCAAGTTCAAAAGGCTTTTTATCTAAACCTCTATCAGTTTGGAATCTAATTAATTCTTGCATTATTTTTCCTTGTTTGTATTACTCTACGATACACCAATCTTCGGCCAAACTATCGCTGCCTGAAGGACTCCAGGTAGCAACACCATTTTGAGCAGTTTTCAATGCCCAATATGCACTGTAATGAACCATATCGCCTTCAAATACACCTTTTATGGCTTCAGATTTTGCAGGGTAGCTGCCAGATGTGACAATGTAGGCAAACATGCCAGCACCATTCCAACCAGAACGAGCTACTTTGTGACCACGTTTAGCAGCTTCGATTGCCATGCCAAAAGACATCTCACCAGAAGCTTTATAGGCATTGTCAAACACGTCTTGAGGTGACCATGAAATGTATCCTTCATGGTTAGAGTGGTTAGACTCACTACCATCTACGTATTCAACAAGTTGACCTTTATCATCACCATTTTCGTCAGCTGGTAAATCCCAACCTGTGTAAATGTTATAATCAAGTCGATTCATGGCAGTAGCTAAAATTAGCTTAGTGCCAATATGTAATTTACCTTTCATACTATTCTCCATTGTTAAGGATAGAAGTTACCTTCTATCATTTTCCCAACGTTTTGCCTCTGCTAGTGCCTTTTTACCTTTAACACAGTCCGGGTTTTTGCAGTCCTGGCCCCAATTAGTAGTGTGACAAGTGCCACACTTCATCATCGAGTCCATACCAACTTTCCAAACTTTGTCTTGTATATGTTCAGCCATAACTACTCCAAAGGATTTCCGTCTTTATCACAAAGACGGAAATGTTGTCCAACAGGCTTAAGAGGCTTACCCTTTTTAGAGTACATCTCAAATTCTACATTTAACCATTTTCCAATATTGGATTCGGCAATTGCAGCATCTGCGAGTCTTTCCTCATTAGTGCCTATACGTTTAGCCTTAAAGTCACCGCCTTTAGATTCACAAATATAAACAGCATGTTTATTTTTATCAATGTTAAAGCCGGTAACCTTAAACTCAGCATCAATAGGTATTTTATACTTATAAACACTAGATGAGCGTTCGTTAAAAGCATATACAGCGTCTTTATTGAATAAGACAGTTCCTTCATACCCATCAGCAACAGCTTTGGTGTGTAAGGCATCTGCTTCTTCTGCTGAGAACACTTCAGTAATTACAGCTCTACCACACATCTGACGTAGAAGTTCTACCTTATTTTCATAAGGCCCATCAACCAGCGGCAGCTCAAAGGTATTAAGGGTTAGTTGTGAAGATAACGCCTTAGTCTTTTTAACAGCACTGTTAATGTCTTCTAAGAACATACCGTGAATGTAAAGCTCAGTATTAAGACTTGTTGTATTGGCTAATGCCATATCAGCTCTGGCTTGTGCTTCCAGGTGCGGAATTGGCGGATATTCATTACCACCACGACTAGTTAGCTTAAGAGAGTTGTCAGGCAATAACCAATAAGTACCATTCATACCGTTTAGCTTAACTACAGAGTAACAAGGGAATTTGACTTTGTTCTTGTGATCTAAGTACTTTTTAACAAGTTGAGGTAGCTGCACGGTAACCGGAGCTTCAACATCAGTTGAGTACCCTGCCTTTACCTTTTCAGACCACTTAGACTTAGCCTCTTTAATAGCTTGCTGCTCTGCAGTAGTTTCATTAGACTTTCCAACATTTACCGGAAAACATTCCGTAGACTGTTCCTGCATTTTTCCGTCCAGTTGCCCGAACTCTACAGTAAACGTAGAACCGGTAACTGATATGTTACATACCTGAACAGCATCGGTTTTTGTTCTCTTATAAAGACTTTCAAGTTTCATAAAAACTCCTATTGATGTGAGATAGTCGGATACCTTTCATACCCGACTTAACTAACTACTGGTACTACGCACCAAATTTTTTCTTTTGACCAAAAGAAGGTTTCTTAGCGGCAGTATTGCCAGCAGAAGCACCTTTACCTGCTGTGCCTTTAGGACGTTTAGCGGCAACCCAAGCTTCGATAAGCTCTTTGTCCATACCGTCTTTATAGGTAACATTTTCGAAGTACTTTTCTTCTTTGGCGTATTGCTCACCGAATTTAGATTCGTCACCATTAACGATTTCTTCAGCAGAAGCGTTATCTTCAGCACGGAAGAAGCCACGAATAACTTTCTTCTCAGTAATGTTGCCGTTGTACGCACCATATTCCATTTGAATACGTAAGATTACGTCAACATCAGCCAACTCTTCAAGTACTGCTACATCCTGATCAGCACCACCTTTACCGATAGGCAATTCTGTTTCAGTAGGTTCGCCAATTTCTTCAACATCAGCGATAATTAACAACTGGTTAAAAGTTTTAGCACCAATAGCATTTTCTTCACCATTGTTGTTGGTTACACGTAAGTTACCATAGATAACCTGCTTCTGTTCTTTATGGTCGATGTACATATCTACTGAAGTAGATCCGCCTTTACCAGAGCTTGCAAATGGTGCAATGATGTTTACCGGGAAACAACCTGACTTATTCAAGTAGTTTGATTCTGTGTTTTGCTCTAAAGTTTTCTTATCTGTTTTCGCTTTGAAGAACGACATATTTTCTCTCTTATATTTTAGTTTAGTTGCTGCTGCAGTATTGCAACAGTTTAGGTTTTACGTTTATATTATGTTGCTAGTATGTAGGTATTTCCCACAACATCAGCAACCTCTTTACTTCTACATTTTCTTGCGCCAGTACAAGCTCATCACGTACTTTATACTTAAAGTCTGCGTAAGTTTTTGCAGCGCTTTCCAATTCCTCAACCAGAAAAGTCCCTAAGTGCTTGGTAATACCTTCACCATCACTCCCCTGAACTTTCAGTTTTCCTGAATTGCTGGAGCTTATACCTACTCCGAACTCCCCTTTCCTGTACACACAAGATAGGAACGCATTAACTTCCCTAGTCACGAAAATGCAGGTACTAGGACTGTACACTTTGTTCCCAGAAACCTTTAAATCCTTGTCTAAATGAAGTCCTTCTTCATAATTACTTTCTTCATAAAACCATTCGGCAAACGTCTGAAAGTTCAGCCAATCAACAACCACAGCACAGTTAACGTAAGAAGGTTGTTTTCTGTGGTATACCGGGCAATAACATCTTTGAAGCATATGATCCCATACGGTGTAAGCTTTTTTATGGGTTGCGGAAGAAAATTTTCCAATACCTATAAAACCTTTACCGTATTTACTTGGAAGCATCCTGTTTTTTATACCACCTGACCGTATTTTTGGTGTTGTTGTCACTATTAGGTGCGAGTATCCAAAAAAACTAACTCCTACGTTATGAGAGTTTGTATAGGATACTATTTCTAGGTCACCGTTAAGTGACGTACTATGTACAGTACCTACTTTCATATCTTCAGGAATTTTTGTTTTTCTTTTCAGGTTCGTGTTCAGTATTGTACTGTTCATAATAATTACCTCAGAGTAATTGCTCAGATTAGAGGGGTGTGACAGCGAGTTCTGAGTACTCGTTTTCGGTTGCAGCCTAGTCACGTATTTATTATATCACTACTGAGGTTGGTATAGAATACCTGTATTACAAACTCCACTTCTTAACGTTAGACTGCTTGCTCATCAAGTGATCAATGTGGTTTTGAAGTGTGAAGTACACCTCTCCTTCCTTCAATCGCTTGCTTTTTTCTTCGTTGTTGATATTTTTAAGCCACATACTGTCAGGTAAATCCTTACATGTAGTGCGAGCTTGCTTATCAGGACCACGAAGTAACACTTCACGGTGATCACCTTTAACTCTCAAAGTAATCGATTCGTTAGTTGTCGCATAAAAGGCCGTAATGTTCAACCGGTAGTCGTTACTTACCGGTCTGAGCTTTTAACTCAACTGCATGTTTCCATGCAGCCCAGACTATATCTTTATCTTATTTTTGTGGTATGTAGCCCACAATACAATTTTTAAAAGTACCACGATTACTAAGGCGTTTTATGCCTTTTGATCGTTTCAGTGCATTAACAATAACCGGTCTGGTTATGTTATTTTCCTCTGCGTACTCTACTTGCGTAACATCATACATAACTTCTGTATAGGTTGGGTGTGATATAAACCAAGGTTTAAATCTAGGAGCTAGACTAGCTTTGCTACTAGTCTCTAATGCCTTATCGTAAGCTTTTTTATGAGCTTTTGAGGACTTCAGTTTTTCTTCCTCTGTGAACACCTTACCTAAGTTAGGGTGAACATACCCAGGAGAGTTTGTGTGCTTTAGTTGAGCTTTTGAGAATATTTCACAAACCTCTTTACTATGCTTTAACCCTATCCTTCCTTTACTGATGTTATTTCTGTGTTCTTCTGTAAAAGTTCTTCCTCTATTAGAATCACCACACCTTACTCTCTGCTCTTTAGTAAGCTTTGTGCCTGATGTATCAAACCCTGTACTAGTCTGTTTAGACCTGTTCCAGAATTTTTTATTTCTAGCCACATCATGTAGGTTGTGTAATTCTATTTCGTGAAGTATTGCATCTTCTCTTTTATAGAATATTTTCAGTATAGTTTTAGTCCCTGTTTTCTTTATATCTTTAGGAACGTACTTACTAGAACCCCAGTAATTTTTATCGCAATCAGGTGTGGTTTTGCAGGTTCTTACACCTATATACCTCATACCTGTTAAATTGTGTGTTATTTCATACGTATAATGAAGCAAATTATTTCCTTAAAAATAGACCCATTACCCGTAGCATAACATAAGATATCTCCCATTTCCATCCACTTGGATGTACGAGCCGAAGCTCTAGTCGTTGAACCTTCACCTATACGGAGCTTGGCTGCTGATTGTCTCTATTCAGTAATTTTCAAACATTCATAACCTGATTTCTCGGTTATTGTAGTTTACTGACCTATCAAGATGTTCCAGCAATTAGAGAGATTACCTCGGATAGTTAGTCCGAGAACTACATATCACTATGCAGCAAGGCGTACTTGTTCACCTTTTTGCAGGAATTTACCGCTACCAAATGGTAAGTAGACACCTGTAAGTTTACCTTCAATTTTTTCTTCCGTAACATGGTTCATAAGAATAACGTTCATTCCGTTAATTTCCAATTCTTCATGAAGGAATTTCACGAGTATGGCTAACTCTTTAGTGATTTCTGCACCTTGAGAACCCCAAACATTTTCAGTTTGAGAAGCCACATCAATAACGTCCATAGTTATTTGAGATACAGAATCAAAAACTACGTTGGTAGGGTACTTACCAAATGCTTCATGATATTTTTCAATCTTCTGCATTACACCCTCAATTTCATTCTTTTCGTCACCGTAGATAAACGTTGTCATGTCTACATATTCGGTAACCAAGAAGTGAGGTAAAGGGAAACCGAAATCTTTACCATCACGAGATACCACGAAAGTATCATCACCCATCGATTCAAGTAGTGATGTTTTACCAGCACCAGCAATCGAGTTTACTAATAACTTAATAGTCATCTTTTTTCCTTATTTATCCAAGTTTGGGAGGTTCAACGTAATCTACTGAGGCACGTTGGTCATGCCAAATTACACTACGCAATTCAGGATGCTTGTTAGAGGCTTCTATAGTATCTGCACAAAGATTTAACATGCTTTCAATGTAAACCATATCATCTTCATTAACAGATTCGGTCAGTACAGTTACTTCAGGCGGGTAGCTTTTTAAAGGCTTACCTGTTTTTTCACTAAGACCACCATCTATGTTTCTATTGATGTAGACCAATCGAATTCGAGTAACGTTATACCCTAATTTACGAAGTATCCACACATATACACATAACTGGTATCTGTAAAGTGAGGTAATAGTTTTAGGCTTGGTTTTGCTGTGGTATGTTTTATAATCCACTAGCATACAGTCTTCTTTAGTACCTTCTAAAAGATCTAAAGTACCTGCAGGGAATATGCCCTTAACAAGCTCAGCTGCTACCTGCATCTCAACTGCAAGCATATTGTCATTGTTAGGCAGAACATAGTCATTAACAAGCACAGTAGCCATTTGTGGCCATTGAAGACGGACAGTTTCTTTGCAGTAACTTTCATTTTCTTCGTGCTTCTCAATATAATCTTCGATATGCTTCTTGCTTATTTCCTTACCAGAACCAACAGTTTCAGCAACATAGTGAACAATTGTACCGATAACACTAGATGTGCTGTACTCAAAGCCACCGATACCCTGTATCTGCTCTCTAAACCATGCCCATGGGCGTTCAATAAAAGTGCCAAATGAGCTTGGACTAATTTTTAGTGTACATCCTTCAGGCACTGCTGCAGAAACATAATCTAGTGGATTAACCTCATCCTCTTCAGGACCAGTTTCATCTTCTGTTTCTTGGTGTTTTGGTGTACCTACAGGTTCTGAACACACCTCACAATCCCCTGCAACCAAACAGTCACAAGGTACAATGCCTTCTTCAGAGTCATCATACACCAATCCAGTGTCTTCTTTTTCTTCTACGACAGTTTTTACTGCATTTTCTGACATGTCTGTTACGACTTTACCTTTTGAGTCTACTGTACGATGATCATCAGGATATATACCATCACGCTTTAACCTGGCCCACGCAAGCTTGTCAGTAACATAGTTACCCCTGTCTTCCCATGTAGTACCATTAAAAAATTGTAATTTAACCATTATTTTTCCTTAAAAAATTAATTTTCTGTTAAAACAACTCCGTGTTCTGACTCAATGGCACCAGTCACTACTTGACCCTTTCCGGTTCTGACTAGGCCAAACTGTTCAGCATCTTGAATTGCTTCTCTTAATCCCATCACTGCTCTAGCAACGGTCATCTCTTCCGCATGAACTAAACAAGTTTCAACTGCCATAGCAATGTCTGGTCTTGCTCCTTCAGGACTATCTACAATGCTAGCTATACTGCGTAAAGAACGTTCTAGAAATTCAATACGGTTTTGTGCAGCACTCGCCAACTCAGCGATATCTACATCAGTAGAACCCTCTTGGCCTTGCTCATTTTCACCGTAGATTTCTATTTCGCCTGTTTCAAACTGTTCAGGCTCAGCTAGTGCTACTTGGCTTAAAAACCAAGTTAAATTTTTACTGTAGTTTTTCATACTAGTTTCCTTTAATACCGGAGAAGAACTCTATTTCTTCTCTGAACTTTTGTTTAGTGCCATCAGGTGCAAAACCTTCATCCATACCCATTCGATAGCCATGGTTAATACAAAACTCCACCATCTCTTTTACGGTAGATTTTGCTTCCTCAGATAAGTCATTATAGTCCATGAATAGTCCTTATATTTCCTTCATTATCTCTTCTATTTCTTCAACAGTAGAATCATTAGGTACTTTATTTAGGTCACACCAGTTCTTACCGATTTCACCTGCAGCTTCATTCTTAACTACTTGGTCTTCTAAGTAATCAACACATATAGCTTCTACAGCGTTATCATTCAACCATTTAATAGTTTCAGCATCATTTTCAACATAGAAATAGATACTGTCATAAATGGTAGAGCATATTTGAACCTTATCACTTAATCCCGCTTCTTCAATGCGGTAGTACATCTCATTGATGGCAATAAGAGTAAGTATGCTCCAGAATTGTGATGTGGCGTTATTGATGGTTCTAATGTCGTTACTAGGATCATCAGAATACATACGACAACCAAGGCCTAAGTGGATATACCCTTGTTCAATAGTAGTTGGTAAAACATACTGTTCACGGTATTCAGTAATACCTGGATATAGCACATTGTGGTAGTTATCAAAAATTTCTTGAGTAATTACCCCGCCTTTATGCTCATCAGGGAATCCACCATAGGCAAGCTTAAATGTTGGAGCTTTTGACATTGATCTGATAGCCTTTAGAATAGGGTCACCTAAATCATCAGCCCTGTGGTAGAACTCTTTAACATAGGCTACGTTGTCTGTATTTGGTCCCATCTCTTTGGCGATTTCTTCTGGGAAGTAACCACAAGCATTTAATGAGTGACCGTCTAAACCCTCTAAAAATATATTAGATTTGTTAACGTCGCCAGATAGGTTTGATACAACTCTATCTTCCAGTGCACCTAAATCTATCGCGTAGATAATAAAGCCTTTAGGGACTTCAGGAGTAGCTGGTGGAGGGACAAAACACTTCTTCAAAGGCTTTGCATAGATAGAACCTGAACTGGGCATATTCAGTAGATTTGGTGTATTACTTGTAGGTCTAAACGACTTGGCACCAAATACTTTAATATTACCGTGTAATACGCCATCAAGAGTGTAGGTATCAAAAGCTTTTAAAAAGTTACTTCTTATAATTCCACCAAAAGAATGGTCAATTATACACTCTAAAATTTCTTCAAATACCTTATCGGTACCGTCAGACATTTTAAGGAGAGTTTCTATGTGATCTCTTCCCCAAGAAGCGTCACCAGTCTTGTCTGAAACCTCCATAGGCTCTATTTCAAGCATAGAAAATAGTTCTTGCTTCTGCTTGGCTGAACCTGGATTAAAGGGGTCTAGAGGTGCTTTAGAATTTCCCTTATCATATCTAGGTCTGTTCCACAGTTCCATCTTATATTCGGCTAAGGCTTTCATACCTGCTGCCAAGTGCTCTGATGATTTTGATACTGTTTTATCTATCAACCGTTCAAGAAATACATCAGTTTTAAAGACGTTGTATTTCTTCAGGTCATTCACTTTCCAAGAATCTTTTAAATCCTTTTCCCACCCTTTAGATTTGAGGTAGGTATTAACCACCCATGTTCTGTGAAGAACTTGCTTTTCATCATAATCTTTTAGGTAGTAATCAATTGTTCTAATTGCCTCAGTACTCTTGGCAAAGTGTACTTTTTGGGCAACTACTGCTCTTTTTCCTTGCAGCTTATTGATGATTTTATTTCTTAGCAGTAGTGAATCTACATTGCTGAGTACATCATCTATAGTTGATCTTAACTCCTCTACCGCATCACTATCGATATGCATACCTGTACACATAAGTTTCAGCATATCGATACTAATAGGCATCACAAAGTTTTCAAAAAAGAACTCTGGTCCAGGGTCGTAGTTACAAGGTTTTGGCATAGGCAACAGTTGCCAAGGCCTTAACTTAGTTTTTTGTTCCATTATTAATCCCAATTCTAAAGGTAATTTATCAGCTCAAGAAAACCTTTTATGTAGCTTTCTCTATCGAAACCTACGTAGTAAGGTTTATTTTCTTTATCCCTAAAAACAATCCAATCATGTCCTTTCTGTTCTACAGTAAGACTAGAACTTTTCACTGCTGTTTGTGCGAAAATATCACCAAATAAACCTAACAGTTCATCGGGTATAGATACTTTTTGTCCAATTTTAATATCCACGGAAATTCCTAATCGTTCATACCTTGAATGTAGACATCTGCACCTACATTAAGCAAGTCAGGAAGAGCATCTTCAGCTTGTCTAAGTGTTAGATTTTCTAAGTCGTCTACCGTTTCATCATTTTCGTCTACAATTTTGTATAGTTCTAACTTCCCACTTTCAATACGTTTGTAGATCACAGTAGTGTTCTCAGTTGTTGATAGACAACAAGGCGCACTGCTACACTCTTTTTGCATGCTTGTTGAGCTATAGTAACAACCTACGCAATCATTTACGTCAGTAGGTACCGCTACTATGCTGGAGGTGGTACCAAAATCTGAGGATTCTAACTGTTCTTCAATTTCAGCTTTAGCTTCTTGACGTTCCATCTCTTTTGTATACCTTGGACTCATCTCATCGGTAACACCACGTTGAGTCAGCTTTGTTTTTCTGCCTAATAGTTTAGTCATATAATTCCTTAATACTGAAAAATTGGTATTCCTGCTTGTTTTAAAAACTCAGGCCCAGCATTACTTGATTGCACATCTCTATAATGCACCTCTTTAATACCTACTGAGGCTAAAGATTTAGCACACTCTATACAAGGAGCAGTAGTTACAAACAGTATTGCACCTTTAGCAGAAACACCTTGTCTAGTGAGCTTATCTAAGGCATTGCGTTCTGCGTGTATGACAGTAGGTTTAGTAGTTCCTGTATCATAACCTTTTCCATCTTCGAACTGCCACTCACACGTATTATCAAAACCTGGAGGCTGACCATTCCACCCAGTAGCTATAAGACCAGTAGATAGTACCAATACTGCACCTACCTTTCTTCTTTGTGCTACTGATTGTTGAGCAGCAATTTCAGCTAACTCCATATAGAACTCGTGATACTTTTCTTTTTGAGGGTCTAATTCCTTTAACATGAGAATTCCTTCTAATTTACGTTTACAGCTACTATAGTGTAATAAGCTAGTCAGGATTCGAACCTGAGTCTTTCGCCGATTGCGAACATTTCATAGTACTTACTACAAGGTGGCCTTATCCTGAAACATAAGTACGTCTACGGGTAGTTACGAATATACCGCTCTAACCGTTGAGCTACTAACTCACTACACTATAGGAACTATCCGCTAACCTGTATAGGTTTGGTTACCTCATCTATACAGGTTGCTTATGTTCTTATTCACTATTCGTACACTGTAACCATTTTCTGTACAGGTTTTACCGACTTAATAGTGTTCTCTATGTAATCATAGTCATGACCTTGGTAAGAGTAGTAGCTCCACTCAGCTTTATAATACTCGTCTCCAATCTTTATAACACCGTAACAGTATTCGCTTCCTCCTTCACCGCCACCTTCCATCTCTATATGAGTGTATCCGGCACCCTTTAGGTATTCGTCTGCTGCTGCTCTATAACCAGACCAGTCATTTTCGGCTACCCCTTTGAAAGACGTATCTTCGAAAGCTTCGGCTACATCATCACCATCAAATAGGTGGTACAAGATAGTCGAGGTACTAGCCTTACTGCCTGAATCTACAATCTCTTCTACAAGTGTTTTTAATTTCGAGTTTTCATATGACATAATTCGTTTTCCTTTTGGTTTATTACGCTCAATGCGTGTTTAAAGTATCTGTAATCAGGTTTAGTAAAATGCTCTAAGTTAAGTACTATAAAGTCTGTAGCCCATCCTTTAGTTAGCTGTGTAATCGTTTTGTGCAGTGCTAGGTGATACGCCCTGAACCAACTAAACTTACCTTTTACTTTAGTATTTACAAGGTACCGCTCTATAGCTATTACTGTTATTTCTTCCCTAAACATACGTACCTGAGAAGCGAATGTAAGTCTGTTAAACTTATTCCTATCTATTAGGACATCTTCGTTGTCTTTTAGGCATAATGTGTACACAGGAGCTTCTGGTGAAGATACCTGTTCATGCAGCCAATCGTGGTCATACACGTAAGTTACATTATCTGTAAAGAAGTCTTCCTTATTCTTTTTCAGCGATAGAAAGTCTTTATTTCCAAACTCTTTGGTCCAGTAATCTACTAATACCTCAAACAGTTCTCGCTTTAGGTTACACCCTTGTGATTTAAGAAATAGTACATCAGCTTTATGCTTACTCCAGCACGGATTTTTCCACCCAAGGTGACTGCACTTTATTGTATATACATCATCAGAAGTACAGTGCAAACCATCAGGAGTCTCTAACATATATAGTATATGTTTAGGTATTAGTTTTATATCTACTCCGGGCTTCACTGTTTCCTTATGTAAGTACTCTATATCATCTGTCCATACGTCAAGGTCACTAGGTTCTCTAAATTTAATGGAAGTTTTACTTACAGCGGTACTTCCTACAACAATATTCATAATAGTCCCTTTTGATTTATATGGATTAACGGATGCACAACTACTGGCCCTAGAAAGGTTTATCCTGGTTGCTAATTCACGCAGACAGAGTTAGATTCTTCCTGTTCTTCATCTACATTTTCTACTTCAAAATCTCCAGAATCAAAATGTCCTAATGATGGCGAATAGTGAATTTCGTTGTAACCATTACCTTCATCGTCAGCAGCTGTTATTACAGTGTAGTCAGCAGCATCAGGGTTGTCAGTTAGGAATTTGTTTAGGTTTTCTGTATACGTCTTAAGGTTCATGTTGTTTATCTCTTATGTTAAATACTATTACTTAGTTTTAAACCACGGCAAAGCACTACCTTTAGTGATCTTTGCTACCTTCTTAGTAAAAAATTGAAGACCTGTAGTGGTAACTCTAGCTTGAGTGTAGGCATTATTATTTTTATCTACTCCCATAGATTGAACAAATAGCTCTCTATCTATGGCGTGTTGCATTGGTTTATTCTTAAGTGTTATATAACCGCTATCTCTTAACCATCTAATGAAAGCATGAGGTTTTTGGTTTATAAGTTTAGCTGTCTCTGTCATTGATAAAGTATCATCTGATTCAGCTACTGCTTCATAAAAATCTACTTTAGGTTCTGCTTCTTCAATAAGTGCTGACTGGTTACCTATCAGAACACTGTTAGCTTCTAGCTGTTGAGTCTGAGCTTTATTCTCTAATGCCAGTGCTTCATTAGCTACTAAAGTACTAGTGGCCAATTGCATAGCTTCAAGAAAGGTTTGAGGTATGACAGGTTGTGTTACTCGTCTAGACTCAGCAAGTTCTTCAACCAACCAACCAACCTATCTAACTCATCAAGAACCTTAATACAGACAGTAGTAGATTCTCTCATAGCTACCAGAGTACACTCTCTTTTTGGTAACGCGTAGCACGTAAGTTGTTTATTTTGAACACTTAAATAGGAAGACTCAAATCTGAGCGCTCCTACTCCGAGTATATTTTTGATGTCTCGCATGAAGTTACTGTGCTTTTTGTCCTTACTACCTTCTTCATTGCGATAACCATTAATAATTGTAAGTAAGTCTGTTGAAGACATTACATCTTCTTCAGTAGGTGCAGCAATCTCAATATTACTATTCATCATCGTACATTCCTTTACCGTCAAGTGTTACAGTCTCTTCTCTAGAAGGGAACTCTTTAGTCGTGTTATAAAGGTGTACCATTTCCTTCCCTAGAAGTACTCTGTATATTTTAGTACCATCCTTTAAGGTGTCCTTCTTTATAAGTACGTAACCTGCCTTAACAAGTTTATTTTTCACACTTTCTGTCTTACTCGCTGACCAGTTCAGTGCTTTGCCTATCTCACAGTAACTTGTAGGGTTAAAGTGTTTCCATTTTTGCTTTCCTATATAATACTCATAGAGTCTTAAAGCACTGTCGTTTGTATCACCAACAAGTTTATTTTTATCTTCTAGTGTAAGCATTAAAATACCTCTGTACAGTTTAAGTTTCGGAGGGTAGGATATAGCACTTACCTCCAAGTAATTATTTTTAGTTTCCATTTGAGTATCCCAACAACATATTTTAACTAATTTTACTTAATATCTTATGAAAAGTAAAGCATTTTACGTAAGATTTTAAGTAAAACACGCTAATATCCTTAACATCTTATGCCTTTTTCACAGCACATTCTCAGTATATGGGCGTTTCCTGCTGTTTGGTGTTTGACACGATTAGTCAATAGTATATATATAAGGTCAACTATTACGCCTGCATAACTACTGGTCCTCTTAATCCACAATAAAGTACTTAAGTTGACCCATACATATACCCGTAGTTTTGCAGCCATAGTAGCTAATCTTAAAAGAGGTTTAGTCTTCTGTACACAGCGACTCTATCTCATTAAATATTGCAGGAAGTAAAACTTTATTGATTTTATCTTCAAGTGATTTATCTTTTAGTAAATCATTACATGGATTAGTTGTCATATGACTACCTCCTATGTGTACAAGTTCTGCCATACTTCTAAGTGTGTAAGCTGATAATACCAACTCACAGAATACACATAGATTTTCTTCTATTTTTGGGTTTAGGCTGTAATCTGCTTTCAGTGCATCATACATATTGATATTACGACCACCTGCGTACCCTGATAGTTGATAATGTTCTCTACTGTTACCCAAATAACCAAATCCCCAGCACCATCCACAGTCCCAAGAAGGTGCTGATAAGTTAATTATGGCACCATCTGATTTACGTGTTCCTAATAATATATTTTTATATTCCATAAAATTCTCTATAATTACTTCAATAGTTGTTACACTATCTGTTAAACGAACTGTAAGGGCTTATTATGAGCTTTTTTAAAGCAGACCACTCATTATCTAAGTATGATGAAATAGACCCTTATAAGCTTACTAAGCCTATCTACGTGATAGATAAAGATGGTAAAGGTAAGTGGTATAGACCAATACCCCCATTATCTACAGATTA
>Ga0206129_10001386_pt1 | contig 32944 bp, 48 predicted proteins | sample Helgoland_Spring_8_FD_148616 | JGI IMG/M metagenome (GOLD analysis project Ga0206129, IMG submission 148616) | Pelagic subsurface seawater microbial communities from Kabeltonne, Helgoland, North Sea - Helgoland_Spring_Bloom_20160502_2 | ecosystem: Environmental > Aquatic > Marine > Epipelagic ...
TGGTTTTAGGCATTTAGGACCAGGAGAGACTTCAGTAAGTGGAGAGCGGTTTTGTTTAATTGAGGCGCTTAATAATACTAACGTGGATTTTACAAATAATACCACTGGAGGGGATACCACTTTGACCGGTTTAGTTTTAAAAGATTTTCACAGCGTAAGGGGGGATATTACTGATATAACTGTAAACAGCGGTTACGTAATTGCATACCTTAGAAATTGATTAAATTTGTAGAAAATAAATAGATGGCTACATTCACTGGAAATAAAATAAAAGATACCTATCAATCAATAGTAAAAGCTATTGACAATCTTGAGGTGGGTGCAACTGATAAAATTTTAACCGATGGAGTTGGTAATGAGTTAGGGCTTCACGTAAATACAGAGGGTGATTTTAGAATCGAGGGTGATCTCAGAATCGATGGAGCAATAAAAGATTCTTTAAACTCGCCAGGAACTACAGGGCAACTTTTAAAAAGTACGCTAACAGGAACTGACTGGGTTGATGTTTCTAGCCTAGCAGTTACATCCTTAACAGCTACCACTGGAATAGATGCTGATTTCAGCCAGGGCGATGTGACCATCTCATTAAATACAGAAGGTTTTCAGGATATTATAGGAGCTATGGTTTCTGGAAATACGGAAACAAATATTACAGTAACCTATGACGACGTTAATGGAAAATTAAATTTTTCAGTTGATGACTTAGGCGAGGTTTATACAGCCGATGGATCTACAATAGCTTTAAATTTATCAAATCAATTTAGTATTCCAAATGGAGGGATAGGCACCGATCAAATCGCTGACAGGTCTATCACAAATGATAAAATAGCTTATCAGTCAATTGGACCAAATGAGATGAAGATAGGCGGTGACATTGGTAGTTCAGGCGAAGTATTGACCTCAAATGGTGATGGGAACTTTTCCTTTCAAACTTCCGTTTCTAGTATTACAACTGATGGCATAATAGTAGCGGATGACAGTACAGGAGACATAGAGCTCTCAATTGGACTGGCAACAATTACTACTTTTCAATTAGTAGATGATGCCATTACAAGCGTTAAAATAGCCGCTAATACAATTGGACCTAGAGAATTAAAAATTGATACAAACGGAAATGCAAACCAGGCGATAGTATCCGATGGCGATGGTACTTTTTCTTATTCAAATATAGTTAGTTCAATATCAACTGACTCAGTTTTGAGCGCAGATGTTTCCATTGGAGCTGTAACAATCTCTTTAAATAATAACTCAATCACTACTGATCAGCTAGATTTATCTGGTTACGGCACGCCTGGTCAAATGCTTATCTCTGACGGAGACGGCTCATTTTCCTGGACAAACGCTCCTGGAGTAGATGGCGAAACTAGTGTCAATGTAGATATAACTACAGTCACACAAACTGGCGATAATTCAGCCAATACTGTAACTCTCCCTGTATCAATGTCAGATGAGAACGATATAATGGTTTACTTGGATGGGGTTTACCAGACAAAAGATAATTTTTCTGTAAGCGGCACAACTTTAACACTTGTTGATACTCCAGCAACTGGAGTCGCTATCGAAGTAGTATTATTCACATCTACAAGCGTTACATTAGTGGGCGGATCTGGATCAGTGAATCATTTACCAATTTTCACACAATCGACAGAGGTTGGCTCTTCTAGTGTTTCTGAGGCTAATGAAATTTTAGATATTGATTTAACTGGTGCCCTAACTATTCCAATAGGTACAACGTTAGAGCAACCAGCAACGCCTGGAGTTGGGATGATTAGATATAATTCTACATTAACAAAATACGAGCTTTATAATGGCTCTGCATTTGTAGATTTACAAAACGTTTACACCGCTGGGAATGGTATCTCAGTGGCTAATAATATTTTTACAGTTGCGGCTGGTAGCGGATTAACTCAAGACACTAGTGGACTGAGTCACGATGACACCTCTACACAATCATCAATAACTGCAAGCTCTAGGACTTACGTTACAGGCGTAACTCTAGATACTTTTGGGCACGTTACTGGATTAACTACAGGGACTGAAACTGTAACATCAAACACCTATACTAATGGCTCTGGATTGACGCTTTCTGCTAATGAGTTTAGTCACGCAAATACTTCAGATGCCTCCTCTGTAAGTGCCTCAACAAGAAGATATATTAAGTCAGTAACTTTAGATCAATTTGGTCACGTTACGGCACTAACTACAGGAACCGAAACTGTCACAGATACAACGTACAGCGCCACTGGAAATGGTCTGGATTTGGCTGGGACTGAATTTAGTCACTCCGACACTTCTACGCTGTCAGATACTGTAAATTCTGGCAGAACGTATATTCAAAACGTGACAGTAGATGAGTTTGGACATTTGACTGGAGTAACTACAGCAACTGAGACCGCTGGAGAGGGTTCTATTTATACCGCTGGAAATGGTTTAGAATTATCTCAATCAAATGAGTTTAGAATAAGCGAGGATATATATGGAATCAGGATAATAGGTACTGGCGATCAATCTAATTTTATTTACTTTTTAGAGGATAATTCTATTCAGTTTTTTGTAAATGGTCAGTATATAACTAAAATGGAATCGGATGGCGATTTGCACGTTGATGGCGATGTGATAGCTTTCTCTAGCTCAACCTCTTCAGATGAGCGCCTAAAAGACAATATTAAAACAATTGAAAACGCCTCAGATAAAATAAAACAACTAAAAGGAGTTGAGTTTACTTGGAAAAAGAACGGAAAAAATGGAGGCGGAGTAATTGCCCAGGATGTCGAGAAAGTACTTCCAGGAGCCGTTAAAGAGGTTAATTCACTAAATGGTGAGCAAACATATAAAACAGTTGATTACAATGCTGTAATAGGGCTCCTAATTGAAACTAACAAAGAACTTTTAAAGCGTATTGAGCAACTTGAAAATAAAAAATAATGGCATTACCTACTAGCGGAAGTTTGAGTTTATCTGAAATCGCTACGGAATATGGTGTCGCTCAGGCTAATATTTCTTTAGCAACTATGTCAACGAATATTAGTTTAACAGCGCCACACGCTGTAAGTGAATTTTATGGCTTGTCATCTGGTCCAGCTTATACACCTTTAACTTATTCAGTTGTTGAGCAGGGCGGAACCTACACGCCTTTTAGGGTTTATTACAACAATAGTCGCTGGTTTGTTACTACTTCAAACGATAATCAATTTGATATTTCTGACAACAACGCTACTTCATTTTCCCAGGGCGCTGTTTATTTGAAAAAGAATGCGGCTTTAGCTTTTAATGGAAATACTGTTTGCAGTATTGACTTATCGGATAATGCTGGTGATTTTAGGATTAGTAGATCCACAAATAATGGCACGAGCTGGAGTACAATTTTCACCGATGTCGATGGGAATTTTAGTTCAAATTTAGATAATATCCATATTTTTTACCAGGGCAGTAATCGCTGGGTTGCATTTTCGGATTACACGACTTATATTTCTACAGATAATGGAGCTAGTTGGTCATTTAGTTTAGGCAGTCCTAGTGTTTCTGGAAATGGCGGAGGCGCTCAATCTGGATCAAGAATTATAATAAATGACAACGCAAATTTCTACGTTTCAGATAATGGCTTTGCTACAAAAACAGTGATTAGTTTACCTTTTGTAAATGGATCTAAATACGCCCCTAATAACATAGCAACAAACGGCTCAGGAACGTGGCTGGCTTGGAAATATATACCGCTAGGCAGGATGTTAAAGTCTACTAATAATGGAAGCACCTGGAGCGCCATAACTACGGATTTACCAAGTTATGAAAATGGAACTACGATAAAATATAACCAGGGAACCTATGGGGATAGCAAGTTTTTTATAGCTGCTAGCGCCTACGCTGGAAATTTAATTGGAGGGGTTTATAGTTCAGGAAATAACGGATCTAATTTTAACGCAAATCCATTAGTTGGAAGCCCCACAACAAACAAGGGAGCAATAGGAGTGCATCATAATGGTACAGATTTAGTTGCGGCTGGTCAATATGATAACTATAAAATCAATTAAAAAACCTTAATTTTGTATAAAATAAAATAATGGCTACAACTCAAGTTTCAACCTCGGTATTAAAAGATGGATCAGTAACCTCAGCAAAGCTGGATACTAATATAGCTATTACAGGAAATTTAATAGTAGACACAAACACTTTATACGTTGATAGTGCTGACAATAGAGTAGGAATAGGGACTACGAGTCCAAGCACACGACTTCACGTTTACGAATCTACCGCTTTAGACCATATTACTATTGATGGTAATGCGGGGGATAATAGAAATTTAAGATTTGCAACTGAAGATAGCACAAGATGGAATATTTATGCAACAAGTTCTGCTGAAGTTGGTTCTAATGCAGGAAGTGATTTATCATTTACAAGATATTCGGATGCAGGAGGTTTTTTAAGCGCTGCTATGTTAATACAAAGAAGCTCTGGCAACGTAGGAATAGGTACTTCGAGTCCTGCTGAAAAACTATCTGTGCAAGGAGCAATTATAAGCACAGGCGGAATAACAGGACACGGAGCAAATAGAGCAACATTATCTCAAGAGGGAGCAAACGGAGCATTTTTACAATCTTATGGAGCAAATACTTCAACTTACGGCTCTTTTCAATTTAGACAGGCAAGTAGTGATTTTAGCTTAGTAAGAACACCCTTAATTATTAATTCAAGTGGCAACGTAGGAATAGGGACTACGAGTCCTAGTGCTAAGATTGATTTAGTCGGCGGAGATATTACAGGGGGTTTAAAAATATCAGCAGATAAAGTAACATCAGCATTTTTTGCTTTTGGTGCTGACGCAAATGAAACAAGAATAACTAGCACATCTTATGGGGGTTATAAGCCTTTAACTATCCATACTGGAGGTTCTGAAAGTATGCGTATTGATTCTAGTGGGGTGGTACAAGTGCGTAATCAAACTCCTACTGTTCAGCTTTATAATACTGATGCTTCTTTAGTTGCAAACCAAATAATTGGGGATATTGACTTTTATCAATCAGACCCAAGCGGTGTTGGTGTAGGTGTTGTTGGTAAAATAAGAAGTATAAATGATAGTAGTTTTCAAGGAGAAGCAAGTTTAACTTTTCACACAGGCACATCAACATCTTTAACAGAACGTATGCGTATTACTTCCAGTGGCAACATTGGGATAAATGAAACAAATCCACTTGCTGAGTTACACGTCACAGGAAGTATTAGAAGTGTTATAAATTCAACCGCAGGGGGAAATACTTTTATCGGTGCTATAAATGGTGTTAGTAATGGTCACGCAATATCAACAGACACAAGTAACAATATTACCTACAGTTGGAATACAGGAACTAATGCTCGTGCTTTGACCATTAGCCCTAGTGGCGACGTAGGAATAGGGACTGATAGTCCTGCTACTACGCTCGAAGTATCAACTATAGGAACAGGAAATAGCGAAGGGCAAGTTTTAGCTGAAACACAAGGTGCAAATGGTAACGCAGGATATGGCTTTAGAACCAATGGAACTACAAGATGGACTATAGTTACAATAGGAACGGATGGAGCTAATGATTTACGTTTTTATAATGTTGATAACAGTGCAGAACGAATGCGCATTACAAGTGCAGGTGCTATTCACTTATCACAAGGTTCGGGTAATGCTTTTGTAGGTACTAATGCAGGTAATTTAGGAACTTCTACAGGGACTAATAATAGTGCGTTTGGAGAAAGTGCTTTAAGGAGTAACACTACGGGAGGCGCTAACACCGCTGTCGGCAGATTTTCTTTAGATGCTAACACTACAGGAGCAAATAATACGGCTAACGGCTATGCTACTTTATATGCTAACACTACAGGACTACGTAATACGGCTAGCGGATACTCTGCTTTATTTAATAACACTGAGGGAAATTACAATACAGCTACTGGTTATACGGCTTTATATAATAACACTACAGGAAGCTATAACACAGCCACTGGATATGGTGGATTAAATAATAACACTACAGGTGGTTTTAACACAGCTACTGGAAGAAATGCTTTATTTGCTAACACTACAGGAGATCAAAATACTGCTTGCGGATACGCTGCTTTAGGTAATAACACTACAGGAAGTAATAACACTGGAATAGGTTATGGTGCCCAATTATCCTCTGCTATTGCAAGTAATGAAGTTATACTTGGAAACAGCAGTGTCACTACTTTAAGATGTAACACTCAAACAATATCCACTTTGTCAGATATAAGAGACAAGAAAGATATTAAAGAATTACAGGGTGCTGAAGCATTTATAAAAGAATTAAAACCAGTATCTTTTGTTTGGAATCAAAGAGATGGCGGAAGGGTTGATATTGATGACAACGGATTTATTGCACAAGATTTAATTGAAGCACAAGAAAAATCAGGTCATAAAATACCTAACTTAGTTTTAGAAAATAATCCTGAAAAACTAGAAGCAGCTTATGGAGCTATGCTACCAAGTATGGTTTCCGCTTTACAGTCTGCATTAAAAGAAATTGATTTATTAAAAACTGAAATAGAAACATTAAAAAATAAATAAAAATGGAAATTACAGAACAAAACGTATCGGCACTTTATGATTCAGTTAATTTGATTAACGAATTACAGGCTATTGAATCCCCTACAGAAGAACAAACGGAAACAATAGAGCGAAATACTAAACACCTTGAAATAATGATGGGTAAAGAAGATTTTGTTGCTTTACTTACAGAGGCGCAGATAACAGAAATTAATCAACTAATAACAGAATAATGACTTACACTTGGAATAACAAAACAGTTGACACTTATCCTACACTAGAGGGTAATAATGATGTAATCTTTAATGTACACTGGAGACTTACAGGACAGGATGAAAATGGAAACGTAGGTAGTACTTACGGAACTCAATCTTTAGAAACCTCAGACCTTTCTAATTTTACAGCATTTGCTGATATTACAGAAGAAGATATTAATGGATGGGTTGAGACAGCATTAGGAGAAGAAAAAGTTACTGGATTAAAAGCTAGTATAGATGCTCAAATTGCAGAGCAAGTAAACCCTACAGTAGTAACGAAAACTATTGGAGAATAAAAATAATTAACTAACCTTTAAATTTAACTAAAATGGCAAAACAAGAAAAAAACACCATTACAATTGACGGAGTAGAACACAATTTCGAAGATTTAAACCAGGAGCAGCAAACCATAATAAATCATATTGCTGACCTAGAGAGAAAAATTAACGGATCTCAATTTAACTTACAACAACTAGAATTTGGAAAAGCTGCCTTTATAAAAGCATTAAAAGAAAGTATGGAAAATGAAGCTGGCGAAGTTGATGGCGTTGCTGAAGAGATCAAATCATAAATAATAAAATAACTATATTTGTATAAAATTTATAACTAATGGCGACTACAGGAGTATTCAACGGAACTAACCTAATATTGAAGATTGAGGACACAGCACTAGGACACACAACTAGCTGCTCATTATCCCTAAGTAATGACTTACCAGAGGCGACTACTAAAGACAGTAGCGGATTCCAGGAGGTTATTGCTGGAGTAATGTCTGGAGAACTTTCATTTGATGGATTAGTGGCTTATGATGACACTGCCAATGGTATAGAATTAGCTGACTACTTACTAGGTAGGACTCAACTTACTTGCGTTTTTGGAACAGAGGTAACTGGCGACGCTGTTTACACCGCTGAGGGATTCCTTAGCTCTGTAGAAATGAGCGCTGAAATGGAGTCACCAGTAAGCTACAGCGGATCTATCACATTGACAGGAGCGATCACTAAGTCTATCAACGCTTAATATAAAGCAACTACATTATGGCAAACAAAAGGAGAGGGTATTATACCACTAAACTGGGTGGGCGTCAACGAACGCTTCACTTTAGTATGAATTTCTGGGCTAACTTCACAGATATTATGGATGTGCCACTGGATAAAATAGGAGAGCTATTTTCTGGTGGCGTTTCTATTTCAGCTATTCGAGCTTTGGTTTACAGTGCTATTTTAGCATTTGACCAGGAGGAGGGTAATGAGATAGACTATAATGAATTTAAAGTAGGTTCCTGGCTTGAGGATATAAACCAGGAAGGGCTGGAAAAAATGATAGGCGCAATGATGGAATCTCGTATTTTAGGGAATGACCTTAATATGGGAATTGATCGCCAGGCTAAAACTGTTTCCAATACTAAGGGAAAGCAGTAGCCGACTCCCTGACCTGGGATGACTTAGAGGATTATTATATTGGGCAAGTCGGCATAGATCCAGATAAGTTCTGGATTTACACCTGGAGAGAAAATCAACTACTAGGCGAATCCTATATGATAAAACAGAATCTGGAATGGGAGCGGATTAGATATTTGGCGACTATGTTACACAATGTAAATTGTCAAAAGCGCCAACATATGATTAAACCAGAGAAATTATTTCCATTGCCCCAGGATAAATTTAACAAGATTCAAAAACCTAAAGGCACAAAACAGGATTATGAGTCATTTAAAGAGAAAGCTATAGCAGCTGGCGTTAAATTCTAACGCCTTTTTTTTTAGTATTTTTGTACTATGCAAGATCAAAAATTAAGATTTCAAATTACAGGGGATGCAACCAAGCTGACTAAGGCGCTTAACACTGCATCTGGCAAACTACAATCATTCGGATCTAAGGTTTCCGCACTAGGCAGAAATTTATCAACTAAATTGACTTTGCCTCTAGCATTAGCTGGAGGAGCTGCAATTAAAATGGGACTTGACTTTGATAAGTCAATGACTAAGATTAAAACTTTAGTTGGTATCGCCTCGGATGAGGTTGATCAAATGGGAAAAGCAGCTATTCAGATGGCTAAAGAAACTGGGATCAGTTCAAGAGATGCGGCTGACGCCTTGTTTTTTATTACTTCCGCTGGTTTGCGTGGGGCTGATGCAATGGCTGTATTAGAACAGTCTCTAAAGGCTTCTGCAATAGGCTTAGGGGATACTAAAACAGTTGCTGATTTAGCGACCTCCGCTCTTAATGCCTATGGAGTAGAAAATCTTTCAGCTTCACAAGCTACCGATGTTTTAACCGCTGCAATTAGAGAGGGTAAATTAGAAGCAGACTCATTATCACAATCAATGGGCACTGTTTTACCAGTTGCCTCACAATTAGGAGTTAAATTTAGCGAGGTCGGTGCTACATTTGCAGCAATGTCCAGAACAGGGACAGACGCCTCAATGGCAGCAACTCAAATAAGAGGGGTACTTTTTGCATTATTAAAGCCAACTAAACAAGCTAATGACACTTTAAATGAATTTGGACTTTCTGCTGCTGGTTTAAGGGAAAAAATACAAGATGATGGACTTTTAGCTACTTTAAAACTATTAACTCAAACCTTTGGCGATAATGAGGAGGCTCAAGGTAAAGTATTTGCAAACACCAGGGCGCTTTCTGGAGTTTTAGATTTAATGGGTAAAAACCTTGGATCTACTGAAAAGATTTATTCTAGAATGAATAATACTCTTGGAATTACAGCGGAGGCATTTACTGAACTTGAAAAATCAGCGTCTTACAGACTAGAAAAATCACTCAAAAATTTACAAAATTCTTTTACAGACATAGGCGTTACATTATTAAATACTTTCACTCCAATAATAGAAAAATTATCTGGAGTAATTACAAGTTTATCGCCTAAAACAATACAGCTAGGGCTGGCTTTTGGAGCAGTCGCAGCTGCAATGCCAATAATTTTAACAGTTGGCGGGTCTTTACTTACTGTTTTTGGTGCTATGCTGTCGCCTATTGGTTTGATTGCCGCTGGATTAGCAGCCATTGCAATAACGATATATAGTCAATGGGATGGCTTTAAAACTATTTTAGTCAAAATTGTAAATTATTTTATTGATTTATATAATGAATCCCTAGCATTTAGAATGATTATACAGGGAACTATTAGTTATTTTAAAGCGTTTTATAGGGTTGCTAGCTCAGCATTTTCAACTGTTTGGAATGTTATAAAAGGTTTTGTATCAAACTCGATAGAGGCTTTTAAAGGACTTGGAGACATTATTACAGGAGTTTTTACTTTCGACTTAGACCTTATTAAAGATGGATTTAAAAAAGCTACAAAAGCAGCTTTTGATAATTTAGAAAACATTGCATCTGAGGGCGGTAAGTTAATGGATGAGGCATCCAAAATAGTTGCTGAGGAGTTTACTGATGGATTTAAAAAAGCATATAAAGCAGAGCCGATATCTAATATTGTTGAGGATGATATACAAAATTTAGCAAATAAAGTAGGCGGAGCAATATCTAAATTTACATCAAATTTTGCTCCATCTGGTGGTGGTGGTGGTGGTGGTGCATCTCCTGAAGTAGATCAACCTTCAGTAGCTGATGCTTTTGGAGGTGGCATTATTGGTAATCCTTTAGATGCTCCAATTAAAGAGTTAGCAACTTCTAATAGTTGGGATCTTTTAAATTCAAAAATTACTGAAGCAAGAGACAGTTTTGATGATTTAGCTGGGGACAGGTTGGCTAAACACCAGGAAAAAATGAAAGAATTTAGTCAGGTAGTGGGAGGTCAATTGTCTGGAGCATTTTCAGAATTAGGAGGCGCAATGGTCGCATCTCTAGGATTGGGAGAGGGTGCTTTAGGATCCTTTACAGCTTCATTTTTAGCAGCTGCTTTGGATGCTGTAGGAGCTGCATTATCTGTATCAGTTGCTAATGCAATCGCTGGAGCATCCGCTGGATCTTTATTAGCTGGACCAGTAGCGCCAATAGTTTTGCCAGCGTTAATAGCTGGTATGGTAGGACTTGTTAAATCACAGTTTGCCTCAGTTCCAAAATTCGCCAATGGAGGTATCGTATCTGGTCCAACTATGGGACTGATGGGAGAATATCCAGGAGCTAAATCAAATCCAGAAGTAATTGCTCCACTAGATAAACTACAGGGAATGATGGGAGGCAAAAGTCAAAACGTAAACGTAGGCGGACAGTTCAAAATTAATGGACAGGATTTAGTAGTTGCACTGCAAAGAGCAGACAGAAATCGAAGCAGAATAAAATAAATAAATGGCATACGGAGCAAAATTCAGATTAGTATTTTCCGATGTAAAAGGGAATCTAAGGAGGGTCGAAATACTACAGAAAGATTACCAGGGTGATGTTTTTCCTTTAGTTGGGCAAGGCAATCCAGTGGTGATAAAATGGGATGGCGATGATGACTTTTATTCACCCATAATAGGCTCAAGCTGTGAGTTAAATTTATTTGAAACTGAGACAACTCAATACGATCAATTTTTTTTATCTGGAGAGCGTGAGTATAAAGTACGTGTTTCAACTGGATCAAATGAGGATAAAATATGGAATATAGAATCTGACCAGTGGGAGCAAGCGAATTATGAATGGGATGAGGAAAAAAGTTTTGAGATTTATTGGGAGGGCTGGCTACAGGTTGATCAATATCAAGAAAGTTTGCAGCCATATCCAGTGCCAATCAAATTGGTTGCCTATGATGGCTTAGGGACTTTAGACGCTTTTGATGCGCCTTATTCTAATGCTCCAGATGGCGGATATGATGGGAATACTGATTCGATGTTTTTTTATCTGTATTATATTTTAAATAATTTGCAGCTGGATTTTGATATTTATGTTTCAAATGCTATAAGAGAAAGCAACGGCAACGCTAATGAAACGCTTTATCACGACATTATTTTAAATGAATATGGCGTATTTGATGACTTAGATTTTAGAAATGCCAAAGATGTTTTAGAGTCTTTTTTAAGAGCTACAAATTCCAGGGTTTTCCAATCTCAGGGGCGCTGGTATATTATATCAAATAGTAATTTAATAGATGTAAATATTGATCAGCTTTTTAATTATGACATAGGGTTTTCTATTGAGGATCAACTAGCCACAACTGGAGAGGAAATAATCGAATACAAAGCTTTTGACCGCTTAGGGAATTATTTATTTACTACTACAGAAAACATACTGTTAAAAGCGCCAACCGATTTGAAGCCAGTCGGTGCTGATTTTTATAGAGAATATTTGCGCCCTTATCATAAAGTAAAATATGATGTCAAGCTGACAAATGACAAGATAATTAATCTAAATCCGCAGCTCCTATACGATGATCACGATTATACACTAGGACCGAACACCTCTATAAGTATTGATCCAAATTATGCGCTAGTAGGTAGTAAGTCAATAAAAACTACTATACACGCCAGGGAAAATATTGATTTTGATGAGACTTATGAAGTCATTTTAAATACAGTGACTACAGATGACAGTAAAAAATTAAAAGTTGGGTTTTCGTTTTTAGTTGAACCATATTATAATTTGATTAATTTCTCGGATGTTTTTGAATATGAGATAGCTGTTATTGTGTACGCTTACGATGCAAATAGTGATTTGATTTATTACAACTGGAAAACAGATGAGTGGCAAACAGGAACTGGAGTTGGCGCTATTAATGAAAAAAACAGAACTAAACTGCCACAATTTAAAAAGGTAGGGACCTGGCAAAATGTAGAGCTGGAGTTAAATGCTTACGAGGAGGTTGAGGGTGATTTAGATGTTACCATAAACATACACTATCCAAGATTTACAGTTTATCCAACTGAGACTGGTTTGGGATTAATTAGCGCAACTTATTTTGATAAAATATTTATTTCAGAGGTTAATGACAACGCCAGTGAAATGATTGTTACAAATACACAAAACGTCAATAAAACCACTACCGCTGTTTACGATGTAAAAGATATATTTATTTCAAATTATTTAGGATCTAACGCCTCCCAAGGTGGCTATGATGGATATTTTTCACGCCCTAGAGATTTCACTATACAGGCGTCTGACTATCCTACAGTTGACAATATTGTATCACAGGAAATATTAAACGATTTTAGAGACTTTGTAAAGCGCTATGAGGGTACATTTCGAAATTTAATAAGCGAGCCAATACCAGTATCACTGCATAATAAAATATGGATTGATTTCGGTTCAGGAACTTTCAGAGAAGGCGCCAGCTGTTATATAGATTCTATGAATTATGATGTGAAGGCTAATGAATATGAGATATCTATGCACGTGCCAAACCAAACCAATGACGTTGATTCTACATTTAGCGTAAAACTCACAAAATAACAGCACAAAGATTCCCTTTTGTTTGCTGATCCCCAGGATAGTTTCGACTTGAATGGGGATTTTTTTTTAAAAATAATTCCGAATATATTTGGAAATTCCCCAAATATTCGTAATTTAGCTGAACAAACAAACAAACAATTAGAAATTATGACAAATACAGATAAAAAAACATTAAATGTCAATTACAGACAAAAAGCTATTGATTTATTAGAGGACTTAGAAATAGAGGCTTTTAATTATTCTAAAAACTCTGGATATTATGATGGAGTTAGTTTTTCAAGTTTAAGTGAAAGCGAACAAATAGACGTTTTAGAAACGCTTTTTAAAAATAAAGCAATAGAGTAATAACCCAGGGGAGGCAACTCCCCTATATTTTTAATATATGAATAACTTAGAATTAGAATTTGTAAACGAGATAAAACGCCTAGGGCTTAAAAGGTTAGACGTAGCGGATCATTTAGGATTTTCCTATGAAACGCTAAAAAGAAAACTACAGGATCCTGGGCGGTTTACACTCAAAGAATTACAGAAATTAAAACAATTAAAATTAAATTTAAATCAACTAAAACTATGAAATCAATTAACATTAAAGGCAGTAATTATATTACTGTAAACGAGCGTTTAAAATACTTTAGAAGTGAGGAAACTTTTAATGGATGGCGTATTAATGAGGATGTCATTGACCTTAATGAAAAAGAGGGAATTTTTAAAGTAACAATTTTTGACTCATCTGGAGAGCCTATTACGTCAGCGCACGCTCAAGAGTACAGGGATAATAGCTACATAAATAAAACGTCTTTTTTAGAGAATGGGTTTACCTCAGCACTTGGAAGAGCCTTGGGATATTTAGGTATTGGAATAGATACTTCTATAGCTTCAGCCGATGAGGTTACAAATGCAGTAAGCAATCAAAGTAAGGATAACACTCCCTGGCTAAAAGAAACTGAATTAAAAGCGCTTATTGAGAAAGGCACTAAAGCACAGGCGGTAAAAGTACTCGCTGCCTATAAAATGAAAACTGAGTACAAAAATCAAATAACTAGTAAATTTAAAATTTAAAATTATGACACAAGAAAAAGTATTTGCAGATGGGTTCAGCTTTAAACGTAGAGCTGGAGCGCCAGACTTTGTAGTGGGAAACATCAGCGTAAAAGTAGATGATGCTGTAACATTTCTACAGAAAAATGCTAAAGGTGGCTGGGTAAACCTGGACATTTTAACCGCTAAGAGCGGAAAGCAGTACATTGAATTAAATCAATGGGAGCCTAATGGCGATACACAAACTGTAAAACAAGTCAATCCTGTAGCCCAGGATAATGATTTGCCATTTTAATTTAACCAGGGCGGCTCGAAAGGGTTGCCCTTTTATTTTTATAAAAATGAGTGATATAAGGGATTTAAATAATAAAGACACTTATTATTGTGTTTTTTATGATTACAAAAATAATGGCAAAATAATAAGGGAATTTAGTTTACCTGTTATTTATAAAGAACATTATATAAGTCACGATTTTGGATTTGGATCTGGCGAACAAGTTATAATTTATGACGTTGATTTAAAACTGTCATCATTAGAATTTGAGGAATTTATTATTAAATATGATATTGCTATTGATTATATAAATTATTGGCTAGAAAATGAAATCCATTATTTGTATTCTCATCCTATAGAAAATACAATTAAAATTTAATTAATTATGTCTGAACATTTTACACCAGCCGATTTGTACGACAGCACTCCAGAGGATGACAAAAGATTTATGGAGGAAAGAATTACAGTATTATTAGAATACTTGGCAAATTCAAGAAACGAGGTGACTATGCTAACTGGTCAGCTTGAATATTTAAAAAGAAAACTAAACGAAAATGGAATTGATTACTAAACAAGATACAAATGAGGAGTATCACTCGCACAAATCTATCTCAGCGAGTGGACTTAAAATGATTTATAAAAAATCAGTAAAGCATTATTTAAAGGCAAAGTTTACAGAAACGCCAGCAATGGCTCTGGGTACAGCTGTTCATACTATAATGCTAGAAGGTCAAAAACAATTTGACCAGGATTACTATTTGATGCCTGACTATGATGGCAGAACAAAAGAGGGAAAGCAAATAAAAGCAAAACACGAAAAGTTAGCTGGGAATCGCAAAGTATTAAGAGATGCGGATATGGATAAAATATCTGGAATAATGCAAAATCTAAGACAGCACGATCTAGCGCAAAAATATTGTACAGGAACTGTAGAGCTGTCACACTATGGCAAAATGAATGGAATACCTATTAGGGTGCGCCCAGATGTGTTTGGCGACAATTGGATTGGTGATGTTAAAACGTGCCAGGATAATTCGCCTATAGCATTTAGGAGAGATCTTTTTAAATACGCTTATCATTTACAGGCGTGTTTTTATTCTGACGTGCTAGGTTTTCCTCCAGAAAACTTTCGCTTTGTAGCTGTAGAGACTAATTATCCATACAGTATTGAGGTTTATGCTTTAGATGATGATATGATTTCTATAGGGAGACAGGCATATCAAAAGGCATTATCTGACTGGGGTTTTTATTTAGCCTCTGGAATAGAGAAAGGATACCAGGCAGCTGGATATATGGATGATGGCGCTTTAATATTATAACTATGAAAAAAAAGCAAATTATTAAACTTAAAGACATAGAGTCGATAGTTGAAACCTATACTAGTTTAAAACTAAACGTTAAGTCAAGGAGGAGAAACATAGTGGATGCAAGGAAAATGTATTTTGGACTTTGCAGGGAATTCACTCATAAAAGTCTGGCATTTATTGGAGAAACTATGAACAGGGATCACGCTACAGCACTACATAATATTAAAAGCTGCTATGATTTAAGAAAAACCGACAAAGAATTTAACGAAATATATATAGTTTTGCATAACTTAGTAAGTGATTTAGATCCAAGCACTAAGAAAAAAGAAGGATATGACATCCAAAGAATTAAACATCCTGGCTACTATAGATATGCAGAAAAAAAATCCATTCGAAAAGTATTTAACCAAAGAAGATCGTTTGCAAAACAGCGTTATGAATTATATTAAGATGCAATATCCAGGAACTTTTGCAATTCACGTACCTAATGAAGGTAAGCGTTCGCCATTTGAACGTTACAAATTTAAATACTTAGGAGGTTATGCAGGTATCCCAGATGTTTTAGTATTTGTAGCAAAAAGTAATTACAGCGGTTTAGCGCTCGAATTAAAAGTCGGATATAATAAACCTACAGAAAACCAATATAATTGCTTAGAGAGGCTTAAAAACGCCTCCTGGGATGCGCACTGGTGCAATACATTTGATGATGCAAAAGAAATAATTGATAATTTTATGAATTATGAGTGAATATAGAAATGTTTTTTGGAGCGAAATTGACCAGCGTATGTGGCGTACAACAACTACAATAGGTGATGTTTCTGTCAGATATGAGTATGTCGGCACAATGACTGGTGCTGAATATGACTTATTAATTGAGACGCTATGGGAATTATTTGATGATAACAAAATAACCCTGGAGGAGTTCCAAAGAATATTTGGAGACATTAGATCTTTTTGTGACCAGATTAAAAATATAGTAGATAAAGCATAAATTATGAAACCAAACTATTATGCAGTAATACCAGCTGAGGTTAGGTATAACGAAAAACTGACCGCCAATTCCAAATTATTATTTGGAGAGATAACCGCCTTATGTAATAAAAAAGGCGTTTGCTGGGCAACCAATAATTATTTTGCTGAACTATACAAAGTAGATAAGAAAACTGTATCTAATTGGATTAAGCAGCTCCAGGAACAAGGCTTTTTAAAAACTGAGTTGGAATATGATAAAAAGACTAAACAAGTAACTCAAAGAAACATTACAATTTGCACTACAGGGGGTAGTAATAAAAATATGACCAGGGGGTCACAAAAATATGACCAGGCTGGTAATAAAAATATGGAGGTTAATATATATAATAATAATATTAATAATATAAAAGATAATACCGACACCTACAATAAGGTGTCAGATTTCCGTAAAGATTATATTTTAGCTTATGATCATATTATAAAATTATTCCACGAGAGAAACAGACCTAAAGACACTAGGCAAAAAATACAATGGCTGGATGCAATTCGATTATGCGATGTAAAAGACAAAGTAAAACCTCAGCAACTTTGGTGGTTATGTAATGAAGTTAAAAGAGACAGCTTTTGGGGAAAGCATTTTCAGTCACTTTTAAAATTAAGAAAATCCAGGGATGGCGAAATGTATCTAAATAAATACATTGGAATTTTTGGAAATGAGCAATTTGAAATTCTAGGATCTGAAAATTAATTTTTATATTTAACACCGAAACAAACCAAACAAACAAAACAATGACAAACGAATTTTTAAATATTGGCATCACTCCCAGGGGAAATGCCGTTGAGCAAAAGGCAATCTGTCCAAAGTGCTCACATACCAGGAAAAATAAAAAAGACCCTTGCTTATCTATAAATTTAGAAAAAGGCGTTTACAACTGTCACAATTGTGGCTGGAGTGGGAATGTGAAGTTTAAAGAAAAAAAAGAATTTGTAAAACCTCCAAAAGCTGTTATAGATTTATCGGATCGTACACTTTCCTGGTTTCATAAAAGAGGCATTACTGAGGCAACTTTAAGCCATTGGAAAGTAGGCGAGTCTATAGAGTATTTTCCTCAAGTTCAGAAAAAACGTAAAGCAATTAACTTTAATTATTTCAGGCAAGGCGAAATCGTAAACTGCAAATTTAGAGATGCCGAGAAGAATTTTAAAATGGTGTCTGGAGCAGAGCTTATATTCTATGGCTTAGATAATATTAAAACTATGGAAACCATTTACATAGTTGAAGGCGAAATGGATGCACTATCACTACACGAGGCTGGAGTTTATTCTGTTTGCTCTGTACCTAATGGAGCATCTAAAGGCAATCAAAGACTGGAGTATTTAGATAATTGCTGGGAATTTTTTAAAGATAAAAAAGAGATAGTTCTCTGCACCGACAATGATCAGCCTGGATTAGCATTAAGAAACGAACTCGCCAGGAGGTTCGGACAGTATCGTTGTAAGTATGTCGAATTTGGCGATTTTAAGGATGCTAATGAGGTTTTAACAGAAAAAGGCGCTGAGGTACTACGAAACATTTTAAAGACCGCTAAACACTTCCCTTTAGATGGAGTCGTAAATATTGATGATATTTGGAAAGACGTTTTAAATTATAACGATTATGGAATTAAAAATTTCAGTATTGGTTTGGGTGATAGTGATGATTACTATAAAGTTGATTTTGAAGGGAGCTGGACTGTAGTTACAGGGATTCCAAACTCTGGAAAATCTGACGTAGTGGATCAAATTTCCTGTAATATGGCTGTAAAATTTGGACATAGGACTGCTTTCTTTGCTCCAGAGTCATTTCCTTACGAGGGTCATATAAAAAGAATCGCCAACAAATTAAATGAGCGCAACTGCTCTAATGATGATTTAAATAAAACTAAAAACTTTATTGAGGAGCATTTTTATTTTATTAAAATTGACCTGGATAACCTCACTTTAGATGGGATATTAAATGCCTTTAGAGATTTAGTATTCCAAAAGGGCGTTAATTTATTAGTGATAGATCCCTGGAATATGCTGGACCATTCAGCACAAAGAGATCATAGTTACGTTGGGCAAATGTTATCTAAAATAACCCAGTTTTGTCAGCAAACGAAAACCCATTTATTCCTGGTTGCACACCCTAGAAAAATGGAGTCTAATGAGAGGGGTAACTACAAAGTTCCAACGCCTTATGATATTTCTGGATCCAGTGACTTTTTCAATAAGGCTTTTAATTGTGTTACTGTATTTAGAAGTCTAGGTGAGATGACACAATACAAATCGGATGCTGTACAGATACACGTTCAAAAAGTAAAGCGTAAAGAAAATGGTCAACAAGGCAGTTTTACAGTAGCACCAGATTTCAAGTCTGGGGGTATTTATAAGCCTATAGATGAGAAAAAACAAAGATTTACAGTGGTTAAAGATCAAATACCTTTTTAGATATGCAAAAACAACAATATAAACAGCCAGTAGTTAATACAGAGGAAAAGCATTACAGGGCTTTTAAGTGGTGCGATGACAATGGAGTAAGAATATATCCAAAGCCCAGGAATGGAAAGTTTATTTTAGTCTATGTAGTCAATGACCAGGCGCATACTACTAACAAACTACACGATCCTAAAGACTATCAACAAGCTGTCTGGGATTTTTACGTATTTTTGTATAATAAATTAAACAATGACTGAAATTCAAATTTATCCTTTGATGGGAATAGTTTTCGGAGTTGAGTATTTAAACTCATTCGAGGATAATACAATGAAAAGCATTGATATATATCTTTTTATTATTGGAGTCAGTTTTAGATGGGGATAATATAATAGCAAACAACAAAAGGAAAAATGGTAAAAAAAGTAAACATTTCGGCTATAAAGCCAAATGAGGAAAATCCACGCTACATAAACGATTCAAAGTTTAAAAAACTGGTAAAATCAATAAAAGAATTTCCAGAAATGCTAGAAACTCGACCACTTGTAGTGGATGAGGATATGATAGTTTTAGGCGGTAATATGCGCCTTAAAGCATTAAAATCAGCTGGAGTCTTTGAAGTACCAGTACACCAGGTTAAAGGATGGACAGAAGACCAGAAAAAAGAATTTATAATAAAAGACAATATTGGATATGGCGAATGGGATTGGGATCTTGTTGCTAATGATTGGGATTTAGATAAACTTACTGATTGGGGTTTAGATTTACCAGATTTTCCACAGCTAGAGCCAGAGGCAGAGGAGGATGATTATGAGGAGCCAGATGATTTGCAAGTTGATGTAGTATTAGGGGATTTAATCGAAATAGGAGAGCATCGTTTATTGTGTGGCGATTCTACAGATTCAGATCAAGTTGCTAAGCTAATGGATGGAAAAAAAGCTGATATGGTTTTTACTGATCCACCTTATGGAATAGGATATGAATACAATTCACACAAGGACAGTAAAGGAGATGAATATTTAAAATTCTGTGATGAATGGTTTAATGTTTTGCTGTTAAATTCCGATTTTATATTTATATCAACCGGATGGGCTTATAACAAATTTTGGTGGAATAAAAATCCAAAAGATTGTTTTTATTGGTTAAGCAGAAACAAAAGGAGTGGAGGTTCTATTAGTCATTTTAGAAAAGTCGAGCCATTGTATATCTGGGGAAAACCTAAAAATAAATATGATTTTGATTTTTTTGAGGAAAATACAAAACAAATAGAGGGATTAAGGGATTTGCATAGTTGTCCTAAACCAATAGATTTAATTTCATCAATATTAAAAGGAGTAAATCAAAACGATTTAATAATGGATATTTTTCTAGGAAGTGGAACTACTATGATAGCAGCACACCAACTTAAAAGAAAATGCTACGGAATGGAGCTTGATCCTAAATACTGTCAAGTTATAATTGATAGGATGCAAAAACTTGATCCTAGTTTAGAAATAAAAATAAATGGCGAAAAATATAAAAACCTATAACGTTCTTTAGTAAAAAAAAGTAACTAGACAGTCAGCTAGTTAATTAGTTTTTAAAACGTAGTTTGGATAGGTTCTGCGTTTTTTACCTAATTTTGCAATATGGAAGAATCAACAAAATCCAACACAATATTTAAAAAAAAGGCATTTCTCGAGGCTTATAAAAAAGCATTTGGCAATGTAACTCAAAGCTGCAATGCTATTGGAATTGATCGCACTACATATTATGACTGGATAAAAAAAGATTTGAAATTTAAAAAACAAGTTGAGGAGCTAGAGCCAGAGGAGAGGTTTATGGACTTTTTGGAAAGTAAACTTGTAGAAAGAATAAATAAGGGGGATACTACATCTATAATTTTTGCGCTAAAGACTAAAGCTAAAAAAAGAGGATATGTTGAACGCCAGGAAATAGAACACTCATCTAATGTTGAAACAGACGTAACTTTTGAAATACACGAAAGAAAAAAAGAATCTTAAAGCTAACGTACAACTTAGGCATTTACTAGAATCTAAAAAGCGTTTTGCTGTTTTACAGGGTGGGACTCGTTCTGGAAAAACTTATGCAGTATGTCAATACATAGCTTATCTAATTAGGACAGAAACTAAGCCGTTAATAATTTCAGTTATAAGAAAAACACTCCCAGCCTTAAAAGGATCAGTTCAGCGTGATCTTATATCTATACTAGAGGAGATGGGTACTTATTACACTGGCGTACACAATAAGTCAGAAAATACATTTAAATACAGGAATCATTTAATTGAATTCCTATCAGTTGATGAGCCCCAAAAAATACGTGGTCGTAAAAGAAACATAGCTTTTTTAAATGAGGCAAACGAATTAACCTTTGAAGATTTCCAGCAAATAAATATGAGGTGTACTGATAAGATGATACTGGATTTTAATCCATCCGATCCAATACACTGGATTTATGATGAGGTAATACCTAGAGAGGATGCCGATACCTGGATAACAACCTATAAAGACAATTTATTTTTATCAGATGATTTAATATTTGAAATAGAGCGAATGCGAGAACGTGATCCAGACTACTTTAGGGTTTATGGAGAGGGTCAAAAGGCAGTATTCTCAGCACGCCAGATATTTAATAACTGGACATTTATACCTTATAGCGACTTTCCAGAGTTTGATAGAGATACTGAGGGAGTGGTAGGCTTAGACTTTGGATATACAAATGATCCAACTGCGGCATCGTATATAGTACGCAAAGGCGATACTATTTACATACACGAACTAATTTATAAGACAGGACTTACAAACAGCGACATAGTAGAGGAGCTTAAAAGATTAGGATATGATCAGACACTAATTTTCTACGATGCTGCCGAGCCTAAGTCTGGTGAGGAAATGAAACGCCTGGGAATGTACGTTAAACCAGCTGTAAAAGGTACAGGATCAATTAACGCTGGAATATCACTGCTAAAGGAATTTAACATAGTAGTAAGCCAGGAATCAAAAAACATAATAAAAGAATATAACAATTACTACTGGACAGAATTAAAGGATGGCACTATAATAAATAAGCCAATGGATCGATTTAATCACCAGATGGACTGTATTAGATATGGCGTTTATAGTCAATATGGCAAACGTTCTGAATTCTTTGTAATATAATTACTATTTTTGTATAATTAAAAATTTTCGTATTGGATGGCTAGTTTCTTAGATAGATTCAAAAACATTGTTTCTAAAAGCGCACAAAAAACTCATATAGATTTCAACAAAGCAATCTATAATTATTTAGGTGATACTCTGGTATGGAATCCAGAGAACGATGATACTTACATCGACAAGGGCTATCGATACAACGCCACAATCTATTCTATTATAAATTTGATTACTAAGTCAGCGACAAACATTCCTTTCCAGGTCTATGAGGTGCAAAAATCAAATGATCTAAAAAGATACAAGGCGCTCACCTCTGGAGACTTTAACTCAAACACTATTCTACAAGCTAAGATGCTACAGAAAAAGGCACTAGTAGAGCTAGAGGATACTGAGCTGCATCAATTACTAGATAGACCAAACCCAGCACAGGGATATAATGCCTGGATTCAAGAGATCATAGCCTTTGGGAAACTTACAGGAAACCGATACATCTATGGTATTGGACCAGATACAGGAGCTGGAGTTGGAAAATTTAAAGAACTTTATGTATTGCCATCTCAAAAAGTAGAGATTAACTCTGGCGGTATTATGGAGCCAGTAAAAGAATATACGCTATCCTACAATGGAACTTATAGAATTGCAGCTGATGAGGTTTGCCATATAAAAGATACAAACCTTTACTACGATGGGACAGGATCGCATTTATATGGAATGTCACCTCTAAAGGCTGGACTTAGGGTAATGGATGCTAATAACCAGGCATTGACTACTGGCGTTAAGTATTTACAAAATCAAACAGCGAGAGGGATCTTAATGTCTGAGGAGGGCGATTTAAACGAGGTCCAGGCTAAACAGTTAAAAGATAAATTCCGCCAACAATACCAGGGCAGCGATAATGCTGGAGACGTAATCATTACTCCTAAGAAACTTTCGTGGGTAAATTTTGGGCTTAATGCCTCTGATTTATCGCTCATAGAACAATACAACGGAACTATAAAGGATCTATGTAATATTTACAATGTACCAGTACAGCTGCTAAACAATACTGAAAGCACTACTTACAACAATATGAAAGAGGCTAAAAAGGCACTCTATCAAAATGCTGTTATCCCAGAGCTTAATAAAATTAGAGATGAGCTGAATAGATGGCTTGCTCCACAATATGGCGATAAGATTTATATAGACTTTGACTACTCAGCTATCCCAGAACTCCAGGAGGAAATGGATAAGGTAGTTGGACAGATGAGCCAAGCCTGGTGGATCACGCCAAACGAGAAGAGAGCCGCTATGTCTTATGGTTTAGATGAGGAAAATGATAAACTAAATGACTACTATGTCCCAGCTAATTTAATGCCCATTAATGGTGATATTATTCCAGAGGCGGCTGATAAGGGTTTGGATTTAGATATATCTAAACTATTTAAAACCGCTGTAATTAATACAGTTGACACTTACACTACTATAGAGGAGGCTCAAGCTAGAGCAATCGAAATGGGAGGCACTGGGTATCACGAGCATTTATTTAACGGCTCGACAGTCTTTATGCCATTTGCAACTCACGCTGAATATGAGGCAGCTAAAAACAACCGCCTAGATGAGTTCTATGCAGCTCAGAGACGTGATGAGGGATATAATGAGGATATAGATTTTGACTCTATAGAAACAAAATAAAAGCATTTGCAAATCCAGGATGTACATAACCTAGAAAAATCAATTGTCACATTATTCAATCTCGATGGCTGGGATTTACAGTGGTGTGGTGGCGGTTATGATCATTATGATGCAAAAGGAAAGACGCCAAATGGTAGTAATTGCGTGATAGAAATGAAATTCCGAAACAAATACTATAATACTAAAATCTTAGAAAAATACAAATATGATCAAATAATGGCTTTGCCAGATGATGTGATTAAATTGTATTTTGTAGATGACCCTAAAGCCAACTATCTATTCTGGTTAAATGATTTAACTATTCCAGGGATTAAAGAGATTGAATGCCCTAGCACTACTCTATGGGATCAAAAAAAGAAAACTAAAGAGCTGTATTTGCTTAATGAGTCCCAGGCGATTGTTATAAATAAAAACCAGGAATAATGTTACTAAAAAAAGCTAAAGAATCCTGGAAAAATAACTTTGATAAAGTTCTGGCTAGTGCAGAGCGTAAAGAGTTTGCTAATGCTAGACGCTACTATGAGGGTGAGTACCTTAAAGCAATAGATGATTTTTTAAACACTAGGAAAGCCACTGGATTTGATGGGTTATTTAGATTAGCCGATTTATCTGAAATATATCGCCAGGTCTATGTAAACATAGGACTCAAGTTTGCAAAATGGTATTCTCAAAACTTTGATAAGGTAATATCTAAGCAAGTGGATGTAACTGGCTATGATGATATTTGGGCGGAGCGTTTTAACAGAGTCAGCCAGCAAATAGCAGCCGAGAGAGTAACACTAGTCCAGGGGACTGCTAAGGCTACTCTAGTGAATGTATTCAAACGTTTATCCTCAAATCCAGAGTTTATGACTATGGGTGAACGTGAAGGCGGAAAGTTATTACGCCAGAAGTTTAGCCAATACAGCAAAAGCCAGGCAGAAAGATTAATCAGGACTGAGTCAACGAATGCTGCTAATTATGCAACGCTACAGAGCGCAACTGATATGTTTGGACAGGAAAGTTTACAAAAGGAATGGATGACTTCAGTAGATGGCAGAGAGCGTGCAGCTCATAGGTTTGCAGATGGGCAAATAGTAGGTTTTAAAGAAAGGTTTTTAGTAGGTGGCGAACAGTTATTCCATCCTGGTGATCCATCTGGAAGCGCCAGAAATGTTGTCAATTGTAGATGCTCTACAGCGCCTTTCCCTAAACCAGAGGCTCAAGCTACAGGAACTATCCAGGGATTTGGAATAAGACCTCCAGGGCAAGGTATTGGAACTCAGCCTACAGGACCATCAACTCAAAGCGTACTAAGAACTCCTAAGCCAGTTCGAGAGGTTGTGGAGGAGGTTAAACCTAAGAAGCCACAATTCTATCCAGAGGAGTTAGATAGAATGATTGAGGATGGGTATTTAGTAGGAAATACCGAATACTTAAATTTATTAATTGAGCCAGTTAAATTAATTAGAGTGAAAGGTGAATCTGAGCAATTAGCAAATATTATAAAAATTGGAGTTAATAGATTTAAACCAGGCTCTAAAACGTTTAGTAATGTTTTAAGTCACGAATTTGGTCACGCTATACATAACCAAAGAAATTGGGCTGTCTTTAATCCTTTTGACAAAAAAAATCCAATTGTAGATCCTATAGTGAAAAAATACTTTAATAAATGGCAAAAAATGCTGGGACACAAAAAAGGAAGAGATATTCAAAGAGCTATTCGTAATAAATATCATCCTGGGAAATTAGAATATGATTTTGAGCGATTAAAAAAAGAATTTCCAAATTTAAGTTTAAATGAGATTAGAGAATATCACGGATCTATGGCAGATTTTTTTGGCGCACTAACTAAAAACAGATTAGGCGGAGGACATTCAAATTTTTATTACAATCAAAGGGGTGTTTATGGGCAATATTCAGAGGTTTTAGCGCATACTTTTGAAAATTACTACGATGTAAATCCAATATTTAAAAAGTATTTTCCTGAGCTATTTGAGGAAACTAAAGAATTAATGAGAGAACTTTTAAAACAAGTAGATGGAATTTGAAAAACTAAGAAATAAATATTTAGAAAAACATCCTGATAGTGAGGATCCAATTAACTATACATATCAATTCGGTTTTGATTTTGTAACAGATTTTTTAAAAAATGCTAATGATAGAGAAATAGCTTACCAGGATGATCCATTTATGGCTGATGATGGAGGATCACTCATTTATTTATAATTAATTAAATTTGCAATATGAACACAATCATTTATAAATCAACCCAGATAGGCGAGCTGTTAGACGCTGACACCTCCGCTGGAGTTGTAAAGGGATATGGATCTGTTTTTGGTAATGTCGACAGTGATGGCGATATAATCAATAAGGGAGCATACAAAAAGACAATCCAGGAAAACGCTAAGAGAGTTAAATATTTATATCAGCACGATATGGATAAGCCTCTAGGCAAAATGGTACACCTGGAAGAGGATGACAAAGGTTTAGTTTTTGAGGCGCATATACCTAAAACACAATTAGGGAAAGATGTCGTTGAACTTATGAAGGCTGGAGTAATCACTGAAAACTCAGTGGGAATATTGCCTCTACAAAAAGAAATGGGACACGATGGATACAGACACCTCAACGAAGTAAAACTCTTTGAGATTAGTGCCGTAACATTAGCAGCGAACGACCAGGCAATGATAATGGATGTAAAAGGTAATATAGATCCAGAAAAAATTGCTAAAAGGTTCGATAAAATGGCTCAATTAATCAGAAAGGGAGAGATCTCAGATGATTTGGGATACGCCCTGGAGGCGGAAATACTAAAGCTAAAATCTATTTACATAAATGTCACTCAGCCGACCGATATTGAAGTCACTGAGCCGATTGTAGTAAAGGCAGACAATAGCGAAATTTTTAAATATTTGTTTAACACTCTAAAAAAATAAAAATGGAGGATAACTTAAAAAAAGAACTTGATCAGATCGGAAACATAGTTGATGAGAGAATCGAGAAAGCATTTAACCAGGCTAAAGATAACGCCAAAGGTGAAATGGAATCATCTCTAAAATCAGAGATTGATAACTTGACTACACAGTATGTAGAGAAGAGCGAAGCTCTTAACAAGAGAATGGATGAGATGGAAATGGCTGCAAAGAAAACTATTTCTGGAGCTACTCCACAGACATTTAAATCAGCTATCCATACAGCTTTAAAAGATGGCGCAATTGACGCAATGCTTAAAGGTAATGCAAACGCTGCTCGCTTTGAAGTAAAAGCTGATATGAGCCTTGGTGCTGATGTTACTGGAGTAGTTGCTGGAGAAACTATCGTGGATCAAATCAAATACGATCCTAGTCGTTCAACTCATATTCGTTCTTTGCTTTCTTTAGGATCAACAGATGCTCAAACTATCCGTTATCCAAAAGAGTCTGCTTATAGCGATAACGCTGGAACTACTGCAGAAGCCGCTGCATTTGGACAGTCAGATTTTGATCTTGCTGCTTCAACTGTAAACGTTGAGAAAATTGGTACTTATATGAGAATCACTGGAGAGATGTTGGATGATATCAAGCAATTGACTTCTTACCTTTCTGCTAGAGTTCCAGAAAAAGTGCTATCTGTAGAGGATAACCAGATCTTAAATGGGGATGGATCATCACCAAACTTAGATGGATTATTCACTGACGGAGCTGCATTTGCCGCTGGAGGATTTGCGAACGCTATTGAGTCTGCTAATGAGTTTGACGTGCTTACAGTTGCTTTAAACCAACTTGCATTGGCTAACTACCAGGCTGATACTATCGTATTAAACCCAACTGATTTACACAAAATGATTTTGTTGAAATCTACTGCTAATGAGTATTTGAGAAATCAAATCTTTAGCGGTTTACAACCAACAATCAACGGAATCCCTGTAACACTTAATACAGCCGTTACAGCTGGAAAATTCTTATGTGGAAATTTACGTCAAGCGTCTCAGCTTTGGATTCGTGAGAATCTAGCTGTAGAGTTTAGCCGTGAGGATTCGGATAACTTCCAAAAGAATTTCGTGACTGTACGTGCAATGGAGAGAGTAGCTTTAACTAACTACCTACCTAATGCAATTGTACAGGGAACTTTCTCAACTGCTAAAGCTGCTTTAGAGACTGCATAATAACAGTTAATACAGCTCATTTAATAGTGAGAATTTTATTTAATAGGGTAGCCTTAATTGGTTACCCTTTTTTTATGCTTTATAAAATAATTTCCCCATAAATTTGGAATTTCCAAATAAATCTGTAAATTTGGGGAAACAAACTTTAAATATTATGAAAAAATTAGTACAAAAAATTACAAACTCAACTGAGTGGATTGTATTGGCTGAGATGTCAAAAGCAAAGATTTTATTAGGCGCATTTGCCGTAAATGTAGCTGGCTTCTTTTTTATGTATGCCATACTAGATGTTATTTTATTTATCAACTACGACCTATAGATTATGGATTTGCAGCAAAAGGTAAGGGTTGTCTTGATAATAGGGTTTATCGCCTGGGGGTTTTCCCTGGGCTTTAGATTCCAGGCTTTGTGGGATGCTCTTGTAATGTTTATTTTATCATTTGTTTTATACCGATATAATAATGGATGAGCCTTACGATTTTTATTTAAACAGCATTAGAGACCTGACTGACAAAATGAATGCAGTAGATTATATGTATCTTAGTGAAAAGATATGGGATTTTACAGAAAGATTAGACGAAATTAAAAAACGATAATATGGAATTTTACGACCACACACCGCCAGATGATTACGAGGGAGGCTATTGCAGAGTATGTGACCGCCCTAGTTATGGTGACGACATTTGTAGCGCTACTTGCTTTGAGGCTTATATGCTATAAATACTTTGTTTCATTTTGATAGGGAAACCCTGGATTTAACGTCTAGGGTTTTTTTTGTAGCTTTGATATGTGGATAATAATCAACAAGGCTGTTTGGCGGAATACTTATTCGCCACTGAGTGTATGAAAAGAAACTACCAGGTCTCTATGCCTTTGATGGACTCATCACTTTATGACTGCATCGTGGATACAGGAAAACAACTACTAAGAATACAAATAAAATCATCCGCAAAAATTCCAGAAAATGATAGACTCAGTAATGTACATATTCCGCTGCAAAATAATAAGCGCAACTACACTAAAGAAAAGATTGACTACTTTGCTGTCTGGTCTGATTTTTTTAATGGTTGGTTTGTTTTTAAAAATACTGGAGATATGCAATCAATAAGAGTTTCAATAACAGGTAAGAATAAGAAATTTTTTAATAACTTTGCATTTGAGTAGAAATTTTTTCTATTTCATAGTTTGTTTGGTTTCACTAAAAGCGTCACAATTACAGTGGCGCTTTTTTTTTATCTTTGTTGTAAATAATATATTATGAAGATAAAAATCATAAAAGACGTTTATTCTGGATCAGGATGGCGCAAAGAAGGCGACATTATAGAAGTAGATCCAAAGATCGGTCGCCACTATTTAATCAGGGGCATAGGAGTGGAATACAAAGAGGAAAAAATAGTCAAAGAAACTAAAGAGGCTAAGACTCCAAAAAAGCGCATAACTAAAGCTAAGAAATAATGCACGACATTAAAATCAACTCTACGACTGGTAGCGAATTAGTTACTACTCAGGAGGTAAAAGACTTTGTCCGTATTGACACCAGCTCAGATGATGCAATCATAAGTAGAATGATTGTCACTGCTAGAATCTGGTGTGAGAATTACATAGGCAAGGACATAGTTGCTAAAAATAGAACGTTTTATTTGCAGGAGGTTGATGACAGATTTACGCTACCATTTTCGCCAATAGCTTCTATTAGCTCAGTAACTTCCAAAAATACTGCAATAGCTTTTGAGTCCTATGGATTAGATGATACTATTATTGAAATAGGATCACTCCCAGCGGATGAGGTCAAGGTGACTTATATTACTACAGGGATTTCAGATGATTTAATCAAAGAGGCTATTTTGCATTTGGTTTCAACTTACTACGATAATAGAGCGGATTTTATTGAGGGCAATATAAGTGAAATACCTACCAGCGCAAAAAACATTTTGCAATCCTATAAAACAATGTATTTTTAATGAATGCAGGAAAATTAAATACTAGAGTTGAGGTTAAGAGATTAACTAAGACGCCAGATGGATTTGGAGGAACCACTTCGACTACAGCAACTGTAGAGACTCTATGGGCAAATAAAAAGGATATGAAGGGCGATATTTCAGATACTGAAGGCAAACGTGGTCGATCAGTAATGATTGAATTAGAGCTAAGAAAAAAGGCGGCTGATTTAATCCAGGATAATGACATTTTAAAAATAGAAAATAAACCAGGGAATTATCGTATAAATGGTATTTACGATAGTGACCAGGATTTTTTTACTGTAATCAAAGCCACAAAACTAGATTAATGAAAGTAGAATTTAATAAATCCGACTATAATAAACTACAGGCAAAATTAACAAAATTAAAGGCTATTGACAGAACGCTGTTATCTACTGAAATAGGAAGAGGCGCTTTAAATATTGCTAGAGATATGAAAAGAAATGCGCCAGTAGATAATGGGGATTTAAAAAAATTAATTAAATCTGTTGTAAATAATAAGCAAGCTGAAATTAGATCGGATGCTGATTATTCTGCATATGTAGAATTTGGCGGAGGCACACCTAGAAAAACTGGTGAGATTCCTTTCTTTTACCCAGCTATAAATAGAGGAATGCCTAAAATGATAGCTAGTATTAATAACACAATTAAAAAACTACTCAAATGATAGAGGCAATCCATTTTATAAGAAAGGCGATTATAACACGTCTAACAAACGCAATTACATCCAATGGGGTAACTGTGCCAATTTATAATAGAGTGCCTAACGATGCCTCTGAGCCTTATATAAGAGTATATTCAGTTGACTCTACAGAGGTTGATCAAAATTCAGATACTTTTATGTTGGAATGCTCTACTAGGATTGAGGTGGTAACTTCATTTGTTGGTGATGATGGCGGAGAGTTGCAAGCGAATCAAATTGCATCGGACATTTTAACCCTAATTAGAACACGCTCTGGATCCTATTTCGATCTAAGTGCGGATGGATTTAATGTTTACACTTGCACAAACCAGGGAACGAGTTATCTATATGAGGATGGCGGAGAGAAAACATATTTTAGAGCGATTTTAAATATTACCAATAGAGTAGAACAACCTAATTAAAATGGAGCAATTGAAAATATATTTTTTTAATGGAATAGCTTTAGCTATAAGCGTGACATCTATAAACCCATTTTTACAAACAATCAGTCTAGTGCTGGCAATATTATACACTGGAATTTCAATTTATAAAAAAATAAAATAAAGTATGTCCCCAAAAATTGATATTAATAACGATGGAAAAGCGGATTTTAGTATTTCGCCTATGCAAATAATTACAATAGGAGCAATGTTTGCCTCAGTAATCGGATCATATTACACTCTAAACAATAGAACTAGTTTACTGGAGGAGGAGGTTTCTAAATTACAATACAATCAAAAAGAGTACACTTGGAAAAATCAAAGAGAGCTTGAGGACCAGGTGAAACAAATTGAGCTGACTCTTAGAGATTTTATGAAGGATTTAGAATACCTAGGAAAAGACAATGATAAAAAACGTAGGTAATACAGGAACTGTAGGAAACACCTTAAATTTAAATAATACAAACACAAAAATAGTTACAAATAATATGGATACAATTATGATTTTTTTAGCAATTATTATAGTGATTTCAGCGGTTGCAATAATTTTGGCGTCACGTAAAATCCTCAAAGATGACAATGGAAATAAAATTCCAGACTGGCTAGAGGATAAATTTTCAGATATTAAAGAAGAGATTAAAAAATTAAAAAAATAAGCAATGAGATATATCAGCAAACATATCAGCTGGAGGGAGGCGAGTCACTCAGCGACAGCGGAGAAAAAAGAAATCGAAAACACACCGACAGAATCGGCTGTGGTAAATATGAAAAAGCTTGCGAAAAATGTATTCGAGCCGCTCAGAGAATGGGCAAGCGAGCCAATTCGTGTGAATAGTTTTTATAGATCGCCAGATTTATGTGATGCAATAAGATCATCCAGGAACTCACAACATACTAAAGGTCAAGCTATAGATATTGACGCTACAGGTGAGAAAACAAACGCTGAATTATTTCATTACATAAAAGACAACCTACCTTTTGACCAGTTAATATGGGAGTTTGGTGATGGTGAAAACCCAGACTGGATTCACGTATCTTATGTGGGACCATCTGGTAATAGAGGCAATATTTTAAAGGCGGTTAAAAAAGGTAAAAAGACAAAATACGAGTTCTATGCTTAAAATGTTATTATCTCTTTTAGGAAAAGGTGACAGCGGTAAATCAAATATCGGTGGTTTAGCTTTGGATATAAGAGAGGCAATAAAAGGCAAAGAGATGGATCCTCAGCGCCTTATAGAACTCCAGGCAGAGATTAATAAAGTAGAGGCTCAGAGTCGACATTGGTTTGTTTCGGCTTGGAGACCTTTTATAGGATGGATTTGCGGTTTAGCTTTTGGATTTCATTACATAGTGATGCCGCTGCTTATATCTTATACTGACATTAATCCTCCAGAGTTTGATACCAATAGTCTTTTTACTGTACTTATGGGGATGCTAGGTTTGGGCGGATTAAGAACATACGAGAAATTAAAAGATAAAACTAAATAATGGCAACAAAACAACTTTATAGCGCTAACCTTTTTCATAGGATGTCATTCGGTGATTTTGGTTTTAGGCATTTAGGACCAGGAGAGACTTCAGTAAGTGGAGAGCGGTTTTGTTTAATTGAGGCGCTTAATAATACTAACGTGGATTTTACAAATAATACCACTGGAGGGGATACCACTTTGACTGGTTTAGTTTTAAAAGATTTTCACAGCGTAAGGGGGGATATTACTGAT
>Ga0206129_10001387_pt1 | contig 32929 bp, 32 predicted proteins | sample Helgoland_Spring_8_FD_148616 | JGI IMG/M metagenome (GOLD analysis project Ga0206129, IMG submission 148616) | Pelagic subsurface seawater microbial communities from Kabeltonne, Helgoland, North Sea - Helgoland_Spring_Bloom_20160502_2 | ecosystem: Environmental > Aquatic > Marine > Epipelagic ...
CGAGGCGAGGGCCCGCGACCCGCAGCCCATCGGCCGCCCCGGCGCGGCGGAGGCCGACGTTACCCTCGTCGCCGACCTGCTGGCCAATGCGGAGCGCCCGGTGCTGATCGCGGGCGAGCACACTGGCCGGGCCAGGGACCTGCTCGGCCAGGTGGCAGCGGCCTATCAGGTGCCCGTGATGCCGGTCTACGAGCACCAGGACGTGTTCGACCACGAGCACCCGCTGTTTGCCGGCGAACTGGGCATTCGCCCACCCATGGACGTGCGCCGCACCGCCTGGGATGCCGACGTCGGGCCGGTGGTGATCGATGTGTGCACCTCGTTGGAGCTGAACACCTCTCAGACGACGCTGAGTGCACTGCAAGGCAAGGCGTGAGGCGGGCGATGTTGTTTCCATGCCCTGACCCTGAGGTGCGAAGCTTTGCGGAGCCTCGAAGGCGTCGTGCCGTGTGCTGCCTGACGCTTCGCGGGCCTTTGCGCCACCTCCGGGTGAAGGCTGTTAGGCAAACATGACCCTCCCCCCCACCGTCGCGGGAGTCCTGGTGTTCACGGTCGGGCTTTCGTTCATCGCGCTGGCCGATGCAATGGCCAAGGTGCTGGGCCAGAGCATGCACAGCGCCCAGGTGGTCTGGCTCTATCTGGTCTGCCTGCTGTCGGCGCTGATGCTTTATTTTGCCGTGACGCGTCAGAATTTGCGCAAGCTCGCCAAGACCAACCGGCCCTGGTTGCAGGTGGCGCGCGGCCTCAGCATTCTGGGGTCGCTGACCTTCATCTTCGCATCGCTGCAATTCCTGCCGCTTGCGGAGGCAACGGTGATCAACTTCACCGGCCCGCTGTTCATGGTCGCGCTCGCCGGCCCGATGCTGGGGGAGAAGGTCGGCTGGCGGCGTTGGGCCGCCGTGCTGGTCGGCCTCGCCGGTGCAATGGTCGTGGTGCGGCCTGGCTCCGAAGTGTTTCAGTGGGCGGCGTTGCTGCCCATCGGCTCCGCCCTGTTTTTCGCGCTGTTCCAGTTGATCACACGAAAGCTGGCCGGGCAGGACAGCACCATGACCACCCTGCTTTATACGCAGGTGGTGGCGGCGGCCGGAGCGGTGCTGGCTGCGCCGTTTTTCTGGACGCCGATCACGCTTTCTGAGTTCGGCTATGTCTATATGGCAAGCCTGGTCGGCCTCGCGGCGCATATCTGCATGTTCAATGCGTTCCGGCTCGCCGATGCCTCGCTGCTGGCCCCGATCAATTACACACGGATCGTCGCCAGCGTTCTGCTGGGATATTTCATGTTCGGCGACCTGCCGGATTTCTACACTGTGGCTGGCGGCGCGGTGATCATCGCCAGCGGCCTGTTCGTGATCTGGCGGGAGAGTCACGCCCGGCGGGCCCGCCCCTGAACCAGCCAAAGGCCGAGCATGGCCATGGCAAAGCCGGCGAGCGCCGTTGCCGGCAGCGTCTCGCCCAGCAGCACAAAGCCGAGCACTGCGGTCAGGCCCGGCGTCAGGTAGAAGTTCGCCGCCACCTTGCCCGCCGTGCCGCTGTTCAGCATGAAGAGATAGAGCCCCATGCCGCCCAGCGAGACGCCGAAAATCAGATAGAGCAGCGTGCCGATGCTGGCAGGCGTCCAGGCAACGTGGCTCTCCTCGAAAGTCAGGGTCAGCACCCAGCAGAACACTGCAGCGGCCAGCAATTGCAGCGCGTTCGCGTGCGCTGCCGGCACACCCCTGCTGTAGCGGGAAAAGATCAGGGTCCCGACCACCATGCAGGAGACCGAGGCCACCGCCCAGGCCATGCCGGGTCCGGTTTCCAGCGCCAGCACATTGACGCCGGCGACCAGCGCCACGCCGCCGGTGCCGAGCGCAAAACCAAGCCATTGCACCGGGCGGAACCGGTCGCCCAGCAGCGGACCGGAGGCAACCGCGACCAGGATCGGTTGCAAGGAGCCGACCAGCGCCATGGTCGCGCCGGTGATCTCCGTCATGGCCAGATAGGCGGCAGAAAGATAGCCGCCGTTCATCAAGACCCCACAAAGCGCGGTCACCGCCCACTTGCCCCGCAGTTCGCGCCAGCGCCGCGGCTGCCACAGCGAGACAATGAGCGCCAACAGCGATCCCGCAATGGCAAACCGCACCGCCAGAAAGAACAGCGGCGAGACATCCGGCAGCCCGGCCCTGACCGCGATAAACGCACCGGACCACAGGCAGATAAAGACAAATGGGGCGAGGGTTGCCATCGGCGGGTGCAATACGGAAGGACGGACCGGCAAGTAGTGGCGCGTGCGGGGCAAAGGGTAAAGAGGCGGAGTGCCTCGTACGAAAGCACAGCCGTTCAGGGTTTCCGCGCCATGCCCGTCCAACTCTCCAAACAGCAGGCCGAAAGCATTTCGAAAAAGCCTATACCGTCGTCGAAGGCGCCCTCAGCCCGGAAGAACTCCGCCGCCTACGCGGAGAGATCGACGCCATCCTGGACCTTTTCGCCGCAGATTCGCAACCTATGAACAGCGGGCCGCCCAGGCTGCCGCGGAATGGGCCTCAGTCCGCGCTGCCGCCGGAGCGTTCGAGAAAGGCGTGCAGCGCGGCCTCCGGCAGGTCGGCGATGAATTCCGCCCGCACATCCAGCGCCAGGTCGAGCATGGCTCGGTAATCGTCCCGCGGGATTTCGATGGCGCCGAACCGGGCCAGATGTTCGGTGATAAACTGGGTGTCCAGCAGCACAAAGCCGCCGTGCACCATGCGGGCGGCCAAGTGCACCAACGCTATCTTGCTGGCATCGCGTTCGCGGCTGAACATACTCTCGCCGAAAAAGGCGCCACCCAATTGCAGGCCATAAAGGCCGCCGACCAGCGCGCCGTTGCGCCAGCACTCGACCGTGTGCACCACGCCCATGCCATAGAGCGTCCGGAACAGGCTGCGCACCTCTCCATTGATCCAGGTGTCTTTGCGGTCCGGCCTGGCTTCGGCACAACCGTCGATGACCATCTCGAAATCGCTGTCGCACCGCACCTCGAACCGGCCCTGGCGCACGGTGCGCTTCAGCCGGCGTGGCACGTGGAAGCGATCCAGCGGCAGCACGCCCCGCATGTCCGGATCGACCCAGAACAGCGTATCCGCATCGTGCGATTCGGCCATCGGAAACACGCCCATGGCATAGGCCCGCAGCACCAGATGGGGCGTCAGTACCGTCATCGGCAAGCTCCTCTTACCATGAGGGAAAGCTTGCCGATGGCGGCAATGAGGCGTCCAGGAAATTCAGGAAAGATGTGCAGGTGCCGGTGCTCCGACCTACTCGCCGACAAAGCTCAGTGTCCAGCGGCCGCTCACGCGCTCGAACTTCAGCGGCGTGGCGTTGGCGACGGAGCCTTCCGGCAGTTCTGTGCCGAGCCCGGCCGCGACCACGCGCAGGTTGCCGCCATGGGCAACGATGGCCGGCACGCCACCTGCCGCGCAGATCTCGCGCACACCGCAGCGGGTGCGCTCGATGAAGGTTTCCATGCTCTCGCCACCCGGCGGGTGATGCGCCCAGTCCAGATCGAAATTCGGCTTGCCCATGGTGTTGCCGAAGCGCCGCTCGACAATGTCGAGGCTGACGGAGAGGTGGGTGTGTGTCGCTCGCGCCACGGCCTGGCCGGTCTGGAAGGCGCGCATGAACACGCTGGCAACCGTGCGATCCACCGGTTGGTCCCGCATCAAACGGCCGGCCCGCCAGGCCTGGGCCATGCCGGCGGCGTTCAGCGGTGCGGTGGGGAACTGGACGATGCCGCCGGCATTGCCCGCGGTCTCGCCGTGGCGGACGAAGTAAAACAGGTCGAGCGGCAACTCCAGGGGCTCACGCCCGGCCACTTCCATCATCAGGTCCAGATTGATGGACATGGATCAGCATTCCTTAGCAATTCTGAATGGCAGCAAGTCTGACGGGCCTATTCGCTCTAGCTTTGCCATCGCAGCACGCGGGCGTCGACCGGGTTTTCGAACGCGCGGCCTTCCGCCCTGGCCTCGCTCCATTCCCGCTTCAGGCGATAATACCACTTCGCCTGGACGTCGGCGTCATTGATCAGCATCAGGTCGGGATTGTCACGCAGCCCCTCCGCCTGCATTTCGACGACGCCGCGGTCCTGCCCCAGGAAGGTGCGGGCAAAGCGGGGCAGCACCGGCTTCAGCAGGTTGAGCACCGGCCAGGTCCAATAGATGGCATGGTGGACCATGGTCTGGCGCTCGTCCACCGGCGTCACCGCGGTCAGGCCGACAAAGTGTTCGGCGCGCTTGCCCGGCCGGTCCATCTGCACATGCTCGATGCGCACCCCCGGCAGGCGGAAGGCGATTTCGGTCGAGACCTCGCCACTGAGGATTTTGTAGGCAGCGGAGTTGGCCGATGGCTTGTGCCGCACCATGGTGAAACCCAGGGGCGACGGCGCAAAGGCTTTCTGCTTGGGATGGATCGTCTTTGGCGCCCGCCACCACCAGGCGCGGTGGACGAAGGGACCGTGCGCCGGGTCCATCAGGCCGATGACGGCATGGTCGATGCCGCAGGGAAACAGCATGCTTTCCACATGCCGGGGCAGGGCACTATCCGGCAGGGCCGGCAGGGCCGGTGGCTCCGGCGCATCCGCATTGCTGGCGGGCAGGGCATCGGGCCGGGCGCCCATATAAACCCAGATCAGGCCGTGCCGCTCGCGCACGGGATAGGCGCGGACCCGGATGCGCTCCGGCCCGAAATCCTGCTCCGGCACCAAGCTCGGAATGACGGTGCAACGGCCATCGGAGGCGAAGCGCCAGCCATGGTAGGGGCATTCGATCGTGCCGTCCTCGGCGAGGCGCCCGCGCGACAACGGCACGGCCCGGTGCGGGCAGAGATCGCGGAGCGCGAATGCCTTGCCGGTGGCCGCATCGCGCCCGAAGACGATGGGCTGGTCGGCCAGCCGCCTGTGCACCAAGCGCCCGCGCGGCAAATTCCGCGCCGGCAGGGCCATATACCAGAGGTCGCTGAGCGCCATGGGCCCCTATTCCGCCGCTGCACCGGCGGTAGCGCCGGTCTGCCACCAGGCCGGACGCGAGGGGGTCAGCACCGCCTCGCCGCAAGTGAGCGGCTCTGCCTTGTCGAGCGCTTCCAGCTTGAGCATGGCGAGGCCCAGGCCATCGCGGTGACTGCGCAGGTCGCCGACATCGCGGCCCTCTTGCCAGACCTTGCCATCGTCCGCCGGTGCGCCGCCGTCGATGGCGACCGGCGTCAGGCGCCGGCGCATCAGGCCGCGGTACTTCGTGCGCGCCGTGACCTCCTGGCCGACATAGCAGCCTTTTTGCCAACCGATGCCGTTCAACTCGTCGAAACCGCTTTCCATCAGGAACGAGCGCTCCACCTGCAATTCATCGGGCGCAGCCGGCACGCCCAGGGACACTCGCAAACGCTCATGGGCCGCCAACTCCGCTGGCTCCAGCCCCGCCGGTGCCGCACCGGCCGGCGCGGGCACCAGCACGCGCAAGCCAAGGTCCGGCAGGCGAGGGTCGGCGACCGCCACCGCCCCTTCGCCCCAGCCCTCGCGGCCCGCCTCGGCGCCCTCGCCCCAGACCAGGGCGACGCGCCAAGCGTCGGTCTCGTCGGCGAGCTCGACCTTGGAGCGCAGGCGATAGCGTTTCAAGCGTTGCATCAGGTCGGGGCGGCGCCCCGCCTCGCATTCCAGCCGGAAATCCTCCCCGGTCCGGGTCACGAAGAAATCGTGGAGAAACTTGCCCTGCGGGGTTAGAAGGGCGGCATAGACGGCCCGGTCCGGGCCTGCCATGCTTACGTCATTGGAAACCAGGCCTTGCAGGAATGCCTCCGCCTCCGCGCCGCCGACGCGCAGCACGCCGCGGTCTTCTGCCCAGGTCCAAAATGCCATGCGGTCCTCCTTTGCGGGATGAGTCCGGAATATAGGGATTGTGGCGCGAAAGGCCAGAAGGCAGGGCATTCCCCATGCGTTTGATGCAGGTCATGGCCGGCGGCCCGCATGGCGGCGCCGAAGCCTTTTTCGAGCGGCTGGCGCTGGCGTTGGCGCTGCATGCGCCGGATATCGACCAATTGCTGGCGTTCCGCCGCGATGCCGGACGCGCGGCCCGGATGCAGGCGGCAGGTCTTCGCATTGCCGAATTCGCGTTTGGCGGCCGTCTTGACTGGCTGACGCCACGTCAGTTGCGCACGCTGGCAAAGAGCTTCGAGCCAGACGTCACGATTTCCTGGATGAGCCGCGGCACCCGGATGGCACCGGCTGCGCCGGGTATCCTGATCGGGCGGCTGGACGGCTATTATAAGCTGAAGAGTTTTCGGCACTGCGACCGCCTGATCGCCATTACCCCCGGCATTCGCGACTATGCGCTAGGTGCAGGCTGGCCGGCGGACCGGGTTCATCTGATACCGAACTTCGTTGCCACCCCAGACCCAGGCCCGGCTGAGCCGCGTTCCGCCCATCAGACGCCGGAAGGCAGGCACCTGCTGCTGGCGCTCGGGCGGCTGCATCCCGTCAAGGGGTATGACGTGCTGCTCCACGCGCTTGCCCGCCTACCTCGGGCGATGCTCTGGATTGCCGGCGAGGGCGCGGAAGGGCCGAAGCTGAAGGCGCTGGCGGAATCTCTGGGCGTAGCCGAGCGTGTGCGTTGGCTAGGCTGGCGGCAGGATGTGGCGCCGCTGTTCCGCGCGGCTGACATCTGCGTTAGTTCTTCCCGGTTCGAGTCATTCGGTCACGTAATCACCGAGGCCTGGGCCCACTGCAAGCCCATTGTTTCCACCGATGCGGTCGGGCCTGCCGGTACGATAACCGAAGGCGAGGACGGATTGCTGGTGCCAACGGATTCTGCCGAGGCGCTCGCCAGCGCCCTGCGGCAGATGCTGGAAAATCCGGCAGAGGCCGCCGCCATGGCCGCTGCCGGGCACGCGGTCTACGCGGCCCGCTATAGCGAGGCCGTGGTGGTACGCCAGTATCGAGACCTCTTTGCCTCCATCCTGCGATAGGGAGCCGCGATCGGGATGTGCGGCATAGCAGGCTTCATGCGCCGCGACGGCCAGGTGTCCGATCCGGCGCTGCCGGCCAGCCGGTTCATGCCTGCACCGCAGGCTTTCCCGGTACCGCAGCCCATGACCAGCGCGAGCGGGCCAGGGCCATGGCGGCCCGTTTCGGCGCGCAGCATTGTGGGATCGCCTTAACGGAGACGGATTTCTGGTTACTGCGGCCGCAAGGGGCCGCGGCGCTGGACGGCCCCGCTGCCGCCTACGCGACCCTGCCGGCCTTCAAGATGGCCCAGGCCGCAGCCCGCGAGCAACAGATGGGTCTTTCCGCCGAGGGCGGGGATGAACTTTTCGCCGGCAAATCCCCCGCGGCCTCTCGGGAAGAAACCCCGGCCTCTCGGTAGAGGCAAAACGGCAATCGGATCGGGTGAGAAAATGGTCGGAGCGGCGGGATTTGAACCCACGACCTCCAGCTCCCCATGCTGGCGCGCTACCAAGCTGCGCTACGCTCCGACGAAGGCCGGCACCATAGACGCGGCCGGGCCGGCTGGCAATCAGTCCGAACGCGGGGGCGGCGAATTGCCGGCCGCCACCGCCGCGCATTCTGCCGCAAGTGCTTCCAGGCTGCGTTTCAGGCCGGCGAAATCATACACCACTGCCGTTTCGCCAGGCGCATCGCCCGGAAACGGCAGTGGCGGCTCGCGCAGGGGCTCCGCAACCTCGGCCGCCGCCTTCTCGGAGGCATCGGCACCGGCCCGCAGCGCCTTGGCCGCGCCCTTGATGGTGTACCCTTCTTCATGCACCAGGCGCCTGATCCGGTGCAGCAACTCGATATCGCGGGGGCGGTAATAGCGGCGGCTGCCGCCGCGCTTCAGCGGCCTGAGCGTCGGGAACTTGGTTTCCCAAAACCGCAGGACATGCGGGGCAACACCCACTTCCTGTGCCGCTTCGCCGATGGTGCGGAAGGCGTCCGGGCCCTTTTTTCCCGGCTCCCGCCCGCTCATTCGAGGCCGTCGCCACGCCCGGACGGCTCGATCCCGTTCATACGGTCCTTGAGCACGTGCGAGGCGCGGAACACCAACACCCGCCGTGGGTCGATCCGCGCCGGCTCTCCGGTTTTCGGGTTGCGGCCCCAGCGCTCCCCCTTCTCCCGAACGGCAAAGCTGCCAAACGAGGAAATCTTCACGCTCTCACCGCGGGTCAGCGCTTCCGAAACCTCTTCCAGGACGGATTCGACAAGTTCTGCCGCATCCACACGCGACAGGCCCACCTCCTGGCAGACCGCATCGCTCAAATCGGCGCGCGTAATCGTTCGACCGGCCATAGTGCCTAAACTCCCCATCCACACAATGGAGTCCGACCCTACCGGCTTGCTTTGATCGCCGTCAAGCGCCAAAGGATTGAATAAAGCCAGAAATTACAAGGGCAGCGCTGCCGGTTACCAGCGCACCAGTCCGGCGCCCCAGGTAAAGCCGCCGCCCATCGCCTCCAGGATCAGCAACTGCCCACGCTCGATCCGCCCGTCGTTCACTGCCGTGGTCAAGGCCAGCGGCACCGAAGCGGCAGAGGTGTTCGCGTGCTGCGAGACCGTGCTGACCACCCGCGCCGGATCCAATTGCAGCTTGCGGGCCGTCGCATCCAGAATGCGTTGGTTCGCCTGGTGCGGCACCACCCAGTCGACATCCGCCGCGGTGAGATTGTTGGCCGTGAGCGCTTCCTGCACCACGCCGGCCAGATTGGTCACCGCATGGCGGAACACTTCCCGGCCCGCCATGCGCAGATAGCCGGTGCTTTGGGTCGAGGACGGGCCGCCGTCCACATACAGATGCTCCTTGTAGCGGCCATCCGAATGCAGGTGAGTGGAAATGATGCCCTGCCTTGCCACATCCGGCGCGCCATCCTCCCGCCGCAACACGACCGCGCCCGCGCCGTCGCCGAACAGCACGCAGGTGGTACGGTCCTTCCAGTCGAGAATGCGCGAGAAGGTTTCCGCCCCGATCACCAGGGCAGTGCGGGCCTGGCCGGTTTTCAGGAAATTGTCCGCCACCGCCAGTGCATAGATGAAGCCGGAGCAGACCGCGTGCACGTCGAACGCCGCACCGTGCCGGAGCCCCAGGCGCGCCTGCACCTCCGTCGCCGTCGCGGGGAAGGTGTTGTCCGGTGTGGCTGTCGCCAGCACGATCAGATCAAGATCGTCGGCCTGGAGGTCGGCATTGCGCAGTGCGGCCAGGCCGGCGGCTTGGGCCAGGTCGCAGGTGGTCTCGCCCTCGGCCGCGATATGGCGGCGGCGAATGCCCGTGCGCTCGATAATCCATTCGTCCGTGGTATCGATCCGTTCGGCCAGTTCCTGGTTCGTTACCACACGATCGGGCAGATAGGCACCGCAGCCAACGATAACAGAATGATACGCCATTCCAGCTCCTATGCCGACGCCGCCTGGGCGGCGGTGCTGGTATCCCAATGCAGACGTTCGCATTCCTTGCGAATGTCTTCCATGAAACCGTGTTGCAGCATGTCTGCTGCCACGCCGATGGCGTTGGAAAAACCAAACGCATCGGTGCTGCCATGGCTTTTGACGACAACACCGTTCAGACCGGCGAAGACGGCGCCGTTGTAGCGGCGCGGGTCGACCCGGCTGCGCAATTGCGTCAGCGTGCGCTTGGCCAGCAGATAGCCGATTTTCGCCATCCACGAGGCGTTGAACGCTTCGCGCAGGAAGTGGCTGTATAGCTCCGATGTGCCTTCGGCCATTTTCAGGGCGACATTGCCGGTAAAGCCGTCGGAGACGACCACATCCACGGCGCCACGGCCGATCTCGTTTGCCTCGACGAATCCGTGGAAATGGAATGGGTATTCGCCTTGCCGCAGCCGCTGGGCGGCGGCGCGAATCTCGTCATTGCCCTTCATATCCTCGACGCCGACATTCAGCAGACCGACGGTCGGGTGTGGCAGGCCCAGCACGCTGCGGGCGAAGAGGGCGCCCATGACGGCGAATTGCACCAGTTGCTCGGCATCGCAGTCGATGTTCGCGCCCAGATCCAGCATCGCGGTCTCGCCGCGGGCAGTTGGGAAAAACGAGATGATGGCAGGCCGCACGATGCCGGGCGGCGAGCGCAGGATGAAGCGGGAAATCGCCATCAGCGCGCCGGTATTGCCGCCGGAGACCACGGCCTGGGCCCGGCCTTCCTGCACCGCCTGGATCGCCAGCCACATGGAGGACTGCCGGCCCGAGCGCAGCGCCACCGACGGGCGCTCGCTGTTCGCCACCCGGCTTTCGGTGTGCAGCACCTCCACCCGGTCGGCCAGACGCGGCAATGTGGAGAGCAGCGGGCGTATCTGGGTTTCGTCGCCGACCACCAGCCAATGCAGGTCCGGAAACCGTTCGGTCGCGGTGTTGGCGCCATGCAGCACGCTGGACGGCGCGTTATCGCCGCCCATGGCATCCAATGCGATGACACCTTTGCTGGCCATGCGTTCGTTCAAACCTTTCCCGGTGCAAGTGCGGAGGCTGCCGGTCCGAGACCGCGCCAAGCCGCCTTGATAGCGCCTGCCGCTGCGGGCGGCAACGGCCTACGAGTTTCCGTGCAGCTTGCGAAGCGCTGCGAACGGGTGCGCCGGATCGTGCTCAGGCTCTGCCGGAGCCTCCAAATCGGCCAGATCGGCGCCGGGCGCGCGCGGATGCGGGTCGATTTCCAACGCCAGGCACTGGGCCACCACCTCTCCGATGTCGAGCGAGTCGCCCATCAGCGGTTCCGGCGTATCCGGGTCGATATCCACCTCCCCATTGTCACCACCGTCTTCCGATTCGCTATAGACCTCGTCGATTTCACCGCTCACCTGCGCCGCAAAGGGCTCAAGCGTCACGATGCAGACCTGCTCGACCGCGGCGTCGAACCGGCCGGTGACGATGATCGTGCCCCGGCGCTTCACCGCGGTAAAGTCCGCCGTCAGGCTCTGGAGGGCGGCAAGGCCGAGCCGCTTTGCCAGCAGGGCTCGCTCGGCCGGTTCTGCCTCGATTTGCCGCTGCACCGGGCGGCGGTCGACATCGGCGAGCGGAACGGGGCGGGAAAACTCGATCACGCCTTGCCCTCCTGCGCTGCGGGCACAGCGATGGCCGGCGGCTCCGGATAGAGCCCGGAAGCATTCACGATGGTATCGTAGGACAGCCCCTGCAGGTGCGCCTCCGCTGCGCGCACATAGGCCGCCATGGCATCGAGCACGGCGGCGTCCGGGTTCTCCAGCGTGCCATAGAGATTGCGGCGGAGGGCATCGCGCAACACCGCAGGTTCGCCGGCATCCAGGCCCGTATCGTAGGCGTTGAGCCGGCCATAGAGCCCGCGGGTCATGGATTTCACGTGCTTGCCGACGGACATGTCGCCGACCCCAATGGCGCGCAGTGCCTCGTCGAAATGGGCGGTCAGTGCGTCGAACAGCAACTGCCCGGTCTCCTCGCCCCGCTCGCCTTCCTGGCGCAGGCGGCGGACCATGAGGTGGGCATGCAGCACCAGCAACTCGAACCGGCCATCGAAGCTATCGGGCACGGCCAGAGTCGTGTAAAAGACAGGGCGGCGCGCTGCGGCATGGACCGCAAGCGTCAAAGCGGATACATCGGGCCCACGCCGCTTGAACCAAGAGCGAAACACGCTAATTCGTCACTTCCCGTTGAATGCTGACCGTTGAATGCTGAGCCAGGAATTTAGGATGCAAAACCGCCGCCCGCTGCGCGACACGTGCGCACGATGGCTGGCCGCCGTGCTGGCACTGGCGGCCGTTGTCGGCTGTTCGGTCAAAGAAACCCATCACGGACACCAGATGCGGCAAGGCATTGTCGCCGCCCTGCAACAGCCGAACCTGACCGACGTGCAGGTGGTGCAATTGCTGGGCACCCCGTCCTCGCAGTCGGCCTTCGATCCGGGCACCTGGTACTACGTCTCCGAGGTCCAGCACGGCGTCGCCTTTTTCCAGCCGGAGGTGGTGGAGCGCAAGGTGCTGATCCTGCGGTTCGACCGCAACCGCACGCTGCGTAGAATTGCCACCCTCTCCAAGGAAGACGGGTCGGAGGTCACACTGGTCGACCGCGAAACCCCCACCGAAGGCCACAGGTTGACCCTGCTGGAACAGCTAATCGGCAATATCGGCCGCTTCAACTCGGCTGGAAATTAGGGCAGAGCCGCCGGACGAAGGCGGCCGTTTACCTTCGGCTCTTATGATCCTAGTGGTTCGATGCCGACAGACGGTCCCCATCCGTTGGCTGAATCGAACCGCCGGATGATGGAAATAGCGGGCCGATTCACGAAACACTTGCCGTAGCGAGCGGTTCGATCGGACCACTAGCCCAGGGATGACAGACTTCGCCTGGCCGGCGTTCGGGCAAAGCCACCACGCTCGGCCAACGCCGCCGAGTTGGGTCAAAGCCCGATGCCAACCGCGCATGAGCGAGAATACGTGGCAGTTCCCTAATTGGCCAGTGTGCACCCAACGGATTATTGCCACAATCGCTGGTATACTTCAGGTTGAGAGTGTGACATCGGCAATAATCGGCTCAATGCGAATGATCTGACGCCGGTCAATTCAAGAGTTCCGGCAGGCTCAGACCGGAACCGCAGTCGGGTCAGTGGAGGGAGAAATCAATTGGAGCAATTTTCCATCGATACACATGGTTTGCGGGCGATCTGCAGCGCGCCCTGCCGCAAGGCCCCATTCGCAACGCGGCCGAACGGCACGGCGGTCAGCATCCGCCGCCGGCTCGGCCACGGTGGCAATGTTGCGAGACTGTTGTCAGCCCTGGCGTTGCTCCTGATCGTCTCCCCCGTCGCCACGGCTTCGGAATTAAGCGCAGACGAAATCGTCGATCGCATGCGCATGCAGGCGGAATTCTCCAGAGTCCAAGCCGTTATGCCGAAAAAGCAACCGGCTCGCCGCGGCACCGCCACGGTCGGGCCGGCTCAACGGGACCTGATCCCGGTCACAGAGCGTGTCGAATTGCATGATATGTTCGACCCCAATTCCACCCGCCTCACCGGCAGTGCCGGCACGCAATTGAAGGAATTGTGCACGGCGTTTCAGAGCCTGGCAGACCTTCAGCGCCCGTTCCGCATCATTGGCCATACCGACGCGGTCGGCAATTTCCAGCACAACGAGCACTTGTCGGAAGTCCGCGCTGTGGTGGTGCAAAATTACCTGGTGGATGACTGTGGCATCGCGCCCGAGCGGGTGCGGGCGGAGGGGCGCGGTGAATCGGATTTGAGTCCGGACCTGAACCCGCGCGACAGCCGTCAGCGGCGAATTGAAATTCAGGTTTCGCAATAGGGCCTTGCAGTACCGATCTTAAAGCACCTTCTCCGGAATTATTTGGCCCGGATGAGATGCTTTGGAGTCATAGGGTTAAGGGAGACTTACCCGTTCAATTTGAACGGAACCTGCTCTGGGGTTCAAACCGCGATCACCACATACTGGTCCTCGACATGCACGTCGAAGACTTCGGCCCGGTACGGGCCTTGCTTGACCGTCGAGCCGTCGGCCACTTCCACCGGATAGGGGCGGACGCGGATGGAACTCGGGTCCACTTGGCTCTGACCGGTGCGCAAATCGAACTCCCAGCCGTGCCAGGGGCAGCGGACGATCTGCTGCGGCCGCGAATAACGGTACTCGCCCGGCTCTTTCGACTCGACGAGGCCGATCAGCTTGCCCTTGCAGAGGCTCCCCTGCTGGTGAGGGCAGCGGTCGAGCACCGCGAAGAACTCGCCGTCGATATTGAACAGCGCGATTTCACGCTTGCCGATGGTGACGAGCTTGCGTGTGCCTGGCGGCATCTCCGCCAGCGTCGCGACCACATGCTTCGTGCGCTGCCGGGCCGCCTCTGCCATCGCCTCAGACGACCGGCTGCGGCTTGTAGAGGTCGAGCGCATTCTGCAGGAAGAAGCCTGTCTGCTGCTCCTCCGTCACCCGCACCGGCAGGGCGTGGTCCGGATGGTCGAAATCCCAATGCGGATAGTCGGTCGCAAACAGCAGCTTGTCCCAGCCGATCCAGTTGACGGTGTCCAGCAGGTGCGGCTTCACCTCCGGCTCCTCCATCGGCTGGGTGGTGAGCCAGACCTGCTCCCGCACGTATTCGGAGGGCGGCCGCTTCACGTGCGGAACCTCGTCGCGCATCCGCGCCCACAGCTTGTCCATCCGCCAGCAGAGCGAGGGCAGCCAGGCGAAGCCGGCCTCCACCAGCACCACCTTCAGGTCCGGGCAGCGCTCGAACACGCCTTCCATCACCAGGCTCATCAGCAGGGCCTGCTGGCACTGGGCGTGGCCGATCATCTCCTCCAGATAGTAGGAGGGCCAGCCGCCGCCCGAGACCGGCGCGCCGCCATAGCCGAAGGCGTGGATACCGACCGGCAGGCCGCTCGCCGCCGCCGCCTCGAACATCGGCAGGTAGCGTTTCTGGCCGAACGGCTCCGCGCTGCGTGAGAGCAGCAACACCTGCACGAAATTCGGGTCGCCGGCGCGGGCCTCGATCTCCTGCACCGCCGCCGGCGTATCCTCATAGGTGACGACGACCGAGCCCTTGGTGCGCGGCTCCTTCGAGGTCCATTCGGCCACCTGCCAGTCGTTGATGGCGCGGCTGAAGGCGGTGGCGCATTCCAGGTTCTGCATGCCCTGACCGGTGCGCAGCGGGTTCAGGACCGCCATCTGCACGTTCAGCGGGTCCAGATGGTGCGTGCGCATGAAGTTCAGATTGGAGCCGGGCTTGCCGCCGTTCGGCGGGTAGGCGTCACGCCTCGCCGCATCCGGCTGACCTTTCGGATAGGCCGGGCCGCCGGCAAAGCCCTGGCGCGGACGGGTGCCGTAGGTGGCGATATGGTCCTGCCAGCGCTTTTCCAGGAACGGGAACAGCTCCTTCTGCATGTCGCCGGGCACCACGTGCACGTCGCAATCGGCGATGGCGAGCGCGTTTTTCGCTGTGCGGTCCGCGTCGGTGCGGTCGAGAACTGGAGCGGTCGGAGGCGTCATAATGCCAACACTTCTCTACAGGCGCGCATAGGTGGCGCGCGGATTATCCACCAATATCTTACGGATCAGGTCGTCAGGCAAGCCCTCGGGCAAGGCGGCGAGGCCGTCGTACTGCCAATGCGGGTAGTCGGTGGCGAACAGGAACATCTGGTCGGAGCGCAGATGCTCGATCAGGCGCTGCAACGTGGCGGCGGCTTCGCCCTCTCCCTCCGGCAGGTCCAGCGGCTGGGTGGAAAGGCGGATGTGGCGGCGTGCGATCTCCCATGGCGGTTCCGTCACCCACGGGATTTCCGCCCGCATGCCGCGCCAGAACTTGGTGAGGCGCCAGAGGTGCGCCGGCAGCCAGGTCACGCCGGATTCGAGGAAGACCACCTTCAGGTCCGGGAATTTCTGGAACACGCCCTCGCAAATCAGGCTGGTCGTCATCTGCTGGAAGGCCAGCGACTGCGCGCCGTAATCCTCCACCAGGTAGGAGGGCCAGCCGACCGGCGTCGGCGGGTTCTTGTAGGCGCTGCCGGCATGAATGCCGACCGGCAGGCCGTTGCGGGCCGCGGCCTCATATATCGGCCAATAGTTGCGGCGGCCGAGCGGCATCTCGTCCATGACGATCATCAGCACCTGGACGAAGCGCTTGTCTTGCGCCCAGTACTCGATTTCTTCCGCCGCGAATTCCGGCGACTGGGTCGGCACGACGATGGAGGCGCGCAACCGCGGCTCGCGTCCCAGCCACTCCGCCGCCAGCCAGGAGTTGATCGCGCGGGCGAAAGCCTTGGCCATGTCCTCGCTGAACAGCAGCTGCACGCCATAGATGCAATTGGCGATGGCGTGGGAGAGACCGAAAGCATCCAGCGCGTCCCGTTGCAACGCCTCCAGGTTGGCGCCGGGTTTGGCGCCCTCGATGCGCCAGTCGGGCCGGCAGGTGAGCGGCGCGTTCACCGGATAGCCGATGGTGTCCAGCGGATGCACGCCCCGTTGCCGCACCGTGTCGGCCCAATAGTCCTCCAGATACGGCAGCAGCACGCTGTTGTCCTGCACACCGGGATGCAGATCGCAGCAGATGCCGCCGACTGGCAGCGGCGAGCGGGTGGTGTCGGCAAGCGTGGGGGCAGCGGTGCTCACGGAGGCAAGCCCTAAGTCCTGCGGAAATTTGCCAGGGATAGTGCCGATTTTCGAACCCAAGAGCAAGATATCCCAAGTTGGCAGAGCCGCCGTATATCCCAAGTTGGCAGAGCCGCCGTCCGAAACCGGCCGATCCGGTTTCACCGCTCCGCGTCGACCGGGAAGCAGACTTGTTTGCGGCGGGGCGCAGCCGCATCTATAGTGCCTGCCAACACAACCCGATCTAGGAGACCGTCCAATGCTTTCCGATCCCATCGTCATCGTCGGCATGGCGCGCACGCCCATGGGCTCGTTCCAGGGCGACCTGAAGGACGCGACCGGCCCGGAACTGGGCGCCACCGCCATGACCGCGGCGCTGGCCAAGGCCGGCGTTGCCGCTGCGGACGTGCAGGAAGTCATCATGGGCTGCGTGCTGCCGCACGGCCAGCGCCAGGGCCCGGCCCGCATCGCCGCCCACCTGGCCGGCATCCCGCGCGACGCGGGCGCCACCACGATCAACAAGCTCTGCGGCTCTGGCATGAAAGCCGCGATGCTGGCGCACGACCTGATCGCCGGCGGCAGCCAGGATGTGATGGTCGCAGGCGGCTTCGAGAGCATGACCAACATCCCCTACATGGTGCCGAAAGCACGCGAAGGCGTGCGCATGGGCCATGGCCAGTTCCTGGACGCCATGTTCTGGGATGGGCTGGAGGATGCCTATCAGCCGGGCAAGCTGATGGGCCATTTTGCCGAGAATACCGCCAAACACTTCCAGTTCACGCGCGAGGCGCAGGACGACTACGCCATCCGCTCGCTGCAGCGCGCGAAGAAGGCGAACGAGGACGGCACCTTCGCCGGCGAGATGGTCTCCCACACCGTCAAGACCCGCCGCGGCGAGACCGAGATCAAGGCGGACGAGCAACCCTTCACCGCCAATCTGGACAAGATCCCGACCCTGCGCCCCGCCTTCGACAAGGAAGGCTCGGTGACGCCGGCCAACAGCTCCTCGATCAGCGACGGCGCGGCGGCGCTGGTAATGATGCGCCGGAGCGAGGCGGAGAAGCGCGGCCTCAATATTCTGGCCACCATCGCCGGCCACACCAGCCACGCGCAGGAGCCGGAGTGGTTCACCACCGCCCCGGTGGGTGCGATGCAAAAGCTGTTCGCCAAGACCGGGTGGAGCAAGGATGAGGTCGGCCTCTACGAGATCAACGAGGCCTTCGCCGTGGTGCCGATGGCGGCCATGCGCGAATTTGACCTGCCGGCGGACAAGGTGAACGTGCACGGCGGCGCCTGCGCCCTCGGCCATCCGGTCGGCGCGTCCGGCGCGCGCATCATCGCGACGCTGGTCAACGCCATGCACAAATACGATGTGCAAAAGGGCGTGGCCGCGATTTGCATCGGCGGCGGCGAGGCAACGGCCATGGCGATCGAAAAAGCGGCGTAAGCGGCTGTTTCGATGATTCCGGACGCCTTCGGCCTCGACCAGAGGTGTCCGGATCGCCGTCCTCTCTGCCGGATCAGTCCCTGATTTGCGGCCAGGGTCGCGCGGGCGCTGCGATAGTGCGGGGAATGCCCGGCCGCTGCCCCATGCGCCGGCGGGTATTAAGTCTTAATGTTCTCCTTTCCAGCGTCTTCGACGCCAGATTGACAGCCCAGCCATGACCCTCGTCTGCCGCTTCGCCCCCTCTCCCACCGGCTATCTGCATGTGGGCAATGTCCGCACGGCGCTGGTAAACTGGTTGCTGGCGCGCCGGCATGGCGGCACGTTCATCCTGCGCATGGACGATACGGATGCCGAGCGCTCCACGGATGAGTTCGCCGACGGTATCCGCGAGGACCTGACCTGGCTCGGCCTCACCTGGGATCGTACGTTCCGCCAGATCGACCGCCAGCCGCGCTATGATGCAGAGTTCGAGCGGCTCAAATCCATCGGCCGCCTCTATCCCTGCTACGAGACGCCGGAAGAACTGGGCCTGAAACGCAAGGCGCAACTCACCCGCGGCCTGCCGCCGAAATACGACCGTGCCGCGCTCAGGCTGACCGACGCCGAAAAGGCCGCCTACGAAGCCGACGGCCGCCGTCCGCACTGGCGTTTTCTGCTGCAGGACGGCGACATTGCCTGGGAGGACGCGGTGCGCGGACCGGTCCGGTTCCAGGCGCAGAACCTCACCGACCCGGTGCTGGTGCGCGAGGATGGGCGGCCGCTCTACACCTTCTCCTCCTGCGTCGATGACGTGGACGAGGGCGTCACCCACATCATCCGCGGCGAAGACCATCTCTCCAACACCGCCGTGCAGCAGCAGGTGTTGGCCGCCCTGGGCGGAGACATCTCAAACATCACCTTCGCCCACCTCTCGCTGCTGACCGGTGCCGCCGGCGAGGGCCTTTCCAAGCGCGAAGGCTCGCTCGCCATCCGCGACCTGCGCGCCGACGGCGTCGAGGCCATGGCCATCAACAGCCTGCTCGCCCGTCTCGGTACGCCCGATCCGGTGGAAGCGGTGACCTCCCTGGAAGCGCTGGCCCAGACCTTCGACCTCTCCCGCTTCGGACGGGCGACACCGAAATTCGACCCGGAAGAGTTGTGGCGGTTGAACCCGGCCGTGCTGGCAGCCAGTGATTTCGGGGCCGTGCGGGACCGCCTGCCGGATGGCGCGACCAAGGCCGAATGGCTGGCCGTGCGTGGCAACCTGACCCGGATTTCCGACTTTGCCGACTGGCAAGCGATCTGGGCCGGCAGCATCGCGCCGCTGATCCAGGAGCCGGACTACCTCGCCGAGGCCGCTGCCGCCCTGCCGCCGGAGCCTTGGGACGGAGAGACCTGGAAGGCCTGGACCAATGCGTTGAAAGCCGCCACTGGCCGCAAGGGCAAGGCGCTGTTCCGGCCGTTGCGGTTGGCGCTGACGGGACGCGAGCATGGGCCGGAAATGGCGGCCTTGCTGCCGCTGATCGGGCGGAACAAGGCGTTGGAGCGGCTGGGTGGCGCGCTTTAGTCCTATAGCATCCGCAAACAAACGCCGTCATTGCGGGGCGTAGCCGAAGCAATCCAGGCCGATGTCTCTGCGGGCGCAATCAGCCCCTGGATTGCTGCGCCGCCTTCGGCTTCTCGCAATGATGGCTGGGATTAGCATGACCGACCGCCTCTATATCTTTGACACGACGCTGCGCGACGGCAACCAGACCCAGGGCGTGGATTTCGGCGTTTCCGACAAGATCGCCATCGCCCGCGCGCTGGATCAGCTCGGCATCGACTATGTCGAGGGTGGCTGGCCGGGCGCGAACCCGACCGACGACACCTTTTTCGCCCAGCCGCCGAGCCTGCGCAACGCCCGGCTCACCGCCTTCGGCATGACCCGCCGCGGCGGCCGCTCTGCCGCCAACGACCCGGGCCTGGCGGTGACGCTGCGCAGCAAGGTCGACACCATCTGCCTGGTCGGAAAGACCCACGACCGCCACGCCGAAACCGCCCTCGGTGTCGATCTGGACGAGAACCTGGAGATGATCCGGGATTCCATCGGCGAGATCGTGAAGCGGGGCAAGGAGGCGCTTTTCGACGCCGAGCATTTCTTCGACGGCTACAAGGCCAATCCCGCCTATGCGCTGCAGGCGATCCAAGCGGCCTACGAGGCCGGTGCTCGCTGGGTGGTGCTCTGCGACACCAATGGCGGTGCGCTGCCGGACGAGGTGCATCGGATTGTCACCGACGTCGCAAGCCGCTTTCCCGGCGACCGGCTCGGCATCCACACCCACAACGACACCGAAAACGCCGTCGCCAACTCGCTTGCCGCCGTCGAGGCCGGCTGCCGGCAGGTGCAGGGCACGATCAACGGTCTGGGCGAGCGCTGCGGCAACGCCAATCTTGTCTCGCTGCTGCCGACGCTGATCCTGAAGAAAGGCTTCGAGACCGGCGTCTCCCGCGAGGCTCTGACCAAACTGCCGGAAATCAGCCACATGCTGGAAGAGCGCCTGAATCGCGCGCCGAACCGGCACGCCCCCTATGTCGGCGCCAGCGCCTTTGCCCACAAGGCGGGCCTGCACGTCTCCGCAGTGGAAAAAGACCCGAGCCTCTACGAGCACATCGACCCCGTCCTGGTCGGCAACCGCCGCCAGATCGTCGTCTCCGACCAGTCCGGCAGGGCCAATATCCTCTCCAACTTCCGCGACATGGGGCTGGAAATCGCCGCCAACGATCCCCGCGTCGCCCGGCTCGTGGACGAGGTAAAGGAGCGGGAGTTCCAGGGCTATGCCTATGACGGCGCGGCCGCGTCGTTTGCCCTGCTGGCACACCGGCTGGTGGGGGAGGTGCCGGACTATTACCAGCTCGACAGCTTCCGCGTCATCGACGAGCGGCGCGTGAATGCCAAGGGCGATCTGATCACCCTTTCGGAGGCGACCGTGAAGGTCACCGTCGGCGGCCACCAGTCCATGACCGTTGCGGAGGGCAACGGCCCGGTGAACGCGCTCGACGCGGCGCTGCGCAAGGTTTTGGTGCCGCATTACAAGCCGCTGCACGGCATGCGCCTCGTCGACTACAAGGTCCGCATCCTGACCCCGACCGATGGCACGGCGGCGGTGACCCGCGTGCTGATCGAAAGCGCTGACGCCGACGGCGAGCGCTGGACCACGGTCGGCGTCAGCGGCAACATCATCAATGCGTCCTATGAAGCACTCTACGATGCCGTCACCTACCTGCTGCTGCAGAAGGGCGTGAAGGCGCTGTGACCCTGCTTTCCGTCCCCTGGCTCCGTGTGGGGCGGAAGGCCCGTATCGGGGCGCCATCCGGGACGCCGCACCAATCCCCCGATACGTCTGCTCGGTGGGCGTTCGGGATGAAGCCATAGGGTTCAGACACGCCATGGCCGGCACCGACCACACCCAGCCCGCCGCCGACGCGCCGGGCCCCGCCATCATCCTCGTCGCCCCGCAACTGGGCGAGAATATCGGCACCACCGCCCGCGCCATGTGGAATTGCGGCCTCTGCGACTTGCGCCTTGTCGCGCCGCGCGACGGCTGGCCCAGCGAGAAAGCGGTGGCCGCTGCCTCCGGCGCCGATGTGGTGCTGGACAAAGCCCGCGTGTTCGAGACCACGGCAGAGGCGGTTGCGGATATCGAACGCCTCTATGCCACCACCGCCCGCCGGCGCGACATGGTCAAGCCGGTGTTCACGCCCCGCGGCCTCGCCGGCGAAATGCGCCAAACGATGGCCCGCGGCGACCGTTGCGGCGTGCTGTTCGGGGCGGAGCGTTCTGGCCTCGTCAACGAGGACGTGATGCGTGCCTATGGCATCGTCACCGTGCCGCTGAACCCGGCCTTCACCAGCCTGAACCTGGCCCAGGCCGTGCTGCTGATCGGCTATGAATGGTACACGTCCGCCGACGAAACGCCGCCCGGCGTGCTCGAAATCGGGGAGGGCACCCCCGCCACGCAGGGCGAGATCGACGGCCTCCTGGAACACCTGGATCACGAATTGACGCTCGCCGAATACTACCGCGAGCCGAACTTGCGCCCGACCATGCAGAAAAACCTGCACAACGTCTTCCGCCGCGCCGGCCTGACCGAACAGGAAGTCCGATCCTTCCGCGGTGTCGTCGCAAGGCTCGCCGAATGGCGCGGGCGCAGGCCACAGAAATAGAGGGCTGGCTTGTCCCTGCCTACCGGATTTCGATGACCCCCAGCACCGGGCGGTGGTCGGCATAACCCCGCCGCTCGCGTTCGCAATAGTCCGGCTGCTGCATCAGAATTGCCGAGCGCCCGTGCCAGCCTCGGCCGCGGTCGGCCAGGAAGACGAAGTCCATGATCGAGTTGTAGCGCGGGTCGCACTGCGTACCGGTCGCCGGGCACGAACCGGCGGCGATGCAGGGCGGCCGCAGCCAGGCCAGCCCGGAGTCGGCGGTGAACGATGCGAAGGCCGCATTGCCCTCGTCGCGCACCGGGTCGAAGTCGAAATTGTGGTCGCCGGCCAGGATTGCCGGCAGATCCTGCGCCAGCACCCAGTCGCGGATCAGGCGGGCCTGGCGGTTGCGCCGCTCTGTGTCGCGACGGTTGAAGTGATTGACCAGAAACAGGATCTCGACGCCGGTGGCCCGGTGGCGGAAACGCCCGACCAGCGCCTTGCGCGAGCCGGGGAAGCGGTCGAGTTCGAACACCTCGTGCAATTCCAGGGTGGTGGCGTTGTAGAGCAGCGCCACCCGGTCGTGCTCGCCATGGCGGGCCAGGATCGCCTCGAACATTGCGCCGGGCCGTGCCGCCGCCTGCCGGTAGACCTCCAGGTCGGCCGCATCGTGCACCTCGGCCAGGCCGAAAAGGTCGATGGTGCCGGCCTGGCCGATCGCGGCAATGTCCGCGGCCACCAGGGCCGGGTCCGTATCGCGGTCCGACTCGACATTGAACGATACGACGGTGAGGCTCGCCGCAGCGGCCGGCGCCAGCAGCGCCAGCCATACCAGGGCCAGCATCGGCAAGAGACGGGGAACACAGGGAAGACGGGGAAGATGGGGAAGACGGGGAAGATAGGGAAGACAGGGAACACAGGGAAGACGGGGCAAATCTGTTATCCTGCGCGCAGGTTCCGACGGCACACCGCTGCGATCATAGGCCATCCTGGCCGCCGGGCGCTACCGCGGTTTGGTTGCGCCGCTTATCGATAGTGTGCTATTAATTTTCGCTACCCGGACCGCGCCCAGCACGAGACACAGACCCGCGCCCATGACGGCTGTTACCGGCCAACCCGGATCGATCCCCACTTTCACGACCGCCGCCCGCTGGCTGGCGACGGTTGCGGCCCTGTCTGCCTTTTTCACGTCCATCTTCACCAGTTCTATGACGAATGTGGCGATCCCGCACGTGATGGGTGCGTTCGGCGTCGGCCAGAGCCAGGCGCAGTTTCTCTCCACCGCCTTTCTCGCAATGAACACCACCGGCCTGCTGGCCAGTTCCTGGACCATTGCCAAGATCGGCCAGCGCAACACCTTCTTCCTGATCTTGACGGTGTTCGCCAGCGCCAGCGTGCTGGCCTTCCTGGCGCCGACACTGGAAATCATGATCGTCGCCCGCGTGGCGCAAGGTTTTGCCGCCGGCCTGTTGCAGCCGCTGGTCATGCTGGTGCTGTTCCAGGTTTTTCCGTTGGAGAAGCGCGGCCTGGCCATGGGCCTCTTCAGCATGGGCGTCACCGTGGCGCTCGGCATGGGGCCGGCGCTGGGCGGCATCACCATCGACGCGGTCAGTTGGCGCGCCATCTTCCTGATCCCGATCCCGGCCTGCTTGGTCGCCGGCATTCTCGGCTTGCTGTTCCTGCCGGCGGAAGAGCACAAGACCGAACCCGGCCAGTTCGACGTGCTTGGGTTCGCGCTGATCAACGCCTTTGTCTTCGGCTGGTTCACCTTTCTCGGCAACGGCCAGAAATGGGGTTGGAGCTCCGACGACCTGATGCTGCTGCTGGCCTTTACCATCGCCGCCGGCTTCGCCTTCGTGCTCTCGCAGAAGCGCCAGAACGCCTCGCTGTTGGATCTCGACCTGTTCACCAACGGCCGGTTCGTCAGCGCGCTCGCCTGCTCGTTCTTCTTCGGGTTCGGCAATTTCGCGAGCGTCTACTCGTTCTCCATCTTTGGCCAGATCGTGCAGGGATTCTCGCCGACCGTGGCGGGTTCCATGTTGCTGCCGGGCAGTTTTTTCGCCGCCGCCATCCTGCCGCTCGCCGGCCGCGTTTCCGACAAGGTCCCGGCGCCCATGGTCATGGTGTTCGGCTTGGTGATCATCGTCACCAGCGTCTCCATGCTGACCGGCGCGGACTCGAACACGGTGTTCTGGTATGTGGCGGCGTCGCTGTTGCTGGGCCGGATCGGGTCGGCGTTCGTCTCGCCGGCGGTCAACACGACTGCCATCGGCGCCCTGACCCCGCAGCAGATGCGCCGCGGCGCCGGCGTCACCAATCTCTCGCTGATGTTCGGCGGCTCCACCGGGATCAGTGTCTATGTGGCCTTGCTGGAAATGCGGATCGAGTTCCACGCGACCCAGCTTGGTGCCACCCAGACCGCCGCCAACAGCACCACAGTGGAGATGCTGGGCATGGTGGCCGGCCAGCTTTCCAATACCGGCCTGCCAGATGCGATGCAGCAGGGCGTGGCCATGCACTATCTGAACAGCGTCGTCGTCGCCCAGGCCAACATGCTGGGATTCCAGGACGGTTTCTTCTTTCTCACCATGGTGGCCTGCGCGCCGCTGATTCCGGTGCTGTTCCTGATGCGCAAGCGGCGCTAGACTGTCCGCAAACACAACCACCTGTTGGGAGTCCGCCCCATGAACGCCCATCCCGGCCCGGCCGGCATCGCCCCCATCGACGTCAGCGATCCGAACCTCTACGCCACCGATACCTGGCAGCCACTGTTCGCCACGCTGCGGGCCGAGGACCCGGTGCAATACGTGCCGGAGAGCGCCGATGGCCCCTATTGGTCGGTCACCAAATACAACGATATCATGACGGTGGAATTGGACCACCAGACTTATTCGAGCGCGGTCGGCGGCATCACCATCCGCGACATTCCGGACGAAATCCGGCGGCAGAGCTTCATCCAGATGGACCCACCGCGCCACACGGCGGAGCGCAAGACGGTCGCGCCCATCGTGGCGCCCTTCAACCTGAAGAACATGACGGACACCATCCGTCAGCGCACCGAATATGTGCTGGACGGGCTGCCGCGCGGGCAGGAATTCGACTGGGTCGACCATGTCTCCATCGAACTCACCACCATGATGCTGGCGACGCTGTTCGATTTCCCGTTCGAGGACCGGCGCAAGCTTACCTACTGGTCCGACCTCTCCACCTTCACCGACTTCGATGCGCCGGACGCGCTCGCCACCAGCGAGTACGACAAGTTCGAGAAGCTGAAGGAAATGGCCGCTTATTTCGGTCGACTCTGGGACGAGCGCAAGGACCAGCCGCCGCGCTTCGACTTGATCAGCATGCTGGCCCATTCGCCGGCGATGCAGGAGATGGACCTGAGAAAGTTCATGGGCCAGCTCACCCTGCTGATCGTCGGCGGCAACGACACGACGCGGAATTCGATGAGCGGCGGGCTCTGGTATCTCTCCCAGAACCCGGAAGAGTTCGCCAAGGTGCGGGCCGACCACGGCCTGGTGCCGAAGCTGGTGGCGGAGACCATCCGCTTTCAGTCGCCGATCATCCACATGCGCCGCACCGCCACCAAGGATGCGGAGCTGGCGGGCCGGCAGATCAAGGCCGGCGACAAGGTCATCATGTGGTACATCTCCGGCAACCGCGACGAGGAGATGATCGAGGACGCCGACCGTTTCCTGGTCGACCGCAAGAAGCACCGCCAGCATCTCAGCTACGGCGCCGGCATCCACCGTTGCGTCGGCGACCGGTTGGCGGACCTGCAATTGCAGGTCCTGTGGGAAGAAATCCTGAAGCGCGACCTGCAGATCGAAGTGCTGGACAAACCGACCCGCAGCGTCTCCAACTTCATTCGCGGCATCAAGAGCATACCGGTGAGGATCGCCGCCTAGCCGTTCGATGCCGACAGACGGCGCCCATCCGTTGGCTGAATCGAACCACTAGATTATTGGAATAGTGGTCTGATTCACGAAACGCTTGCCGTGGCAAGCGTTTCGATCGGACCGCCAGGGCCTCACCCCTTCTGCGTCGTCTCCGGCAGGCCCAGGATGTTTTTGGCGATGATGTTGTACTGCACCTCGTAGGAGCCGCCGTAGATCGACGCTGCCTTGCCGAACAGCCATTCGCGCACGCTGGCAAGCTCGTCGGCCGCGTAGGCCTCGCCCTCCCAGCCGACGCCCTGGGCGCCCATAATCTCCATCTTCAGTTCCGCCTTGGTCTGCGCGACGGTGGTGGCGGAGTTTTTCAGGATGGATGCTGCCGCCGATACCTTCACCTGTCCCTGCGCCTCCGCCCGGATGCGGGCGATGGTCAGGGTATGCGCCTGGTCCGCCATCATGATGTCGATCATGCGGGTGCGCAGATCCTTGTCCGCCAACATGCCATCGGCATCGGTGCCGACATAGCGCTTGGCAAGCTCCGGCAACGGCTCCTCGTTGTCGAGCTTGCGGCGGTCGGCGGTGGTCTGGCTCTGGCGCTCGTGCTGCAGCAGGCGCTTGATCACGCTCCAGCCGTCGTTGAGCTGGCCGAGCAGGTCGGATTTCTCCGCCCGCGCATCGTCGAAATAGGTCTCGCAGAAGGGCGAAGCGCCGGAAATCAGCGGGATCGGCCGGGTGCGCACGCCCGGCTGGTCCATTGGCAGCAGCACGAAACTGATGCCGTCGCGCTTCGCCACGCCCGGGTCGGTCCGCACCAGCGCGCCGCACCATTGCGAGATGTCGGCGCCCGACGTCCAGATTTTCTGGCCGTTGATGACGAAATGGTCGCCCTTGTCTTCCGCCCGCGTCGAAAGCGAGGCGAGGTCCGAACCGGCGTTCGGCTCCGAGAGGCCCAGGCACCAGCGCACCTCGCCGCTGGCCATGCCGCGCAGGTGCTTGGCCTTCTGCTCCTCGGTGCCGTATTCCAGCATGGTCGGGCCGACCATGGTCACCCCCATGCCGGTCAGGGTCGGGATCGGGTTGAAGGCGCCGATCCGGTCCATCTCCTCCTGGATCACCTTGGCTTCCGGATGGGAGAGCCCGGCCCCGCCGTATTCCGTCGGCCAGGTCGGTGCCCCCCATCCCTGGCCGGCCAGGCGCCCGCGCCAGGTCTCCAGGTCGTCGGCCAACGCCGGGTCCTTCTCCACCGTGGCGCGGTAGGACTTGTCGGCCAGCGCCGGCGGGAAGTTGGCGGTCAGCCAGTCGCGGACGGACGTGCGGAAACGGTCTTGATCGATCGCGGCGTTCATGGGCCTTCAACCTCAACGGAAAACGGATGGACGACTGTCCGGCAGTCTAACAAAAAACGGCGCCATGGCGAGACGGCAGTGCCGGCCAGGCCAGCCATGACGCCGAAGCACGCTACCGGCCCTTCCAGACCGGCACGCGGCGCTCGGTCATGGCGCGCACGCCTTCCTGGAAATCCTCGGTCCCGCGCAGGCGGTCCTGGATGGAAAGCTCGTGGTCGGTTGCGGCTTTCACCCGGTCGGCCAGGTCGCCGCGCATGGTCTTGCGCGTCTCCATGATCGAGATGGGAGAGCACTCCGCAATCTCCGTCGCGAACGCCACCGCCGTCTCCCGCAGCTCATCCATCGGCACCAGCACATCGACCAGGCCCCATTCCTTCGCCTCCTCCGCCTTGATGCGGCGGGAGGTGTAGAACATGAACTGGGTGCGAGACTTGCCGATGACCTCCGGCAGGGTCACGGTCAGGCCGAAGCCGGGATGGAAGCCGAGGCGGGTGAAGTTGGCCGAAAACCGTGCCTCCGGGCAGGCGACGCGGAAATCGGGCACCAGCGCCAGGCCGAGGCCGCCGCCGACCGCCGCCCCCTGGATCGCGCCGATAATCGGCTTCGGCGTGCGGAACAGGCGCACCGCCTCCTGATAGAGATGGCCCTTGCGCGGCTTCGACTCCTTCACCGGCTGGGTAAAGTTGCCGCCGGCGCAGAAATTCTTGCCTTGGGCGCAAAGCACGATGGCCCGGCAATTGTCATCCGTGCCCAGATCCTCGCAGGCCGCGGCAATCGACTCGATCAGATCATAGTCGAAATAATTGTGCGGCGGCCGCTGCATCTCAATAACCGCAACATAGTTGTCGAGCGTGACGCCGATTTCCGGGTAGCTGCCATAAGGGGTGGCCATGATGGGGGTTCCTTTTTAGTTCGGGATCGGCTCAATCGACCAGCTTGACGTCGGCCCAGGCCTCGATCATCTGGCGGATGTCGTCGAGATTGGCGCTCTCGCCCAACTCATAGGTGCCGGCCTGCAACATGCCGCGCACCACGCCGGCCAGCAGCATCGGCGCGCCGGCATTGATGCCAAGCTTGGTGCCGAGGCTCACGTCTTTCAGCATCAGGCCAATGGCGAAGTTGGAGGCCTCCTGACCCTCCAGCAGCGCCGGCAGCGTGCGCTCCGTGGCGCCGCTGCGGCCGGAAGACTTGTTCACCACGTCCGAGATGGTTTGCAGCGACAGGCCATATTTCCGCCCCACCGCCACCGCCTCGTACATGGCCAGCCGGTTGCAGGCGGCAATGGTGTTGTTGACGATTTTCACCACATGGCCGTTGCCGACATCGCCGCAATGCATGACGTTCGGGCTGATCGACAGAAAGTAGGGCTTCACCTTCTCGAACGCTTCTATCGGCCCGCCGACCATGATGGCGATGGTGCCGGCATCCGCGCCCGCCGGGCCGCCGGAGACCGGCGCGTCGATCAGGGCGATGCCGCGCTCGGCCAGTTCGGCAGCCATGGCGCGGGTCTCGTCCGGATCGCCGGAGGTCTGATCGACGACGATCTTGCCGGGCTCCAGCCCCTCGGCAAGGCCGCCGGGGCCGAAAATGGCGTCCCGCACATTGGCAGAGCGGGGCAGACAGGTCATGATGACATCGCAGGTCTGGGCCAGCGCCGCGCCGTTTTGGGCCGGGATCGCGCCATTGTTGACAAAGCCCTGCACCACGTCCGGGCGCAGGTCGAGCACGTGCAGCTTGTGGCTCAGCATCAGGCGCCGGGCAAGCGCGCCGCCCATGGCTCCAAGGCCGACATAACCGATTTCCATGGATTGGGTTCCTCCGTTTCGTTTGGTCCGCCGCGTTGCGGTTGTCCCAACTCTAGCGCCCCAACTCTAGCGCATCGCCAGCGGTTGTCATTACGCCTGCCGCGGGCATGCGGTCGCTGGTGATGAGCAGTGGCGATGTTCGCCGTTGACCGGAGCCGCCGCATTCGGCTGTTCTGCCGGCACAATCAACCGTTCGTCCGCTCGGAGGATTCCGCCCATGGCTTTCGATCTGTCCGCCCATCTGCGTTCCGGCCTGCCCGCGCCGGCCCCGGCGCCGTTCAAGGGCTTTCCGCCCTTTTACTTTGTCGGCGGCAACAATGCGCCGGAATCGCTGCCGGTGCCGGATCTGATCGCCGCCGCCACCCGTGCGCTGGAGAAAGAGGGCTCCAACCTCGCCATCTACAACCTGATGACTGGCCCGCAGGGCTATCGCCCGCTGCGCGAGTGGATCGCTGGCCGCCTGAAACGCTGGACCCAGATCGAGTGCACCGCCGACGACATGATCGTCACCACCGGCTCGCTGCAAGCGTTGGACCTGGTGCACCAGGTGTTGCTGGAGCCTGGCGACGTGGTGGCGATCGAGGGCGGCACCTATGGCGGCACCATGACCCGGCTGAAGGGCGTGCAGGCCGAATATGTGGGCGTTGCCATGGATGATGACGGCATCGTGCCCGAAGACCTGGAAAAGGTGCTGGCCACCATCAAGGCCCAGGGCAAGCGCTGCAAGTACGTCTACACCATCCCGACCGTGCAAAATCCGACCGGCACGGTGATGAGCCTGGAACGCCGCCACGCCATCCTCGACATCGCCCGCCGCCACGACCTGATGATTTTCGAGGACGACTGCTATGCCGACCTGACTTGGTCCGGCACGCGGCCGCCGGCGATCCGCTCGCTGGATACCGAAGGCCGCGTGATCTATTGCGGCACCTTCTCCAAATCCATCGCGCCAGCCTTGCGCGTCGGCTATCTGGTCGCCGACTGGTCCTTTATCGCCCAGGCGCTGCCGCTCAAAACCGATGCCGGCTCCGGCGCGCTGGAGCAGGTAACGCTCGCCGAATTCTGCGCCGCGCAGTTCGAGGACCATGTTGCCAAATTGGTCGGCCTGCTCAAGACCAAGTGCGACGTCATCCAGGAGGCCCTGCACGAGAATTTCGGCACCGCGGCGGAGTTCCGGGCGCCGGACGGCGGCATTTTCATCTGGGTGACCCTGCCGGAACAGGTGGATTCCAGCCAGTTGGCCGTGGCCGCCGCCAAGGAGGGCATCGCCATCAACCCCGGCCGCGAATGGGTCGCCGATCCCGAGACCGGCAAGCACTCCTTCCGCCTCTGCTTTGGCCAGCCGAGCGTTGAGACCATCCGCGAGGGCGTCGCCAAGCTGGCCGATGTCTGCCGTCGCGAATTCGGCGTGCCGGTCCGATCCGGCAATGTGCAGCGAAGCTAGCGGTTCGATGCCGACAGATGGTCCCCATCCGTTGGCTGAATCGAACCACCGGATTGTTGAATCGGCAGGGCAGCGATGGAAGAGCACCCCCTCTGATTCTGGGAAAGCACGTTGCCGAGCGTCAGCATTGACTGCGGGTCTCCGACCGGTTCATTGGCGGTGGATATAGCATTGGCGCTCTCAACCATGGCACGCTAGAGTGATGGTCGCTGCCGAAGCGTGAGCGAACCGGAGACTGATCGTTATGGTCGAGCGGGTAACCAAGGCGGGTGCCGCTGCTGTGCATCAAGCAGCCGCCGATATTGCAGCAAAGCCGGCAATCGGGGCAGGGCGTCGTTCTGCGTCGAATGCCGGGGTCGCGCATCTGCTCTCGCTTCAACGTGCGGCTTCGTCAAGTGCGTCCGCCCGGCAGATGGCAACGCTCAACGCCCAGGCCAGCCGGGCGCGTGGCACGGTGCAACGGGTCTTGACCAAGGGGCCGGGTGGCCAGGAATTCGATTCAAGGTCTCGCTTCCTCAATGAATTCCCGGGGGGAATCCGGTCGGCCATCGAAAAGAACAGCGGCTTGATGTCCCGGATCGACACCTGGGTCAACGGCGAGGCGCGGGTCACCCTCGACCATGCAATGAAGGCCATTGTCGAGGCCGGCATCGCGGTGGGCGAGGAAGCCCTCGAAGACATCAAGTTCGATCCCAATTCCCGCGCATGGGTTGTCGTCGAGGATCCGGAAGATTGGTTGGCCTTCAAGGGGGCAATTGAAAGAGCCCGCGGCCGCATGAATATGCCCTATCCCGAGTATGCCGAGCGCCAGCAAAACAAGCGGGAGCGGGAAGAGCTTGCCAGAAGACCCGTCGACATCAACAACAACAGTGAGCTCGCTGTTTTCTATGGATCGAAACGCGCCGTCGATCCGGAGGAACGCTATGCGGCGATCAAGAAAATGTTCGAGGAAGCCGGCTTCAAGGTAACGGCGAAACGCGTTTCCGGTCGCAGTTCCAGCTCGACACCGCCCCATCTGTTCGAAGTCGAAGACCACCCGACCATTCTCAGCTTCGAACTCCACCCGGGGGGCGGCATTCACGCGGCGCCCTATGTGCGTGTGAAAACGACAAAGGGCGTGGTCAAAATCATCAACAAGAACAGCATGCCACCCTATGACAAACTCGACGAAAAACCCTGGAAATACATTGAGGTCAGCATATGATCGCAGACCGTACCCACCCCTTTTTGCTTAAGGTCAACAGGGTTGCCACCGGCGAAGAGGCGCAAGCGCTGGAGGCGGCCGGCGCCGATCTGGTCGGCTTTCATGAGGGCGACGACGTGTTGTTCGATATTGAGACCGACCCGTTCTGGACCGACGAGCGCTATGTCTACAGCGCCGACCTGGCGGAATTGGCGGCAGGACTCACCCGGGCCGAAGCGTTTGTCGAAACCACGTCCTATGGTCTGGGCGAGGCACTTTGCGCAAAAGCACGGGCAGCCGGGATGCAACGGATTCAGATCGGCGATCATCTGGCGCTTAAGCCGTCGGCGCTTGAAGCCTGCCGCAGTCACGGTCTCTCGCTCTACTATGGCGGGCGCTATATCACCGCCGAAGACGTGATGATGGCGGGCGACCTGGCGGCCGCGGAATGGCCGTTGCTGGAAGCGCTGGACCTTCAGGTGTTTACCTCGACGGCGGATGCCTGGGCGCTGCTGAGCAGCCCGCCGCCCGAACTGACCGGCGACATCGTCCTGATGAGCGACCTGCTGTCTCTCGCCGCGCGCCTGCCCCTGTTCGTCTCGCTCAATCTGACCCCTGCCAATTGCGAGGCGGTACTGCAAGCGCTCACGCCGACGCCGATCAGGGGCCTTTCCCTGACGCTCAGTCCGGAATCCAGCGGTGCCTGCCACACAGTGACCGTAGAGCACGCCGCCGAGATCCTGGCAATTGCCGCAAGTTACCTGGGCAAGACCTGATCCCGGCCGCGGTTCGGCGCTACCCCAGCCCCGTCTGAGCCGCTCGTCGGTCCTTACAGCGCCGGCAGGCCCGCCCGCTCGCGGAAGGGCGGGTCGTAGATGGAGATCTCTTCGCCGGCCAAATCGGCAGCCGCATCCGAGCAGAGATAGACGATGCTGGTGGCCGGCTGATCGACGCCGCCCAGCTTTTCGCGCGGGATTTGGCTGACCTGGTTGACGCCGGAGGCGCGGATTTTCACCTGCATCTCGGTGTCGACCGTCCCCGGCGCAAAGCCGTAGGTGCGGATACCCTGACCATGCGTTTCCAGGTGCAGGGCCTTGGTCAGCATCGCCATGCCGGCCTTGGCGCTGCAATAGGCGCTCCAGCCTTCCAAGGGCCTATGGGCGGCGCCGCTGGAGATGTTGACGACCACGCCGCCGCCCGCTGCCACCATACGCGGCACAGCGTAGTGCACCATGGCATAGGCACCGGTCAGGTTGATGGTGACATTGCGGCCCCATTGCGCCGGATCGCACTCCAGCACGGAGCCGATGGGCTCGATCACGCCGGCATTGTTGACCAGGATGGAAAGCTTGCCGAAGCGCTCGACCGCTTTCGCCACCGTGGCCTCTGCCTGCGCCGGGTCGCTGACGTCGCAGACCAAGCCCAGCGCGTCGCCGCCAACCGCCGCTGCGGCTTCCTCCACGCCGGATCGCGCGGTGAGCGCCACCTTGGCGCCGGCGGCGGCCAGCGCCTGGGCGGCGGCCAAGCCGATGCCGCGGGAGCCGCCCGTGACCAGCGCCACCTCGCCGGAAAGATCGAT
>Ga0206129_10001388_pt1 | contig 32923 bp, 32 predicted proteins | sample Helgoland_Spring_8_FD_148616 | JGI IMG/M metagenome (GOLD analysis project Ga0206129, IMG submission 148616) | Pelagic subsurface seawater microbial communities from Kabeltonne, Helgoland, North Sea - Helgoland_Spring_Bloom_20160502_2 | ecosystem: Environmental > Aquatic > Marine > Epipelagic ...
TAGGGAACGTCGATGAGAGCGACGGCCCAGCAGGCTATTCCTTCGGCACGGCCGAGCGCACCAAGGCCCTCGGCACGTTTGCCTTTTACGGTTACTGGTGCGCCGATGGCAGCGGTCAACCGCTGCTCGATTTCGGTCTTACGGGGGGCGATTTTGGGGCGTTCGGCAACGACGGTCACGTCGATATTGACAACCGAACCGCCAAGGTTGTGCAGCTGACGGAGTGCTTCGGCAAGCAACACCATGCTGTCGGCACCCGCGAGCGCAGGGTCGGTATCGGGAAACAGTTGACCGATATCACCGAGCCCTGCAGGACTCAGGATCGCATCGATGCAGGCATGTGCGATCACATCGGCATCAGAATGGCCATGCAGTGAGGTTTCGCCAGGAAAAATCACGCCACCGAGTACCAGCACACGCTCGGGGTCCTGGCTGAACGGGTGGATGTCGAACGCGTGGCCGATGCGCATACTCATGAACGAGCCCCTAACAAGGCAGCGACAACAACCGCATCATCGGGTTCGGTCACCTTGATATTCCACCGTTCGCCAGGGACGACAACGATGTTCCCGCCGACAGATCTGACCAGCGTGGCATCGTCGGTTGCTTGTGCACCGCTGGCATGAGCCTGGCGCAGGATCGCAGCCGAGAACCCCTGAGGCGTCTGCACCGCCTGAAGTTGGGAGCGGTCGATCGTGTTGCCGTCGAGATCTCGAATGGTGTCGACAACATCGACCACTGGCACCACGGCATCGGCACCGCCGCGCACTGCGGCTACAACCTGGGCCATAAGGTCAGGCGATGCCACCGGGCGGGCGGCATCATGTACCAGCACGATGTCGGCTCCGTCGGGAACCTTGGCCAATCCACGACGCACGGACTCGCTGCGAGAATCACCACCCGTTACGCAGACAACCTCGCATCGCAAACCATGGGCGGAGACAGTCACGGTGGAACCCTTTGGAGTAACCACGACAATGCCGTCGCTCACCGATGAAGCAGCAACCACGGACCAGTCAATCACCCGTTTACCAGCGATCTCTATGAACTGCTTGGGTGTGTCGCCACCAAAACGCGAGCCAGACCCTGCGGCCACAACAATGGTCCAGGTTGTGCCAGCTTCAGAAGGCATTTCTCCACGCTCTATGGTGAGAGGTCTTACAGGTTCTGTGACATTTGGCACCTAATTCGGCCTGACTGAGTGAGGTGCCAAGTACTCTCAGAGATGCCACCGTACCAATGCGTTCGACCCCAACGCGGAAAGGTCCTCCCCCATGACCGAAGCAGTCGTTCTCGCTGACACTCCGCTCTTTGCCAACCTCGACCCAGACAGCCTCGGTGCCCTCGCTGCATCATGCTCCCGGCGTTCACTAGGTCGAGGCGATGTGCTCTTTCATCAAGACGACGAGTCGGGTGCGCTCTACATCGTGGTCTCGGGTCGTATCGCTATCGCCAATCGCTCATTCGATGGCCGAGAATCCATGGTTGCGCTGATGGAAGATGGCGATCTCTTCGGCGAGATGGGCCTGTTCGACGATGGTGAAGGCCGCTCGGCCGATGCTCGAGCCCTTGAGCCGTCTGAACTCATCGAGCTTCCGTACGATCCAATCCGCGAGCTCTTCACCAATCAGCCAGGCCTGCTCTGGGGTGTCGTCAGCATGTTGTCGAAACGGGTCCGTGCGATGGACAACGCGCTCGCCGATTCAGTGTTCCTCGATGTCACCGGACGCACCGCGAAACGACTGCTCGAGATGGCAGGCGACGAAGACGAGTTCGAGCTGCCGCTCACCCAAGAAGAACTCGCCGGCATGGTCGGCGCCTCTCGCGAACGAGTCAACAAGTCGATCAACCAGTTCATCAAACTTGGTTGGATGGCCCAGACCGACCGCGGCTATCGAGTCACCAACCGCGAACAACTCACCATCCGCTCTCGGTGATGCTTTTGTTTGCACGCAGCACTACCTAGACCAATTGGGGCGTCCCGGTCCGCTCCATCAACTTGGGGACTCGTCCCTCGCTCTCACTTCTGAGGCCGCAACGCGAGTCACCGCAGTCGCACCCGGACAGGTCACTGCCGCTCACCATGAAACCTGCGACGTTGAACACCCGCTACAGGCCGAACGTCGCAAAATTCAGGTTGGTTGTTGGGTTGCTTTTCGCTCCTAGGCGGCGCTTTGGACCTGGGTCGATTGGCGGAGGCCGAGCTGGGCTAGGGCCAGGAAGAGGTTCGGTGCGCCAATGATCTCGAGTGGTGCGTCGAACTTGTGCTGATCAGTGGCTGGGATGACCGCTCGACGAAACCCGAGCCGAGCTGCTTCGGCTAGACGAAGTTCTAGGCCGGCGACTGAGCGGAGTTCACCCGCCAAGCCAACTTCGCCGATGGCAATAACGTCGTCGGGGATGGCGATATCTCGCAGCGACGACGTGAGCGCTGCACATACCGCAACATCGGAGCCAGGCTCGGTGATCTTGAGGCCACCAACAACCGACAGATACGCATCGTGTTTGGCGAAACTCAGGCCCAGTTGTTTCTGCATGACGGCCAGCAACATGGCCATCCGCTTCTGATCGAATCCGGTAGCCGAGCGGCGGGGGTTTGGTATCTCGGATCCGATCAGAAGACCTTGGACCTCGAGGACGACGGCTCTGCGTCCTTCGATGGTTACGGCCACCGCCGACCCGGCAGCGTCGGTCTGCCGGTCGCCAAGCATGCGCCCGGAGGGATCGTCGACGGTGACCAGACCGGTTCCTGTCATTTCGAACACACCCAGCTCTCCGGTTGCACCAAAACGGTGCTTGAGCGCTCGCAGGACTCGTAGACCGACTTCTCGCTCACCATCGAAGGACAACACCGAGTCCACCAAATGTTCCAGGACACGAGGACCAGCCAGCGAACCATCCTTGGTGACGTGACCCACGAGTACAACCGCACAGTTGTACTCGCGGGCCGCGATCGCCAGCCGATGTGCACATTGGCGCACCTGGGCCACCGAACCAGGGGCCGATGACAGGTCGGGGTCGAAGACGGTCTGGATCGAATCGATAATGGCCAGCCCAGGTTTGAGGTCGGCGATGTCGGCCAGCACCCCGTTGATATTGCAGTCGCCGCCGACATGCACACCATCACCGGCGAGTCCGAGCCTGGCAAAACGCCCCGACACCTGTTGCGGCGACTCCTCGGCCGATACTGAAAGCGCTGGCGAGTGCTGCGCGGCCCACGATGCGGTGACCTGCGTGAGCAAGGTTGACTTACCTACGCCCGGTTCGCCACCGACCAGGGTGATGGACCCAGCGACCAGGCCACCACCAAGCACCCGATCAAACTCGACAACACCCGTCGGAAGTGGCACACATGCTCGTTCGTCGAGCTCAGCCAGCGGCACCGCTGGCCGATGATTGGCCACATGTTTGAGATCAGGCGCCGCTGGTGTGCCCGGGGCTTCGCCACCAATTGTTGATTCGACCAGCGTGTTCCAGTTACCGCAGCTGCCGCAGCGCCCAACCCACTTGGGGACCTGCTCACCGCAGGTCGAGCATTCATAGACAATCTTGGATCGAGCCATCCGTCCATCATGACCAGGGGGTGTGACAGTCTCACCTGCCAGCGAACAACGCCCTGAAGTCGTGCACCACTGGATGCCCGATCACTGCAGGCAATTCAAGTGAACCGGTATCGAACAACGCGGTCCTCATGCCCAGCTCTCGGGCCCGATCGAGCGCGATCACATCGGTGTCCACGTACAAGCAGTGCCCGTGAGCAATGCTGCTCTCGCGTCGCAAGACCTCGAACATCGCAGCATTTGATGTTTGGGTCCCAACATCGGACGAGACGAGCCAAGGCCACACGGCGCTCAATCGATCACGATCGCGCATCGCGTGCGACCAGGCTGACGCATCATTGGTTGTAGCTGCAACAGGAATTCGTCGGCGCTGCATGTCGGCCAGGAATCCCGGGACTCCGCTGTGCAACAACCGACGCTGCACCAGACCCTCGTCGAGGGTGCGCGAATCCTGACTCAATCCGCACAGCACCCAGAACGCTCTGGTGTCCATCGAACCCGAAAGCACACGTTGAAAGCCATCGGCGATCGTGTCGGCCCGGGCGGCACCCCCCTGGTCTCGCACAAACGGCAGCACGTACTGGTCAAAGACGTCCGTCTGTTGATACAGGACCGACAGTGCATCGACCACAACCAGCCGCACCGCATCGGTGCGAGGGGTCGACCGAACACCCGCGACGGCAACTCCAGCGCCGGGCACCCGAGAAGCAAGCGGGGCCGGCGTGGGTGCTGGGCGCAGCCTGTCGGCTTGGCGCTGCAGCACCATGCCCGTGATCGCCAGCACCGTTGCCAGAGCAAACAGTGAGAAAAGCGCATAGGCGATCCAGCGGATCAGCACTGCGGTCGAGTTCTCAGCGGTGGCCTGCACTCGAACTTGCTCAACACCCTGATCGAAGCGGGGCGCGAAACTGCGCACTGTTGGATCGCGATCGTCGAAGTTACGAACCCGGACGGCGAGATCGAGCGAGATGATGTCATCGATCGTGCGACCGCCGGTAAGCGATTCGAGTGGCGCTCCAAACGGCTCACCTCCAAGAGCGGTGGTGGCGTCGTCGTCTGACAACAAGTCCCAACCATCGCTCAGATCAAGGTCAAAAGACACCACTTGTCGGTTGTCTTCGATGGAGATATCGACGTTGGTGAACACGCCCGGTCCTGCGAGTTCGTCGAGCACGGTCTGCCATTGGCTGGCGTCGGTAACCGGCTTCCTCGCAGCGATCTGGGTACCAACTTCGTCCTGCACGGTGGTGATCGTCCAGCCCGCGCGTTCGAGGTCACTGACGCGCAGTTGCGACGCCAGATCTCCGATCGAGTCCTGAGCGGCATCATCAAGCTCGGCCAGCAACGTGACCACACCGCTTCCATCAGCCGCAACATCGAGGTCGACATCAACGTCCACCTGACACGCAGCGAGCACGAGCAGCAACAGTGCCACGACAACCCGACTAACTCTCACTCGCGACACGCCGAGAATCTAGCGGTTGGACACACCCCGGCGGGTGGCCGAACTGCTCAACCTGTCTGTGCAGCCTGTCTGTACAACCTGCCGAGCCCACAACGATTGGCTTAGGATCAGCCCATGGATCGTGGTGCGTTGATACAGACCTTTGTTGACTTGTATGGGGCCGAGCACGACGCGCTTGGCGAAGCAGGCCAGCTGGAACTACTCGATCGGGGTCGCCAATGGGACCTCGCCCCGGTGCTCGACCAGGGCGGCATGTTGCTGTTTCCTCATGGCCGGCCAGCTGACTGCGGTCACCAGGTCGGGGCGGTGGTGAACGCTGTGCTCGACAGTGGTGCTGATCGATGTGTGTTCGTCAGCGTGTTACATGCCTCGAGCGAAGACATGGAGAATGCCCGTGTCCGTGTGGCCGAAGGCGACGATCCGTCGAACTTCCCCATCTGGGGCATCCAAGGACCCGGTATCGATTTCCGTGACGACTGGCAGCGCGACCATGCGCCAACCACGTTCCGCCGGCTGATGGCCGTTGAAACCAAACGTCGAGGCATCGCCGGCCCACAAGTCATCGAACGTTTCCCGTATCTGGCCGGCGGCAAACCTGGCCAGCTCCCAGGTGTTGACGAGTTCGCCGAGCTGTGCGAACACGCCGTGGTCGTGACAACGGCCGATTCGTTCCACCACGGCATCGGCTACGGTACCCCGCCCGAAGACTCCTATGCCCCCGAAGCTGGCGGGCTCGAACTCGCAACCGAGAGCATCCTGAAAGGATGCGAGCTGCTGAAAGCCCAGGACTACTGGGGATACAACCAGCATTGTGTGACCGACAAAAGCGACCACCGCGACGCAGGCCAGCTTCTTTCCTATGTGAAGGGACCTATCCACGGCGAGATCCTGGATCTGGTGCCCAGCGAATTTGGCGACGTCTACGACGCCCCCGCCCCCAGCTGGGTCGCCGCCGCCCTAGTCACCTACACCCCCGCCTAAAACGCAAAAAAGGAGCATGATGCACACTATGTGTACATCACGCTCCTCATTTGCGTTAGTTGTCGATCGCCGGACGTGCCGGGACCGTAGATGCCTTAGCTCACACAGCGCTTCGAGCGTAGTGAGAAACGCAGACTGCCCTAGAACTCAGCGGTGGCCTCTTCGAGAACTGGTGGCTCGAAACCTTCAACCGAGCTGAACACAATCTTGTTATCACCAGGATTGTCAGGATCAGCAGCCACGTCGGCGATGATCATGTGGCCAGCGTAGAAGCCCTTGTTGAGCAACTCTTCTGACAACGGATCCTCGATCAACCGCTGGATCGCACGACGCAATGGACGTGCACCCAAGGTTGGGTCATAACCCTTCTCGGCCAGATGGACCTTGGCGCTATCGGTGAGCTCCAAGCCCATACCCTGCTCTTCGAGCTGCTTGCGCACCCGACGAATCATCAGGTCGACCATACGTACGATCTCGGGCTGCGTCAGCTCGTGGAACACGATGGTTTCGTCGATGCGGTTCAGGAACTCAGGACGGAAGTGATCCTTGAGCGCCTCGTTGACCTTTGCCTTCATCCGCTCGTAACTCACTGCTTCGTCGTTCTTGGTGAAGCCCAAGTTCGCCTTGCGCAGGTCACGAGTACCGAGGTTCGAGGTCATGATCAACACCGTGTTGCGGAAGTCAACCGAACGGCCTTGGCTGTCGGTCAGACGACCCTCTTCGAGGATCTGCAGCAATGTGTTGAAGACGTCGGGGTGTGCCTTTTCAACTTCGTCGAACAGCACTACCGAGAATGGCTTGCGGCGCACGGCTTCGGTGAGCTGGCCACCCTCGTCGTAACCGACATACCCAGGGGGTGAACCCACCAGACGGCTGACGGTGTGCTTTTCTTGGTACTCAGACATGTCGAGTGTGATCAGCGAGTCTTCGTCGCCGAACAGGAACTCGGCCAGCGTCTTGGCCAGCTCAGTCTTGCCAACGCCGGTTGGGCCCAGGAAAATGAACGAGCCGCTTGGGCGCTTGGGGTCCTTGAGACCGGCACGGGTGCGGCGGATTGCCTGGCTGACAGCCTTGATGCCGTCTTCCTGGCCGATGACCCGCTTATGCAGTTCATCTTCCATCCGCAGCAGTTTTGCGGTCTCTTGTTCCGTGAGCTTGTAGACCGGAATACCAGTCCAGACCGACAACACGTCGGCGACAGCTTCTTCGTCGACCTCGTCGAACAGGTCGACACCTTTGGCTTTAATCTCGATCTCAAGCTGCTCTTTGTCAGCCAGCAGTTCTTTTTCGCGATCCCGAAGTGACCCTGCCAGTTCGAAGTCTTGTGACTCGACAGCTGCCTTCTTGTCTTCAGTGACCTTGGCCAGCGCGTCTTCGATCTCTTTGTAATCAGGCGGCGTTTCCATGCGCTTGATGCGCAGGCGTGAGCCAGCCTCGTCGATGAGGTCGATGGCCTTGTCAGGAAGGTGACGGTCAGCGATGTAACGGTCGGCCAGATTGGCGGCAGCTACGAGTGCCTGATCGGTAATCGTGACTCGGTGATGGGTTTCGTAACGATCGCGCAGACCCTTGAGGATTTCAATGGTGTGGGCAACCGTCGGTTCCTCGACCTTGATCGGCTGGAAACGACGCTCGAGTGCCGCATCCTTCTCGAGGTGTTTGCGATATTCCTCGGTGGTCGTGGCACCAATGGTCTGCAGTTCGCCACGAGCCAACATCGGCTTGAGGATCGAAGCAGCATCGATGGCACCTTCGGCAGCACCAGCACCCACCAGGGTGTGGATTTCGTCGATGAACAAGATGATGTCGCCACGGGTCTTGATTTCTTTCAAGACCTTCTTGAGGCGTTCTTCGAAGTCACCGCGATAACGACTACCAGCAACAAGTGCACCAAGGTCCAGCGTGTAGAGCTGCTTGCCCCGGATGGTCTCAGGAACATTGTCACTGGCGATCTTCTGAGCCAAACCTTCGACGATGGCGGTCTTACCGACACCAGGCTCACCGATCAGCACAGGGTTGTTCTTGGTACGACGTGACAGCACCTGCATGACCCGCTCGGTCTCGCGCATGCGACCGATGACCGGGTCGAGTTCCTTGTCGCGAGCGAGCTGGGTGAGGTTGCGTCCGAACTGGTCGAGCACGAGCGAACCTGATGGGCTGTCGCCGCCCACGCCACCGCTGGTCGCCCCAGCCTTTTCAGGATCGCCACCGGCTTGGCCACCAGGACCGCTGTAACCAGACAGCAGCTGGATGACTTGCTGGCGCACCCGTGACAGGTCAGCACCAAGCTTGACCAGCACCTGCGCAGCAACACCCTCGCCTTCGCGAATCAGACCAAGCAAGATGTGCTCGGTACCGATGTAGTTGTGGCCAAGTTGCAGCGCTTCGCGCAACGACAGCTCAAGAACTTTTTTGGCGCGCGGCGTGAAGGGGATATGGCCACTGGGCGATGTGCCACCTTGGCCAATGATCTCTTCGACCTGATTACGAACGGCTTCAAGAGAGATGCCAAGCGATTCGAGTGCCTTGGCGGCAACACCCTCGCCTTCGTGAATCAGACCGAGCAAGATGTGCTCGGTACCGATGTAGTTGTGGTTAAGCAGCCGCGCTTCTTCTTGTGCAAGCACAACAACTCGGCGGGCTCGGTCTGTGAATCTTTCGAACATGAGGCTTTCTCGTGCCTTTCGTCAAAGGTAGGGCGAGTGTAACCACGACCTCGGACAGGCAATGGGTCGGGGGAGGAAACGGCTAAAAGCGCCTAGGAAATTAGTTGAGAACTACGTGCCAGCGATGCAACCGTGGCACAACAGCAAACATTCCCGAAATGTACACCCCGCACCCAAAACCAGTCGTGGTCGTGGTCACATCGCTTCGACCTCGGTCTCCGGCCCATATTGACGTATCGTTCTTTCCATGTCTGCGAGCAACCCGCTCAGTGTCCTGCCCACACTCGAAGCTGACCTCGCCCGGGTCGAGCACCTTCTTGCCGACTCGGTGCGATCCGATCTCGAGATGTTGGCCGAAGCCGCCGCCCATTTGGCCAAGGCCGGCGGTAAACGCGTCCGCCCCGGTTTTGCTATTGCGTCTGCGGCCACCAGCCACGATGTCGCACGCCCAGCCGATGTTGGTGTGCTCATGGGTGGTGTTGCGGTTGAACTCGTGCACCTGGGGTCGCTCTATCACGACGATGTCATGGACGAAGCCACCACTCGCCGCGGCGTGCCAGCCGCAAACCAGCATTGGGGCAATGTTGTTGCCATCTTGACCGGCGACTTTTTGCTGGCACAATCGTCAATCATTGCTGCAGACCTAGGCACCGACGTTTCCCGGCTGTTGGGCGAGACCATCGCCGAGCTCACCGACGGCCAGATTCGCGAACTGCAAGACACCAACAACTTCGAACGTACCGCCGAGGAGTATTACGCAGCAATCAGCGGCAAGACAGCCTCGCTGCTGGCCTGCTCCTGTCGAATTGGTGCAATCACCGGTGGACTCGACCGACCCACCACCGATGCGCTCACCGAGTTCGGACACAGTTACGGCATGGCGTTTCAAATCGTCGATGACATCCTCGATGTCGTTGCCACGTCGGAACAACTCGGCAAACCAGCCGGCAACGACATTCTCGAGGGCAACTTCACCCTGCCGGTACTGCGAGCGTTACGCAGCGAAAACGGCGACCAACTTCGCAGCCTGATCGAAGCAGGCCTCACGCCTGAAACACGTGACCAAGCGCTGGTCATAGTGCGCACGAGTCCCGGTATCGCCGACGCACTCGACGCTGCCCGTGGCTGGGCCGACAAGGCAGCTGGAGCGATCAGCAGCCTGCCTGACTCCCCCGGAGCCACTGCGCTACGCGCCGCGTCCGTCCATCTCGTCGAACGAGCCCGGGCCCCGCTCGGCGAACGCTAGAGAGTCAGCGTTTGCCGTAGTCGGTAGACAACCAGTGTTCAGGAGTCATCGACACCATGACGCCATTGCCACCGGTGCCTGCGGTGGCGATGTAGTCGCGTCCACCTTCTTCGCCGAGATAACGGGTGGCCATTGCCAACAGGTCAGTCTCGATGTCATACGGCCGCACAGTGCTGACGGGACCCTCGGCGGTCACGTACTTGTAGGGCGAGGACTCAGTTTGGACACAGAGGCTGAAACGACCTGCTGCCTCAATACCGACCATCTTGCGAGAGTCTGACTGCATCAGCACCTGGACGTCGCCGCCCGGCTCATACGAATACCACACCGGCACCGCTAGGGGCGCCCGATCCGGTTCGGCGATTGAGATGATGCCTACATGCACCTCGGCCAGAAACGTTTGCCGTTCCTCGCGAGTCATAACAAACGAACCAGCCATAACGAACTCCGTGTCCTCGTGTGGGTGTCTCGATAGTAGAAGCTCTGGCTGGCAACGCTGTCCAACGCCGACACCGACGGCGAAATCTTGACCACCATCGCCCGCTCGCTCGTGGGGGAAGAGGCCACAGCCTCTCGAAAAGTTACGTCCCCCTGGGGAGGTAACTTTTCGCTCTAGGCACGGGCGGTGATTTGTTCCTTGAGGAAGGATTCGACCGCACGATTGAAGACCGTGGCATCGGTCACGACTGCTCCGTGGGCGGCGCCAGAGATCACCTGTAGACGGGCACGATCGATTCGGTGGGCGATCTCTTCACTGTCCGCAACCGGCGTGAGAATATCCTGGCTACCAACGATGACAAGCGTGTCGACATCGACACCCCGCAACTCTTCATGGACCTGCTCATCGATCGCCGCCATCGCTTGAATCTGGCCGATGATTCCGTGGGCAGGAGCCCGGACCATGAGCGGTGCAAACGCTGGAGCCAGCGGAGCGATCCAACGCATGTGGCGGGCCGCAGCGACCCATCGCAAGTTCTCTTTGCCAAACGCTCGAGCACCGCGCGCTTCGACGAGTTGGGTCCAGTCGCCCAGTATCTCGCGTCGCCAGTCCTTGATGCGGCACGCAGTGGAAGCCAGCACCAGTGAACGAACCCGTTGCGGCGATTGCACAGCAAGCACTTGTGACAACACGCCACCAAGCGAATACCCAACGATGTGTGCCGATTCGACACCTTCGGCATCCATGACCGACTCGACGTCGGATGCCATGGTGAACAGGTCGTAATCGCCATGGGGTTTGTCGCTGAGTCCAGCACCACGATTGTCAATCGAGATGCAGCGGAAGTTCTTGGCCAACATGCCGCGTTGGCGAATCCAGCCCCAACGATCCACGGCCAAACCCATGATCAGCACCAAAGGTTCACCGTCGGGTTTGCCAAACGTCTCGTAGAAGATTCTGGTGCCATCGTCAGCGTGTATCGAAGGCATCAGTCGACCTCTGCAGTGTGTTCGTCAACCAGAGGCCTCGATCGAGACAGGTCGACGTCGATGAGCCGGCCAGCCGAGTACAAGTCGGCGAGTGCATCCTTGGTGGTGCGAGTCATGGTCACACCCAGGGCAGACATGTCTGACGATGTGACGACAGCGCCGCGGCTCAACAGTTCGGCGATGTGTTCAGGCAGCGGTGTGCCAGGGATCTCGGCCAGCGAACGTCCGAGCCGGAACGCGAGTGGCAGCACCGGCACGGGGATCCTTCGGCCGATGGTCAAGGCCTCGATGGGCGTGACGGGGTCCGATGCCATTACGTTTAGCGTGCCCCGATATTGCGTGCTGGCTGCGGCTGCTATCGACTTGGCAGCATCCACAAGGTGGACAACGCCAAACCGTTTGGTGGTCATCGGAATCGGGACGACCGGCAGCCGCAAGTACCGCCCAAGCGGGTTCGGAAGGTGCGACGCCATGATGGGCGCCAGTCGCACCGCTGTCATGGTGGCCCCAAGCGAGGTCGCACTCTGGGCGCACCGTTCTTCGACCCGAGCAAGCATGTCGCCAAAGGTTGAGGTTGGGCGAGCAAGTGTGTCGATAGTCGGTCGTTCAGGGGTGCCCCGGCCACTTCCGTAGACAGAGACGCCGGAACGCACCGTAATGTGTTCGACCGAATCGACCTTGGCGATCGCACCAAGCAAACTCTCGGTTCCTGCAACCGTGCGGGCTCTGGCCTGGCCTGGGGACGACCGGGCACGAGGCTCAAATACCCATGCATGGACCACGACCGTGGGTTGGAATTCAGCGACGATCCGGGCGACCCGTTCATGGTCGGTCGGTCGAGCAAACTGGAAATCGGCTCGACGCATCCACCGCCGTGGCGGTTCAAGATCAAAGCCAGCGATCGCCTCGACCTGGTCGTTGCGTTCCAGCGCGCGAGCAATACCCGAACCAATGGCTGAACCCATGCCTGCAACAAGAACTCGCACAGATCGACCCTACCGAGCCAGGTCAACGATCGACCTCGATGTTCCGCACGTTCACCCACTACCTCAACCGCCATAACACGTAACAGGAAGGCCTGAACGTCGCCTTCTCCCCATTACGGTCGCATAGACCCCGATAGTGGCAAGTGTCAGCTAGGCGAAAGTATGCGTGCAGGTGAGCCAACAGCAACACAGCCGTCGGGGAGATCCCGTGTCACGACGGAATTCGCCCCAACGCTGACGCCTTTACCGATGGTCACGCCCGGGGTCACCACCACACCGGTCGCGAGCCACGAGCGGGCGCCGATCACGACGGGCCGCTCTGGTGCTGCTTGGCGGCCGACCGGCAGGCTGGGATCGTCGTTGCTGTGATTGTGATCGGTCACGTACACATTGGGGCCGAAGTAGACGTCGTCGCCGACGGTGACACTCAGATGCGCAGCGATGGACGACCCCCGGCCGATCACGCACCGATCACCGATGACCAGCATGCGTTCGCCGATCAGTTCCTGGCCTGGCACCATGCCCACGGTGATCGAGCAATGTGGCCCGATCATGGTGTCGTCACCAATACCGATCGCTCGTTCACCAAACAACGCTGTTGGCGGAAAACAGATGAGCGAGCCGGAGCCGAACGTGTCGAAGCGATCAGCCCGACGGCTTCCCGCCACGATCGCGGCCCGAACCGTCAGCTTCTCCCATAACCCAACCGCCAGGTCAGAAAACTGCGGCCGCTTCATACCAGCAGACTACCGATCTAGGCACCGTGCACATCCGTATGCCTCAGACCGCCAAAAACGCAGCCCTAGCATCACGGATGAACGACCCAAGATTCTCCGGTAGCGAAGCGGTCCGGGATCACCGAGTATTCAGCTCTCACAGGATTGCGAGCGCAGCGAGCGATCCGAACTACCCCTACCCGAAGACTTCGGGCCGAAGGGTTGGGAAGAGGACAACGTCGCGGATGTTGGTTTGGTTGGTCAGCAACATGACCAGCCGGTCCATGCCAATGCCCAGGCCGCCGGTTGGGGGCAGGCCGTATTCGAGCGCACGTATGTAGTCGCGGTCGACGGACATGGCTTCTTCGTCTCCGGCCTCGCCATCGGCCTCTTGGGCCTCGAAGCGCAACTTCTGTTCGACAGGATCCAACAACTCGCTGAACGCGTTACACAATTCGCGCCCGGCCACGATGCCCTCGAAACGCTCGACGAAACCGTCGAGGTCACGATGGTCTCGAGACAGTGGTGAGACTTCCTTGGGATAGTCGGTGACGAACACCGGATCCCACAGCTTTGACTCACACGTCTCTTCATAGATCTCGAGTAGCAGCTTGCCCGGGCCCCAATACGACTTGACGTCGACGCCGAAGCCAGTGGCAGCGGCGCGCAGTTCTTCAATGGGCTGTTCCAGGCTGAATGCTTGGCCGGTGTGTTCTTCGATCAGCTCAAGCATGCTGGCTCGGCGCCATGGAGCGGCCAGATTCAGCGGCTTGCCGTCCCACTCAAGATCAGTAGTGCCGTGGAGTTCGAGTGCCAAGTGCTCGACCAGCTGTTCGACGAGCTCCATGATGTCGCCATAATCGGCATAGGCCTGATAGAGCTCGAGCATGGAGAACTCGGGGTTGTGGCGAGTCGAGATGCCCTCGTTGCGGAACACGCGGGCGATCTCAAAGACTCGTTCGAAGCCGCCGACGGTCAGTCGCTTGAGGTACAGCTCAGGAGCGATCCGCAAGTACAGCTCGGTGTCGAGTGCGTTGTGGTGTGTGGTGAACGGACGGGCCGCAGCACCACCTGGAATGGGATGAAAGACCGGCGTTTCGACTTCCATGTAGTCGCGATCTTCGAGCCAACGCCGAGTCAGCGACATGATCTTGGAGCGAGCCTTGAAGGTGGCCCGGGCTTCCTCGGTCACCCACAGGTCGACGTAGCGCTGGCGGTAACGCAGGTCGGGGTCGCTGATGCCATGCCACTTGTCCGGAAACTGGCGTTTGGTTTCCGCCAGCACCTGCCAACTGTCGACGGTGATCGAAAGTTCACCACGGCGGGTCTTCATGACCTGACCGGTAACGCCGATCCAGTCACCCAGGCTCAAGCTGGTGAACGCGTCGAAGTCAGGAGTCTGATTCGAACGCGCAAACAGCTGCATACGACCGGTGGAATCGGCGAGCACCCCGAAGGCCAGCTTGCCTTGTTCGCGGCGCAACATGAGCCGGCCAGCGATGGACACGATGGTGCCGGTTTCGGTGCCGTCTTCGATCTCGCCGAACTGGTCGATAATCGACTGGTTCGACGTATCACGCTCGAAGCGGTACGGGATGATGTGTGCAGTGGGCGTTACAGAAGCCACAGCGGCATCTGTTTCGTTTTCACTGTTGTTGGAGTCAGAGCTTGAAGTGTCAGTCATTGGTTCTTTTGCCAGATCAGTCGCAGCCCGTGAAGGGTAAGCCACGGTTCGACGTGGTCCACGACCTTTGTGTACGGGGCGATCTTTCCCGCCAGTGGGTGTTGCCAACATCGATGGCCAACAGCACGAGTTAGAGCTATCGCTCGACTGCGTTGAGCTCGATGTCAAGGCCGATGTCAAGCACCGGCGCCGAATTGGTCAGCGAGCCCGACGACACGAAATCGACGCCGGTGTCGGCATAACTGTCGATGGTCTCGATGGTGATGCCGCCCGATGCCTCGACGATTGGACGACCATCGGGTCGTTTGGGCCCGATCAGTGTCATGGCTTCGCGCACGGTGTCTGGCGACATGTTGTCGAGCAGGATCAGATCGGCGTGAGCGGCAACGGCTTGTTCGACCTGGTCGAGCCGATCACATTCAACATGGAGTGGTCGGCCAGGCCACCGGTCACGAGCTTGTTCGATCGCTTCAGCAATGGACATACCAACCAGGTGATTGTCCTTAAACATCAGCCAGCCGCTGAGGTTTCCCCGGTGATTACGTCCGCCGCCAGCTCGGGTCGCGGCCTTCTCGAGGCTGCGGAGACCAGGCGTGGTCTTGCGGGTATCCCACACACCAATCCGGCCATCGACGATCTGCACGAACTCGTTTACTCGGGTGGCAATACCAGACAGGTGGCCCATGAAATTGAGCGCCGTGCGCTCGGCAGTCAAAATCGAGGCAAGCGATCCGCGCACATCGGCGATAACCGAACCGGCTTCGAGTACGTCGCCATCGTCAAAATGCCAGGTGAGGTGGATGGATTCGTCGACCTGGCGGAACGCCTCGGCGGCAGGCCCGCAGCCAGCAAGCCGGCCGGGTTTACGAGCGTTGATTTGGGCAGTCGCGGTGATCGCCGGGTCGAGCATGCCCGACGTCATGTCACCGAGCGGTGACAAATCTTCGGCGAGAGCGCGGGCCACGACATCGACAACGTCACCGTGGGGTGGATGGAAATAACCCGGCATTAGCCGAAGCCTCGCGAGTCCTGTTTGAGCGCGGTGTCAACCGACAGCGCTGCGGCCACCACCATCTGACGAAGAGGGTCAGGTAGCGGATGATGAACCGACACCACATAGTTGTCGGCAGTGGTGAACGCGGTCTTCAGTACGCCCTCGAATGTTTTGGTGATGCGGGCGATCTCGGTGCCGTTCGCGTCCTGGATGTTGAAGTTCCAGGCTCGCCAATTCTCGGCATTGATCGATCCCATCTCGACACCACCGACGTTCAGACCAAACTTGATCTTGCCCAACGCGTTCTTCTGGGTAATTTCACCAATGGTGGTACCGGCTCCGTCTTCGACGACCACTCGAGATTTCACGAACTTGGCTGGTCGGGTCAGCTTGAGCACCACATTGTTTTGCGAATCGACAACCTGCAGATGGTGGGTGAAGAACTGGTCCAGGCTCGAGACCACCCGTAGAACCTTCTTCACCGTGCTTTGGCCAACCTGGCGGACAGAGCCGACTTGCGCACCGTTGCGGTCAAAGATCGCGTACTCGTTGTTGACTTCGATCAGCTTGGCCTTCTGGTTAACCACAAAGAGCTGCTGACTCAGCAGATCACCGCCGACGCCAGCACCGCGATCGACGATGGCGCCGCGTTTCTCGGCACTATCGAAGTGGCGATCGACCTGCTGTTGCACCTTCTCGCCACTCATGTTGGTCACTTCTTTGACCACCGCAGCGTTCACCGGATCAGAACTCTGCTTGCCGTTGGAAGAAACATGATCGGTCCATGTTGCGCCATCCCAGTAGCGCAACTCAGCTCGGCCGTAGGGATCGGGATACCAATCCGCGGCCGTGGTCTCTGTCATGTCGCTAGGTTACCCCGCGTGTGCGTCTGCGATCTGGCCCGTAGCACCGAGTAACCCCAGCTGCACGCCGTCCGAGTCCGAGATCATCGCGCAGTGGCTCTCGAAGCAGCCAGGGGGGACGCAGCCGCGGTTCCCGAACTTGAACACGGCTTCATAGCCACGATGGAACACCGGGTCCTCGGCACTCGTTACGTGTATGACGGCCTGAAAGACGAGCGGTTCCTGACGGTGCTCGCCGGTGTCGGTGCGGGTGGATTGGTTTAACCGGCACATGGGTCGGCCAGTCAGTCTCGCTGCTACTTCTCGAGATGCACGAGCGGCAGATCGATAACGAACGCGTGCCTGGCACCGATTCGTTATCGATCGAGGGAGACACCGATGTTGTCGAGCAGGCGAGGGCGGCCGACCTGGGCGGCCAGGATGATACGGACATCGCCGCTGAGCTGCGTGAGTGGCTGCAAGCTGTCAGCGCCGACGATGGCAACGTAATCGGGTGCGGACACCAGTGGCTCGGTCGCGATCATGTCGATGATGTGCGAGCGCACAACATCGGCGTCGTGTTCGCCAGCTTGCACCAACTCGACCGCGGAGCGCAGCGAACGATTGAGCACAGCTGCGGCGGCAAATTGTTCGGTGGAGAGGTAGGTGTTGCGGCTGGACATAGCCAGGCCGTTTTCTTCACGCACGATCGGGCAGCCGATGACCTGCACCTGGAACGACAGGTCAGACACCATGCGGCGCACGACCGCTAGCTGCTGATAGTCCTTCTCGCCGAAGTACGCCCGGCACCGCCCGCCAATGTGGAACAACTTGGCCACGACGGTGGCCACACCTGCAAAATGGGTGGGACGTTGGGCTCCCTCCATGGCTTCGCTGAGTTCGTTGACCGTGACGGTAGTGACGATCGGCTGGGGGTACATCTCGTCGACCGACGGCGTGAGAACAACCGTGGCACCGGCTTCTTGGCAGAGCTTGAGATCCCGTTCGAGGTCACGCGGATAGTCGCTGAGGTCTTCGTCGGCCCCAAACTGCAACGGATTGACAAAGATCGTGGTGAGTGTGACGTCGTTCTCTGCGGCCGAAGCCTGGATCAGGCTGGCATGACCTGCATGCAGGAAACCCATCGTTGGCACCAGCCCAACCGTCTTGCCTTCGGCCCGAGCAGCGTCGAGCAGCTCCCAAGTCTCAGCCAGGGTTGTGGTTACCTGCACGGTCATCCTTCGTTCTCTCTCGATTCTTCTGCCGGTGTGCACGCAGGGTCTGACCCCGCGTGACCGGCGGCAAGATGTTGGGCGGCGACAACCAGCGTGTCATACAACCCACGCTCCGAAGGAGGAAGGGCGACACGATGCGCATCAAGCGTGGTGTGATCTCCCCGGGCCGCTGGGCCAGTAAGCGCCGCAGCAGCGCCATGGGCCACGACATCATCGAAGCTGCCTCGAGCCAGGTCAAGGAACGCCTGCACCGGTACCCCGACCTGGTCGGCAAGCCGTTCGACCTGGCCAAGCAGTGCCACCAGATGATTGGCGCTGACCGCAGCAGTAGCGTGATAGAGCGCTCGTTTGGCATCGTCGACGACGAAACTCTGGCCACCGAACAGGTCGACGATCTGAGCTGCGGCCGGATCACCCGCCACCGCAAACCAGCCATGGTCGCGAAGCCGCGTTGCACCGACTTCAGCCGAGGGCAGTGCCATGAGCGGATGAATCGATCCGTGCCGTGGGTGTCCCGCTAGCGGTATAAGGCCGGTCGCGCCCGAACAATGCAGCACCACCGCATCACCGGGTGAAATGGCCCGGGCTACCTGAGCGATCGCCCGGTCGGGGGTTGCGATGAGTACGACATCGACGTCGGACGCAGCGCTCGCGACCGCGGCTTCACGCGCCAACAGATCAACCTGTAACCCAACAGCCTCACATGCCTGAGCGAACGACTGTCCGGCCCGGCCAGGACCAACAATACGGATGCTGGCGAGTGCCACGCTCAGAGCGATCCAATATTGCGGACTTCGCCCTCGTCTGGATCGGACCAGCCATCGAGCAAGTCGGGAGCAAGTTCACCGAGCGGGATCATCACGAAGGCGCGATCGCGCCACCGTGGATGGGGCACAATCAGGTCAGGTTCATTGACCGTCTCGCCGTCGACATAGACCACGTCGACATCAAGGGTCCGTGGGCCCCACCGCTCGATCCGGACCCGTTCGGCCTCCGCTTCGAGGGTGCGACACAACTCGAGCAGGTCACGAGGAGACAGATCTGTATCGAGCTCGACAACACAATTTAAGAAGGCGCCCTGTTCGGGCCCACCAATCGGGTCGGTCTCATATAGCGAGGACACCTGCACCAGGTCGGGCATGGCTTCGACGGCAGCCCGCAAATAACTAAGGCGTTCGCCCAGGTTGCTACCTAACCCGAGAAATGCTCGGCGAGTCATGTCAGCCGCGACTGCGAGTGATGCGGACACCCGATGCGGCAAGATCCTGTGCCATCGGCGGCCGTAGCTTCAAGATCTCGACGGTCACCTGGATCGCCTTGTCATCAACCAGCAACAAATCAGCGACCTGCTGCGCGAAATACTCGAGCAGCGTGAACCGGCTGTTCTCGACCAACTCTTGGATCTTCTCACCGAGAATTCCGTAGTTGATCGTGTCGTCCAGATCGTCTGACTGACCAGCCGCACGTAGGTCAGCAGTGACCTCGGCATTGATCTCGAATGGTTGACGTCGGGCCTGCTCTTCATCGAGCACGCCGCAATAGGCCATGACTCTGAAGCTCCGCAGCAAAATGGCATCGGATTCCATGGCGTTGTTCTAGTCGCTCGACTCGTCTTCTGGTTCGTCGACTGGCAAATTCGCCTTGCGATGGTCCGATTCATAAATCGTGTTAATGATCGACCGGCCTCGAGGACCAATCTGGCGGCCGAACAGTCGCTCGACCATCACGAAGGTTTCGGTAGGCGCTTCGAGATAGTCGCCCCAGATCAAAAACCCGCCGAAGAAACCCATCATCGTGTCGCCCAGCGACAAACGATGCATAAGCATGCGTTTGTTGTTGTCGAGCGCGATGCCCATCTGCTCATAGATACGAGGCATCAGGAAGGTTGGCTCCTGATCATCGGCAACAGGCCAATGGCGGTGGGCAAGACCGAGTTCCTTGTATGCCTGCAGATTGTGATTGCCAGGAATCATCGAGATCGTGAGGTCGAAGTTGTTATTCAGCACCCACACGATCTCTTCTTGACGACGCACCGGTCGATGGTTCGACCCCTTGCCGCCTAGGCGTTCACACACCGCAATTTGGTCCTTGAGAATCCAGGTGAAGTGGCGCGGCTGAATGCCTTGTGCCCACTTGCCCCGCAAGCTCGAAATCGACATCTCAGCCATGAGGAATCAACCTAGACCGTGATCACCCCGGCAACCACCTTGATCGCCGTAAACCTGGCTACAAAGCCCACAACGCTTGGGTTGTGGGTAGAACATCATGCACTCGCACCACATCAACCCCATGAGCACACGCCCACACGGCCAACGCCACCGAGGCTTCACGACGATCCTCGGTCGACGTTGGTGCTGCCTCGACCAGCGGAACACCCGTGTTGCTCGCCCTGTTAATCCGGTGGATGTTCGACAGCAGCGACGGCTACCTGCAGAACAGAGTCGTGAACTACGGGTTGAGGAAACGCATTGCTTCCATGCGGGTGGCTACGTCGTCGCGGAAGATACCGCGCACCGCAGACGTGATCGTCGTGGCACCTGGCTTGCGAATACCCCGCATGGCCATACACAGGTGCTCCGCTTCGATGACAACAATCGCGCCATTGGGATCGAGTACGTCATCGATGGCATCGGCGCACTGCGATGTCAGACGTTCTTGGACCTGGGGGCGACGGGCATAACCGTCGACCAGTCGTGCCAGCTTCGACAAACCGGTAATGCGACCCTGTTCGTTCGGGATGTAGCCCAGGTGCGCAACACCATAGAACGGCACAAGATGGTGCTCACACAGCGAGTAGATGGGGATGTCCTTGACGATGACCATTTCTTGGTGGCCAGCCTCGAACTGGGTCACAAGATGTTCGCGTGGATCCTGATGTAGACCGCCACAGACCTCGGCGTACATACGTGCAACCCGTTGGGGGGTGTCGTGCAGACCATCGCGAGTCGGGTCTTCGCCCATCGCCTCGAGAATTTCTGACACTGCAGCAGCAATACGTTCAAGATCTACAGGGTTTGACGGGTCAGCCACGATCGGAATCCTTTACTCATTCTTGCCAGCCAACGAGTGAACTTGAGCCGGTCAAGGGTCGAGATCAGCTATCGGCTGAGGGACGTTCCTGGGAACGGTACTCGCCCATCACGAACGGTTCACGGGCCAATGGCGAAGAAGATTGCACCGCACGGGGCGGGTCGCTATCCCATGTTCCCGCCTCGCCAAGGATCTCGCAAAGCTGGTGCTCGTCCAAGGTCTCGTGTTCGAGCAACGCCGCAGCAAGTGCATCGAGGGTGTCTCGATGATGGTTCAAGATCTCGTAGGCCTCACGGTGAGCCACGCCGATCAGATCACGGACCTCGTCGTCGATGACGTCGGCGACGACATCGGACATACCGCTTCCTTGGCCGACCTCTTTGCCCACAAAGACGTCGTCGTTCTCACGACCAAATGCTTGGGGACCGAGCTTTTCGCTCATGCCGAACCTGGTGACCATCTGACGAGCCAGTTTGGATACGCGAGCGATGTCGTCAGTCGCGCCTGTAGTTGGATCACCGAAGACGATCTCTTCGGCGGTACGACCACCAAGCAACATCGCGAGTTCGCTGCGCAGTTCCGAGCGCGAGTTCAAGTACTTGTCCCGTTCAGGGAGCGTCATCGTCCAGCCGAGTGCACGACCGCGAGACACGATTGAAACCTTGTGAACAGGGTCGGTGTGCTCATGGAGGTGGCCGACCAGCGCGTGGCCCGACTCGTGATAAGCGATCACTCGCTGCTCGTGATCGCTCATGACTCGGCTCTTGCGCTCAGGCCCACCGATAACACGATCGATGGCGGCACCAACGTGTGTCGTGGTGATCTCATGTTGGCCGTCGCGAGCGGTCAACAGGGCCGCCTCGTTTAGCAAGTTTGCAGGTCGGCACCGGTGAAACCAGGCGTGCGACGAGCCAGTGTGTCCAGGTCAACCCCGGGTGCCAACGGTTTGCCCTGAGCATGTACCCGCAAGATTTGTTTACGACCAGGCAGATCTGGTTTATCGACAGCGATCTGGCGATCGAATCGACCGGGGCGAAGCAATGCTGGGTCGAGAATGTCTGGCCGGTTCGTAGCGGCGATCAAGATGACGCCAGTATTGCCCTCGAAACCATCCATTTCGACGAGCATCTGATTAAGCGTCTGCTCGCGTTCGTCGTGCCCACCACCCATACCAGCACCCCGATGGCGACCAACCGCGTCGATCTCATCAATGAAAATGGTGGCAGGTGCAGATTCCTTCGCCTGTTCGAACAGGTTGCGCACCCGGCTTGCGCCGACACCAACGAACATTTCGACGAAGTCAGAACCAGAGATCGAGAAGAACGGTACGCCAGCTTCGCCAGCTACAGCTCGAGCGAGCAAGGTCTTACCCGTGCCGGGAGGACCGTAGAGCAGGACTCCCTTAGGAATCTTGGCGCCGAGAGCATGGAAGCGCGCGGGATCCTTGAGGAAGTCTCGGATCTCTCGGAGCTCTTCGACCGCCTCGTCGGCGCCGGCAACATCGGCAAAAGTGATCTGGGGCGAGTCTTTCGAGAACTCCCGAGCCTTCGACTTACCCATGCTGAACATGCCACCGCCACCGCGCATCTTGGTGAAGACAAACACGATGAGACCGATCAGGATCAGCATCGGTGCCATGCGCAAGACAAGCTCGCTCCAGAAGCCGCTGGTCTCTGAATTGGTGGTGATATCAATCGGCGGTGAAGCTTGCGTGAGCTCGACCGTCAGCTCATCGGTGAACTCCCGAGGAAACTTCAGCCGATACTGGGTGCCGTCGCTCAAGACACCGCTCAGTTCCTGGATGCGGTCGCTAATGACAGCGGTGCTGACCTGGCCATCGTCGATCAGCCCGAGATACCCCGACAGGTTGTACCAGGTATAGGGCGACTCTTCGGCCCTAAGAGTCTGGGTGGCGACATAAAAGATCGCTATCAGGACGGCAATTGCCCCGACGATTTGGACGGTCGAAAAGCGCTTCACTGGCGTTTTTCGTTACCTAGGGGGGACTCAAGCCTCAGCCTTTGGTTGGTTCTATGAACCCTATGGCCCCCTTCGAGTTCACAAGAAACGGCTATTCCTCGCGCTACTTCGAGTACACGGTCGACCGAATCAACAGCTGGGGGATGGTCTCGGGGCCATTCGCTGGTGATGAACATACGTAGTGCTCGACGGGCCAGAACCGTGGGTGCCAGCGCAACAGCCTTGGCATCGGTGGGATCAATCTCGGCAGCAAGTGAGTCGAGGAACTCGTCTTCGGACCCCAACAGATCGGCCTGACGATCGAGCACCGCGGCGACATCGCGACGGCTGACGTCGTTCAACAGCGGCAGGACCTCGTGACGCACCCGGTTACGAACGAACGCGGGATCATCGTTCGATGGATCCACAACCACGGACACGCCAAGTGACCGGCATAACGCCTGTGTCTCTAACCGGCGTAACGCCACGATTGGGTGCCGTTGCGGATCGCTCAGCGGTGACAGCCCGGTGCGCGCAGCACCTCGCAACAAGTTGATCAACATGGTCTCGGCTCGATCATCGAGCGTGTGCCCGGTTGCCACCTTGTCAGGCAGGCAGGCGAACCTTGCCTGACGAGCCCGGGCCTCGAGATTGGAGCCGGGGGTGATGTCGGCTCGGTGAGCCACAAATTCCGCTCCGAACCTGGCCGCGAGATCACGCACGACCTGGGCTTCAGACGCTGAGCCGGGCCGCAATCCATGATCTACATGATGTGCCGTAACCGCACAACCTGCGGCCCGAGCCAAGATCAGCAATGCCGCTGAATCTGCCCCGCCAGATACAGCGCAGTGCAGGTCTTCGTCCTTGTCAGGGAAGGTGCACCGCTCAAGCAAATCGTCCACAGACGGCGCCTGTTCAGTGAGTTTCACGGCAGTGGACCGTTCATAGGTTGGGTCGACATTCGCCATTCATACGAAGGCGCATGTTGATCGTTAGGCAGCCTGCGATACGACCCGTGTGAGCCATAACTCAGGATCACGGATCTCTTCGATCGTGGGCAGAGACTCGGCACTGGCCCATGCCTGATCGATGGTGCGCTTGCCGCCACCATGTTCTTCAATGTGGGCAATGAACGCTTCGCCCGCTGCGTACTGGTTGAGTTTTGCTTCGAGGCCAACGAGCCTCTGCACGATTCGGGTCAGACCCTTGGCCGACTCGCGGCGGGCGCGGAGCGTCTCGGCAAAGTATTCGGCGTCGGTCACAATGCCGAGGCCAGCGCGATCCATGGTGACATCACCATGACCTTCGAGCAGGCTCATCATGCCAGCGATCTTGTCGAGCACAATCTTTTGCTCAGGGCCGGCAATAAGCGCTGGTAGGCCGCCACTGGCCATTGGGTCAGTGCCGTTGCGTTTCGCTTCGAACAACTCTTTGGCAGCGTCGAGAAGTCGACCAGCATCAGGGTCGACATTGTCGAGCGTGTCATTCACCAATGAAACGAAATAGTCGCGGAGCCACGGAACACCCGTGAACTGGGCCCGGTGCGTGGTCTCGTGCAGTGCTAGCCACAACCGGAACTGTTCCGGGTTGAAGCCGTTGCGCCGTTCGAGCGCGAGCACGTTTGGTCCCACGTAATAGACCATGTCTTGGTCTTCGGGGTTGTCGTCTTCGGTGAGCAAAAGGTCGTATTGGCCAAGCACTCGAGACGACATCCACCCAAGGACACTGCCTACCTGGGCACCAGAGAACCGGCGAGCAGCTGTGCCCATGGGGCCGTCGCCCACGTCGTCGAGTTTGTCGACGACTGGACGCAGAAGACGTTGGAACGACGCGATGTTGGCCCGAATCCAGTCAGGACGGCTCACAAGTCGCGACCTGGCATCACCTTGGAGTGACCACAATCCGGTCTCTTGGCCAACGAGCTTCTCGGCCCGGGGCGTCATGTGGTCGAAGTCTTCGCTCATCTTCGCGAGCGCGTACTCGTCGACGACCTCGCCTCGGGTCGCGATCTTGATGGCGACTCGTTCAGCGAGCTCCCAGTCGACTGCCGATGACACGGTTAGTCGCGTCGCGGTTCGCGGTGCGGGTATCGATCCTTGGTTACCAGCGATAGGTACCCACCTACCGATGCGATGATGAACAGCACGGTGCTACCAACCAAAATAGGTGCCAGCCACCAGTGCCAAACAAATGCTGCGATCATGCTGATGATCCTAGACGGTTGTCGCCCTGTGCCCCACTCGGGTCCTTCAACGCCACGCTGATCTCTTCATAGTCGACGGTCCACAAACGTGATCGCTCGCCGTAACTCTTCCAACCGAGCAGACGTTGTGCACGCTCCGACATTGCGCTCGCCGCCGACCAGGGTGTGGCCAACGGAAGCGCTTCCTCTGGCGTCAACCAGCCGAGTACGAAGGACACATGCAGGCCTAGTCGCCAGTCGGAGGTGGTTGTGTTGGCCCCACCGTTGTGGATGACGCGGCCGGAATAGATCAGACCATCGCCTGCGTTCATCTCGGCAATGGCGACCTGATCTGCGGTAGGGGCTTGTGTGTAGTCGTCCCACAGATGGCTGCCAGGTACCACTCGGGTTGCCCCATTCGCGGCCGTGAAATCGCCGAGTGCATACATGCACGAGATGGTTACCTCGGGACTGGTAGGTGTGCACAGCATCATCCAGTTGCCCGCGTCACGGTGCCACATCTGCTCGCTCTCGCCAGGCCCGATGATCATCATCTGGCCGGTGTTCAGCCAGTAGTCGTCGCACGAGGGAAGGAGGACCTCATCGGCCATACCGATGAGCATGGGTGCTAGCAAGATGTCCTCGAAGGTTCGACTGCGCCATCCCAGGCGGGTAAACCGCTTGGTCGACCCTCCCCAGAACTCGACGGTGCGTTCGTTACCTGTCGTTGCGCCCGTTGGGTGGTCTCTGGCCGCGACTTCGATGTCACTTTTGAACTGGTTCACCGTGTCTTGTCGCAGAAGATCACGGACAATAACTCCGCCATCTCTTGCCACGACCTCGAGAACCTCTTCGCGAGATGCATTCGCGGGCAACACGATCAGTTCAGCCATGACCGGATCCTAGTGATGCGCCTTGGTGCCGTCTTCTTTGAACCGGGGCTCTTTGAAAGGTCCTCTTTGAACCGGTCCGGGTGCAGTCCGGCACACGTCCGTTTCGGCTGCCTCCCGCGTCGGCACTGAGGCGCCTTGCTTCGGAGGCCGAACCGGCCAGCACCTACCTGCACCCTCCCCTTCCTATCCCTCACAGGATGAGTAGGTCTATGGAGCGCTCGCAGGACTCGCTTGACATCCTGTGGCACTGCGGCAGAAAACCTGTCCGTTGTCTGCACGTTTGCTCGCACCAAAAACCGGACTACGAGACACAACCAAACTGGCCGAGACCGTAGAGGCTGTAACGCGGACTACGAGAAGTCGGTGATGTCTAGTTTGGAGAGGTCGATTGAGCCGAGGTCGATCGAGGCCAGTGTCTCGGTGATGCGCATGCGAAAGTCAGCAGTGGGCAGCTCAGAAATCGACGGAGCCATGGTTGTCTTGAGTTTGACTTCCATGTCGAAGGCTTGCAGGCACGGAGGGCAGTCGATGAGCTGACTTCGCAGGTTGCCCATCTCGAGTGGCGTGGCGACAGGATTGCGCACCCCTTCGATGCAGTTCATTGCCTTGTCGCATTGCAGTGGTTGGCAGTCACCAGTGTTCATAGTGCCAAAGTTCATGTCGGGTCCTTTGGGGGTAACGCAGGGTTGGACGGGTTCATTAGGTGGCCTCGACGGGAGTCGCTTCGGAGACCTGAGCAAGTTCTGCTGGATCCACGTCTACGAAGCCGCGTTCTCGGCCGAACTCATACAACTGCTCTTGCAGCTTCTTTCTTCCACGATGGAGCCGACTCATGACGGTTCCGATCGGAATATCGAGGATTTCAGCTATTTCTTTGTACGCAAAACCTTCGACATCGGCCAACATCACCGCGGTGCGGTACTGCTCGGGGAGTTCATCGAGCGCATCGGTGATTGTGCTATCGGTGATCTGATCGAAGAGTTGGTCTTCGGCACTTCGGCCAATTTGGGCCAATTCGTTGCCACCAAGACGCCGGTACAGGTACAGGTCCTGTACGTCTGCCAGGTCGCTTTGTTGAGGCCGTCGTTGCTTCTTGCGATACGTGTTGATGTAGCTGTTCGTCAGGATTCGGAACAACCACGCGCGCAGGTTGGTGCCTGCTTCAAATCGTTCATAGGCCCGATACCCCTTGAGGAACGTCTCCTGCACCAGGTCTTCGGCATCAGCCCGGTTCCTGGTCATACGCATGGCCGTTGCGAACAACTGGTTCATGAACGGCATTGCGTCGTCTGCAAATGTTTCTGGATTCGCCACTGTGGATCAGGCTACCTGCATTGCCGGGCGGCGGTTTCGACGCATCGCTGAGCATGCGGTGTGGTGTTACACCCCAGCGAAAAGTTACGTCCCCAGGGGACGTAACTTCTGCCGCTCTCATCCCTGCCAGCATTGGGGCATTCGAGGATGTAGACCTGTTGGTTGGAGAGGCCATCACTGCCTACATTTTCGGTGGACCCGTGCACAGCCTGTTGCGCCGCCCGCACCGACGCACGGACGTCATTTTGATGACACTACTCATCGGCAGTCGTATCGGCCGGAGCTGATCAGAACTGATCGAGTGGCACTCCGAGATCAGCTAGTCCCGGGGCGTTCGGGTGGCGCGGCCGTTCCAGCAGCCTCGGTGCCAATGTCGACGAAGGTCGACCGCTTCTCTCGGGATGGCGACGATGTGGCCGACGCCCCGTTCGATGTCACGGTTGCACCCGGGGCACAGGTAGAGCTTGACCGCCTCGTACGGTTGCACGAAACGGGTCTCGGCGTCTGCCCAAAAGTCGACGGGGATGCGTTTGGCCATACCGACACAGTGTGCCCAGTAGCGGTTCGTCCTGCATCGTTGACGAGTACCGGTTCTCGCATGGTCTAGTCGAAGTTGGGTTCGCGCTTCTCTCGCAGTGCCGCGACACCTTCGGCGGCGTCGGGGCTCATGAAACCCAACATCTCGTAGGCCAGGCTGGCATCGAAAGCCGGTGTGGCCTGGTTCATCCACAGGTTGAGTGCCCGTTTGGTCAACCGGGTCGCCTGCTGTGAACCAGTCGCCAGCTTGTCGGCAACCTTCTGGGCCTCGGCTAGCAATTCGTCGCCTGGCACGGCCTTGCTGACCAAACCAATACGATCGGCCTCGACCCCGTTGATGAAGTCGGCGGTCAGCAAGTAGTACTTGGCCTTGGCCAGACCACACAACAACGGCCAACAGACCACGGCATGATCGCCAGCGGCCACACCCATACGCACGTGACCATCAGTGATCTTGGCTTCCTCGGCCATGATCGAAATGTCCGCCATCAACGCAATCGCGAGACCAGCACCAACAGCTACGCCGTTGATCGCGGAGATGATGACCTTGCTGCACTGGAGCATGTTGTAGACAACGTCGCCAGCTTCGCGCATGACACGTTGTAGCTCCCGTGAGTCGCCAACGAACGAGCTGATCCAATCGAGATCACCACCCGCCGAGAACGCCTTACCCTCGCCAGTGATAACAACCACACGGGTTTCATCATCGTCGTCGATGTCACGCCAGATCCGACTCAAACCAAGATGCAACTCAGCATCGGTCGAGTTATACGACTCGGGCCTATTGATGGTGATCCAAAGAACACCATTATCACGACGCTCAAACTTCAGCCCCGAATACGAATCAAACCAGTCATCAGCCATCCGCAGAATCTAAGCGATGCACGGCAACCAATGAAAAGTTACGTCCCCAGGGGAACATAACAATTCGAAACGACTACCACCATGTCCGACAAACGTCGGCCTGAGCGGAGCGGTGCAACGCCGAATTACCGCGACCGGTAGACAGCGTTGGCGCCGAGGGCTTCCTTGTTCAAGCGCTTGGACAGGTGCAGGCCTTCGAGGATGAACTCGACGCCGCTGGCAACAAGTGCCGGGTCGCTGAGGTCGTCGGGTGCGTAACCAAGTGCAGTGAGTGCTGCGCCGAGCGCAGGCATTGCTTCGACCATGGCGAGATAGTCGGTGTCGGCGATGTCGTCGCCGGTGTGCACGACGGCGCCGGTCTCTTCGAATGCATCAAGCACGGCGCTGACTTCGGTGTGATCGAATGCCTCTTTGAAGACCACGATCGTGGCCGCCGACAAGAGATGTTCGATGATCTCGGCGTCGCGGCCATCGTCCATGGATTCGACTTCGATCTTGCCCATGGTCGATGGTGTGAGCGACGGTAGGTCGGCGATTCGGGGAACAGCTTTGGAGCCACCATGGCGCAACGTGCGGCGAACCGCACTGGCCACGAGCGTCTCGTAGTTGGCGATACTCAAACGAACCGACACACCGGAACGCTGATTGATGTGTGGGTTCTCGCGAGCGAGATGGCTCATGGTGACCACGAGCTCGGCCATGAAGTCGGGCACGCTGACCTCGATGCCTTCACCCTCGAAGACCACGGCCTCTTGTTCGACGATGTCGATCTCGGTATCGATCTCGATCGGATAGTGGGTCCGGATCTGGGTGCCGAAACGGTCCTTGAGTGGCGTGATGATGCGGCCCCGGTTGGTGTAGTCCTCGGGGTTAGCGGACGCGAACAACATGATGTCGAGTGGCAGCTGGATGCGATAACCACGGATCTGCACGTCTCGTTCTTCGAGCACGTTCAGCAGACCAACCTGGATACGTTCAGCAAGATCCGGCAGCTCGTTGATCGCAAACAGCCCACGGTTCGAGCGAGGCACCATGCCGTAATGCAGCGTGAGTTCATCGCTGAGATACCGACCCTCGGCGACCTTGATTGGGTCGACTTCGCCAATGAGGTCAGCGATCGAGGTGTCGGGCGTCGCCAGCTTCTCGGCGAAACGGCTGCTGCGATGCACCCAGCTGATCTTGGTGTCGTCGCCGTCGGCTTCGACGATGTCCTTTGCATACCGCGAAACCGGGTTCAGCGGATCATCATTGATCTCACTGCCAGCGATGATCGGCATCCATTCATCGAGCAAGCCGATACAGGACCGAATCATGCGAGTCTTAGCTTGACCACGTTCGCCCAAGAACACGACATCGTGGCCCGCGAGCAGCGCATTTTCGAGCTGGGGCGCGACGGTATTCTCGTAGCCGAGCACACCTTCGAAGAGCGGTTCCCCGTTTCGAATCCGCGTAATCGCATTACGACGGATTTCTTCCTTCACAGGTACCGAGGTCCAGCCCGATGCCTTGAGTTGTCCGAGATTCTCAGCAAGATCCATTGTGAGCCAAGTTAGGCGACCGGTGCCCAACATGCGAAGCGGACGGCACACCTTGTTGGCTGTGATCTCAAGAACCCGCGCCCATTCTCGATGCGAGCGCTCTGCCCGATCGACAGCTCGTCTGCGCTTCGGTGGTGAAACGAATACGCTCGGGGCGTGGTGTCCACTGTCCTTCCAGGTCCTTGGCGGGCCCATGCAACCGACGATGCGTTGCGCCGCAACTTCATCGAACACGACTTCGACGACGATGCCTGGCTCGACGTCACGGTCCCCGGCCATTGGGCCGAGCAGCCGAAGCTCGCATCGCGCCGATCGGTTTTGTACCGCACAACCTTCTCGCTGCCCAACGATCCCTCCACCGACGATGGTCGCCATTGGCTTGTCTTCGACGGCATTTGGCAGAGCGCCGACGTGTGGCTCGATGGCGCCTATCTCGGTCCGACCGATGGCTGGTTCATACCCAACGAATTCGACATCACCGATCAGATCCATACAAGTGAAACCGGTGACCATGTGCTCGCCGTCGAGGTGATGTCACAACAACCAAACGCCGACGAACCAACCCGCAATCTGAACGGCATCTTCGACGATCCCGACATCGTCGGCCACCAGAACCGTGGCGGTATCTGGCAACCAGTGCGCATCGTGTCGACTGGTCCCGTGCGCATGATCAAGAACCGGCTGGTCTGCACCGAAGCGTCGACAACAGCGGCCAAGGTCCATATGCGTAGCCATCTCGTGAGTGATGAATCCCGCTCGGTCACCATCACCACCACGCTGCGCCCGCCAGGTGGCGCTCCGCCAGTGGTGTCTTCTCGCCAACACGACCTGGCCAGCGGCGCAACCGTTCTCGAATGGGATCTCGCCATCACTGACCCTCAGCTGTGGTGGCCGTGGCAACTGGGCGACCAACCGATGTATCGGGTAACCGTCAGCGTCGAGGTCAACGGTTCGATCAGTGGCATCTGGGAACGCACTGTTGGGCTGCGCCAGATCCGGATGAAGAACTACGTGCTGTGGGTTAATGGCGAACGATTGTTTGCCAAAGGCGTCGACATGTGGCCGACCACCACACTTCCCGCCGACGCGACCCCCGAACAGATCTCTGGTGATGTTGCCCGAGCAAAGGACCTGGGCCTGAACCTGCTGCGAGTCGAAAGCCATGTAGCGCGCCCCGAGCTGTACGACGCAGCGGACCGGGCCGGCATGCTCATCTGGCAAGACATGCCGATGCGGGGTGAAGTCAAACGCAGCATCCAATCCAATGCAGTGAACGCGGCCCACCGACTCGTGGACAAGCTCGGTGCACACCCATCGATTGCGGTGTGGTGCGCGCACTATGACCCGACAGGCACAAGCACAGGCCGCCATCCGCTCACCGCTATTCCGAGCCGACGTTCAGTGTTCAGCGTGGCAAAACAACAGACACCCACCTGGACCAAATCGGTACTTGATCGTTTGGTCGGCCGAGCCTTCAACCGAGCCGATGGAAGTCGGCCGGTCGTCCAAGGTTCCGGATCCTGGCCCAGTGCGCCCCAGTTCGATGGCACCGACACCCACTTGCGGTTTGGCTGGCACTCAGGCACGGGCCGAGATCTCGAATCGTTCGCTCGTCGGATTCCCCGGATGGTCCGATGGGTTTCATCATTCGGCGCCCAGTCCATCCCCCATCACGACCAGGTCAAGGTGATCGATTGGCCGGCTGACCTGGGACTCCTCGCCGAACGTTACGGGCTCAACGAGACAGGCTTTCGTCAGTATCTCCCGACCTCCGATGCAGACACGATCGGTGATTGGATCGAAGCGTCCCAGGCCTATCAGTCCACCCTGTTACGCCGTCAGATCGAGACGTTGCGCCGGCTGAAGTACAAACCGACCGGCGGTTTCACGTTCAGCGCCCTCGCCGACTGCCGACCGGCTATCTCGTTCGCGATCTTCGACCATGACCGTCAACCAAAACATGCGGTGGCCGGGGTGAAGGCCGCGTGTCAGCCGGTCATCGTGGTGGCTGACCGCATGCCTATCGAAGTACACCCTGGTGATGCCGTTCTCCTCGATGTGCACGTGGTGAGCGATGAACGCGAACCGTTGCATGATCTCGATGTGTCTGCCCATTTGATGTGGCCCGGCGGCGAACACATGTGGGCGTGGCGGGGCCAGGCCGGAGCCGACAGCGTGTCACGCATTGGCTCCATCAATTGGGTTGTGCCAACCGTCAATGGCCCGGTAGAGCTGCACCTGCGGTTACGTCATAACGGCGCTGAGATTGCGTCAAACAGCTATCGAGGCGATATTCGCGGTGGTTAGGGCCTGGCCACTATTCTCGCTCCGCTGTCTTTCACCTGGTTGCTACTGCACGCGGCCTATGTCGTCTCTACCGCGTCTGCATTGTTCAGGGACATCTTGTACGGCTGCGAAGTTGGAACAAGCAAGCACCACAGGAACGCTACGAAAAGCACCCCGAGATTCACGTGGTGCTCTTACGTGCTTTGGGAGTCGAAGCGGCTCTCAAGATCACCTGACCAACTGACCACCGCAGACGAGCGTTGGCTTGCTGATCCAGAATGTGCGATCAGCCGGTCAGTAGGTCGTGATGCTGCTTGTTGTCACGAAGGTGGCTGGCTGCAAACGAGCACCGTGGTGTGATGGTCCGGCCGTCGGTGCGAATGATGGACAGCAGGCCTTCCATGAGTTGCGCTGCATACCCATTGCCACGATGCTGCGGATCTGTCTCGACATGGGGCACCGTGATCGACCCATCATGGGAGCTGTAGGTCGCGAAGCTCACGACATCACCGTTATG
>Ga0206129_10001390_pt1 | contig 32883 bp, 31 predicted proteins | sample Helgoland_Spring_8_FD_148616 | JGI IMG/M metagenome (GOLD analysis project Ga0206129, IMG submission 148616) | Pelagic subsurface seawater microbial communities from Kabeltonne, Helgoland, North Sea - Helgoland_Spring_Bloom_20160502_2 | ecosystem: Environmental > Aquatic > Marine > Epipelagic ...
GGGATAAAAAGCGGTGGGGATCAGCGCTGCGTCATGGGTCCAGTTCTCGAACACTGCGGCCTCGCGCTCGTGCAGGCGGGTCAGCCGGTGCGGTCGGTAGGCATGGTTGCGCGCATGCAGGATCATGTGGTGCGCCCGTTCCACCGTGTTGATGCTGTCCACCTGGACGAAGCCCAACCGGCCCACTTCTCGGGCGAGCCCGGCCTGGGAAAGCCGCGGCTTCAGGGGCCCGGCAAGGCCGTGACGGGCCAGGAACAGGCGGCGGGCGGCGGTGTTGGACAGGGATAGCGGTGCCATGCGCGGCCCCGGTTCCGGGCCTATCCAGTTACCCGCGCCACGCCGGCGGCCATGGCGTCGAGCTTCGGCAGCACCGTGTCGCGGTCCTCCGACGCCATGGAGATGACGATGCGCTCCATGCCTTTTTCCCGGTATTCCGGCCAGATATCCGGGTCGTGCTCGGCCCCGAAGGGGGTGACGGGGATGTCGCGACCGGCCTTCTGCTTCATCTCCTCCCAAAGATCGAGCCGGTCGATCAGGCGGTATTCCGGGCGGAAGGCGTGCGGCAGCCAGCCGTCGCCGTATTCGAGCGCCCGGCCCGCGCCCGCGGGAATGTTGCCGCCGACCCAGATCGGCGGGTGCGGCTTCTGCAATGGCTTCGGCCAGGTCATGATCGGGTCGAAGGCCACGAAACGGCCATGGTATTCGGCCTTGGACCGGGTCCAGATTTGCTGCATCGCCTTTATTTTCTCGCGGCAGATGGAGATGCGCATTTTGAAACGGGCGCCGTGGTTCTCCATCTCGTCCTGGTTCCAGCCGATGCCGACACCGAACAGGAACCGCCCGCCGGAGAGTTGATCGACGGTGGCGACACTCTTGGCGGTCTGGATTGCGTCGCGCTGGGGCACCAGGCAAATACCGGTCGCGACCTTCAGGGTTTCGGTGACGGCGGCTGCGGCGGCGGCGACCGGGAACGGGTCCATCACGTCATAGTATTTCTTCGGCAAATCTCCCCCCTGCGGGAAGGGGGATTTGCGGGAGAGCGGGATGTGGCTGTGCTCCGGCAGCCAGTAGCTTTCGAAGCCCCGCTCCTCCAGCGCCTGCGCAAGTTCGGTGGGCGCCATGGAGTAATCGGTGGCGAACATGGCGATGCCGACATGCATGGGCGATTTCCTTTGGAAGGCGGTTGATCGTTGGACGGGATGGTAAGGCCAATCCCCTTCATCGTCACCAGAGGAGACGCATCTTCATCGTCACCGGAGGAGACGCATCTTTATCGTCACCGGAGGAGACGCATCGCTTTCCAGCGCCTTAACCGCCGCCGACCGCCCTCACAAGCTCCGCGCCACGATCAGGCGCATGATTTCGGACGAGCCGGCATAGATGCGGTTCACCCGGCTGTCGGCATAGAGCTTGGTGATCGGGTATTCCGCCATGAAGCCATAGCCGCCGTGCAGTTGCAGGCATTCGTCGGTGGCGCGGCCCTGCAACTCGCTGCAATAGAGCTTGGCCGCCGCACCCATGTCCTGGGTCAACCCATCCTGCGCCTGCAACGCGATGCACTTCTCGACGAAGGCACGGGCCACCAGGCATTCGGTCTTGATGTCGGCCAGCTTGAACTGGGTGTTCTGGAAGTCGAACACCTTCTGCCCGAACGCCTCGCGCTCGCGGGTGTAGGCGACGGTCCAGTCCAGCGCCGCCTCGGCGGCGGCCAGGCCCTGAACGGCGGCCTGCAGGCGCTCGCGCGGCAACTGCTCCATCAGATAGCGAAAGCCCTGGTCTTCCTCGCCCAACCGGTTGGAGACCGGCACGCGCACGGAATCGAAGAACAATTCGGAAGTGTCCTGCGCCTTCATCCCCAGCTTGTCGAGATTGCGGCCGCGGGCGAAGCCGGGCCGGTCGGTCTCCACCAGGATCAGGCTGGTGCCCTTGGCGCCTTTCTCCGGATCGGTCTTGCAGACCACGATGACCACATCGGCGTGCTGGCCGTTGGTGATGAAGGTCTTCTGGCCGGTGATGACATAATCGTCGCCGTCCCGCACCGCCCGGGTTTTGACGCCCTGGAGGTCGCTGCCCGCCGCCGGCTCGCTCATGGCGATGGCGGAAATGACGTCGCCCTTAGCCATGGCCGGCAGCCAACGCTGTTTCTGCTCTTGCGTGCCGTATTTTTCGATATAGGGCGCGCAGATGTCGTTGTGCAGCGCCATGCCGAGCGCGGCACCGGCGGCGTTGGCGCGCATGACCTCCTCGCAAAACACCGCGCAGAAGCCGAAATCGGCGCCGGCGCCGCCGTACTCCTCCGCCGTGGTCGGCAGCAGCAGCCCAAGCTCCGCCGCTTTCGTCCAAAGCGCGCGCGGCACAATGCCGGCCTTTTCCCATTCGGCCTGGTAGGGCACGACTTCTTCGGCCAGGAAGCGGCGGCAGGTCTCGCGGAACAACTCATGCTCGGTTGTGTAGATCGGATCGAACGGCATGGGAATGGCATCCAGAAGGTCGAAAAGGTCGCCATCAGCCTAGCATGGTTTCAAAGCCGCCGGTCGAGTCTGTTGACGGTCGCAGCCACATTTCCCGGCAGAACCATTTGGGCACGATGCTTGCCAATGAGGCGATATTGGCCAATGGAGCAAGAATGCCTGCGTTCCAAACAGCACCGCCACCTTCGTCGCAGCCTTGCACGCGACGCACAAGGGCGATGGCGAGGTCGCAGCGATGACCGGGATCCGGAACGACGGTTACGCTCTGGCGGAGCTCGGCTGGGCCGGACCCGGATCCCTGGCAAGCGTTTCGATCGGACACCAGGCGGGGGGAGGGGGCGGCCGGTTGCAGGCCCGCGACCGCCCGCCCCGCTTGCCGTGTTGCGCCGGCGCGGGCAATATGCGACCTACGTCGAAAGGCCGTGCTCCGCTTGCGGCCATTCCCCCACGCCGTTTGGAGCCCGTTGCCGCCCCATGACCGACCTTGCCGCCACGCGCGCAGAGAAACTGCAATCCATCGAGCGCATCCAGGAAGGCTATGCCGAGCTTGGCTATATCTGCTCGCGCACCATTGCCACCGCCATTTATGTCGCCTGCCAGCTGGAAAAGCCGATCCTGATCGAAGGCCCGGCCGGCGTCGGCAAGACCGAGCTGGCCAACACCACGTCGGCCTATCTGGAAGCGCCGCTGATCCGCCTGCAATGCTATGAGGGCCTGGACGAGGGCAAGGCGCTCTACGAATGGCGCTATGCCAAGCAGTTGCTCTACACCCAAATTCTGAAGGACAAGATGGAGGAGGTGCTGGAAGGCGCGAAGGGCCTCGCTGCCTCCATGGAGCAGTTGCACCGCCATTCCGACGTGTTTTTCTCCGAACGCTTCCTGGCGCCCCGCCCGCTGTTGCAGGCGTTGAAGGAGGACAATGGCTGCGTGCTGCTGATCGACGAGGTCGACAAGTCCGATCACGAGTTCGAGGCGTTCCTGCTCGAAATCCTCTCCGAGTTCCAGATCACCGTTCCGGAACTGGGCACGATCAAGGCGAAGAAGCGGCCCTACGTCTTCCTCACCTCCAACAACACCCGCGACATGTCGGATGCGCTGAAGCGGCGCTGCCTGCACCTTTATGTGCCGTTTCCGGATGCGAAGCTGGAGCGCGAGATCATCCGCGCCCGGGTGCCGGATATTCCGCCGGCGCTGCGCACCCAACTGGTGCATTTCGTCCAGTCCGTGCGCGAGATGGACCTGAAGAAGCAGCCCAGCGTCTCGGAAACCATCGATTGGGCGCGGGTGCTGCTGCTGCTGCACGCCAACGATCTGGAAGCCGACATGGTGCGCGAGACGCTGAACGTCTTCCTGAAGTTCGAGGAAGACATCCAGGCCGTCGACCAGCACCTCTACGAGTTTATCCGCGGGGCGGAGAAAGCGGTGGCCTAGCGGTCCGATCGACACGCTTGCCACGGCAAGCGTGTCGGAAATCGGCCCCCTATTTCAATAATCTGGTGGTCCGATTCAGCCAGCGAATGGGTACCATTTTTCGGCATCGAACCACCAGGGCTGCCGCACCCGCTTGCCGATACCCTGGCGCGCCGCTACGGTGCGCCGCACGTCAAAGTCATCGAATCCCAGGAGCACGTCCCTTGTCCATGCGTTTTGAAGGCACCGATTCCTACGTCGCCACCGAAGACCTGATGCTGGCGGTCAACGCCTCGATTACCCTTGAGCGTCCGCTGCTGATCAAGGGCGAGCCCGGCACCGGCAAGACCATGCTGGCCGAAGAAGTCAGCCGCGCCCTCAACATCCCGATGATCTCCTGGCACATCAAGTCGACCACCAAGGCCCAGCACGGCCTTTACGAGTATGACGCGGTCAGCCGCCTGCGCGACTCGCAGTTGGGCGATGAGCGGGTGAACGACATCCGCAACTACATCGACAAAGGCAAGCTGTGGGAAGCCTTCAGCAATGACGGCAAAGTCGTCCTGCTGATCGATGAGATCGACAAGGCCGACATCGAGTTTCCGAACGACCTGTTGCAGGAACTCGACCGGATGGAATTCTTCGTTTACGAGACCGGCGACACGATCAAGGCAGAGGTGCGCCCGATCGTTATCATCACGTCCAACAACGAAAAGGAACTGCCCGACGCCTTTCTGCGCCGCTGTTTCTTCCACTATATCCGCTTCCCGGAAAAGCAGACGATGCAGGAAATCGTCAATGTCCACTTCCCCGGCGTGAAGAAGGAACTGGTCACCGCCGCGATGGAGGTGTTCTTCAACCTGCGCGAGGTGCCGGGCATCAAGAAAAAGCCATCCACCAGCGAATTGCTGGACTGGCTGAAACTGCTGATGGCCGAGGATATCAGCCCGGATGAGTTGAAGGGCAAGGACGGCTCCCAGGCCATCCCGCCGCTGTATGGTGCGCTGCTCAAGAACGAGCAGGACGTGCACCTGTTCGAACGCCTGATCTTCCTGAACCGTCGCGAGCGCGGGTAAGGGGCGACGCGCCCCGGCGATTTGTTCTTGATCGTCATTGCTTGGCCGCGTTGCTCCTCGCAATGACGCCGTGGTACAATGCTTTGGCGCGCCAACAGGAGGGCCCAGCCCCATGTTCATCGACTTTTTCTACCAGGTGAAAGCCGCCAAGATTCCGGCGACCATCCGCGAATGGCTGATGCTGGTCGAGGCCATGCAGAAGAACCTCGTCATGTACGCCATCGACGACTTCTACTACCTCTCCCGCGCCTGCCTCGTGAAGGACGAAAAATATTTCGACCGCTACGACCGGGTGTTCGGTCAGTTCTTCAAGGGCGTCGAGGACGTGACCCAGGCGCTGTTCGGGGAGGACATCCCGGACGAATGGCTGGCCAAGCAGGCCGAACTGCTGCTCTCCGACGAGGACAAGGCCAAGATCGAGGCCATGGGCGGCTGGGAAAAGGTCATGGAGGAGCTGCGCAAGCGCCTGGAAGAGCAGAAGGGCGAGCACCACGGCGGCAACAAATGGATCGGCACCGGCGGCACCTCGCCCTTCGGCACCGGCGGCTACAACCCGGAGGGCGTGGCCATCGGCCAGAAAAAGCGCCGCCAGGGCAAGGCGCTGAAGGTTTGGGACAAGCGCGAGTACAAGAATTACGACGACTCGCTGCAACTGGGGATCCGCAACATCCAGATCGCGCTCCGCCGCCTGCGCGAGTTCGCCCGCACCGGCGTCGAGGACGAGTTCGACCTCGAATCCACCATCGACAACACGGCCAAGAACGCCGGCCTGCTCGACATCGTCATGCGGCCGGAGCGGACCAACCGCGTCAAGCTGCTGATGTTCTTCGATGTCGGCGGCTCCATGGACGATCACATTCGCGTCTGCGAGGAGTTGTTCTCCGCCACCCGGACCGAGTTCAAACACCTCGAATATTATTACTTCCACAATTGCATCTACGAATATCTGTGGAAGGACAACCGCCGCCGCCATGACGTGCGCCACTCGACATACGACGTGATCAACACCTACCAGACCGACTACAAGGTCATCTTTGTCGGCGACGCCTTCATGAGCCCTTACGAGATCACCTACAAGGGCGGCAGTGTGGAGCATTGGAACGAGGAGCCGGGCGCGGTCTGGCTGCAACGCATGCTGGACCACTGGCCGAACGCCATCTGGCTGAACCCGCGGCCCGAGACCCGCTGGGACCACACGCCCTCGACGCAGGTCATCAAAGAGCTGATGGTGAACCGGATGTATCCGCTCTCCATCGACGGCCTCGACCGCGGCCTGCGGGCGCTTCGGAGCTGAGGCGCGGCGCCGCACGCTGGCGCCGAACCAACGGGCTTCTCCGCGAACGGGGCTCTCGACGCTCAATACCCCGGCGCGCGCCAGAGGTGGAGGATGCGTTCCACCGCGCTGGTGGGGGTCAGGCTTTCGGCGGCGACCTGGCCTTCGATGCCCGGCAGGGCCTCGCGCACGTCCGGGTGGTTGCGGATGCTGGCCATGACCCGGTCCTCCAGCATGGCCCACATCCAGCGCACCAGTTGCGCGTGCCGTTTGGCCGCCAGTTCGCCGGTTTCGCTCAGGATGCGGCGGTGCGCCTCCACCTGCTCCCAAAGGCCGTCCAGCCCCTCTCCGGTCAGGCCGGCGCAGGTGACGACCGGCGGCGTCCAGTTTGGCGAGGCGGGGGTCAGAATGTGCAGGGCGGCGTGATACTCGCGCTGGGCGGCGATGGCGCGGCTGCGGTTGTCGCCGTCGGCCTTGTTCACCGCCACCATGTCGGCAATTTCGAGAATGCCTTTCTTGATGCCCTGCAACTCGTCGCCGGCGCCCGGCAGCATCAGCACCAGGAAGAAATCGACCATGTCGGCCACCGTGGTCTCCGACTGGCCGACGCCGACGGTCTCCACCAGCACCACGTCATAGCCGGCCGCCTCCAGCACGATCATGGTCTCGCGCGTCGCGCGCGCCACGCCGCCCAGCGTGCCGGCGGAAGGGCTCGGGCGGATGAAGGCGTTCCGGTCGCTGGCCAGTGCGGCCATGCGGGTCTTGTCGCCCAGAATGGAGCCGCCGGTGCGCGACGAGGTGGGGTCCACCGCCAGCACCGCCACCTTGTGGCCGGCCCCGGTCAGTTGCACACCCAGAGATTCGATGAAGGTGGACTTGCCGACGCCGGGAACGCCGGTGATGCCGACGCGGTGGGCGTTGCCGGAATGGGGCAACAGACGGTGCAGCAATTCCTGCGCATCGGCCTGGCGCCGGGCGCTGCGGCTTTCCACCAGCGTGATTGCCCGGCCAAGCATGGCCCGGTTGCCGGCCAGAACGCCGGCGGTCAGGTCGTCGAGAGAAGGGGTTGGCATCGGCGAATGGCTCGATCAACGCGGGACGGAAACAGGCCCGCCAATCTCGGCCAAGCGGGGCGGCGGCGCAACCCCGCAGCCCGCGACCAGCCGGCCCAACCCCGTCCTACCCCAGCCGGTTAACGCCGTCGAACGCTGCGTTCTTGTAGCATTCCGCCAGCGTCGGATAGTTGAACACATTGTCCAGGAAATAGTCGATGGTACCGCCATGGGCCATCACCGCCTGGCCGATATGCACCAACTCGCTGGCGCCTTCGCCGATGATCTTGACGCCCAGAACCTTGCGCGTGTCCATGTGGAACATCAGCTTCAGGAACCCGGAAGAATCGCCCAGAATCATGCCGCGGCTGACCTCGCCATAGGAGGCCTTCCCCACCTCATAAGGCACGCCGGCATCGGTCAGTTCTTCCTCGCTGGCGCCGACGGTGGAGATTTCCGGAATGGTGAAGATCCCATAGGGAAAATGCGTCGACATTTTCTGGCAGTCGAGCCCCAGGGCGTGGGAGGCGGCAATGCGGCCCTGCTCCATCGAGGTGGAGGCCAGCGCCGGGAAGCCGACTATATCGCCAACCGCGTAAATATGCCCGACCGATGTGCGGTAGTGGGCGTCCACCTCCAGCCGGCCGCGCGGGCCGGGCACAATGCCGGCGGCGTCCAGGCCCAGGTTCTCGACCGCACCGGCCCGGCCCACGGCATAAAGCGCCTTGTGGGTCACGATCTGCTTGCCGCTGGCCAGCCGGATGCGAACATGCTCGCCGCGGTCGTCGTCATAAGGCTGCACCGCCTCCACCGCCTCGCCGAGGCGGAGCGTCATGCGGTTCTGGCGCATATGGTAGACCAGATGGTCGGTGATCTCGCGGTCGACAAAGTCCAGAAGGTGCGGGCGCTGGTCGATCAGGGTAACCCGCACGCCGAGCGCGGCAAAGATGGTCGCGTATTCGCAGCCGATGACACCGGCGCCGATCACTGTCAGGGATTTCGGCAGTTCCTGCAGGGTCAGGATGTCGTCGCTGGTAAAGATGCGCTGGCCGTCGAACGCGACGTTCGGGTCGTGGGCGGTGGTGGTGCCAACGGCCAGGATGATGCTGGCCGCCGTAACCTCGCGCACGCCGGAGCCGTCGACACCGGCAAGGCGCAGCGTGTGCGGGTCGATGAAGGAGGCTTCGGCGGAGAACAGATCGATGCCATTGCGCTGGAAATGATTGCGGATCACGTCGATCTCGCGCTTCACCACCCAGTCGGTGCGATAGAGCAGATCGTCCATGGTGATGCGCGACTTGACCGTATAGGACGCGCCGTACATGCCGCGCTCGCGGTAGCCGGAGAGGTAGAGCGCCGCCTCGCGGAAGCTTTTGGAGGGGATCGTGCCGCTGTTCACGCAGACGCCGCCGACCACGGAAACCCGCTCTGCCACGCCGACGCGCTTGCCCGCCTTTGCCGCGGCAATGGCCGCCCGCTGTCCGCCTGGCCCGGAGCCGACGACGAACAGGTCGTAATCAAAATCGCTCATGCTTCCGCCCTTCCCGGCCGATCCCCGCAGTTCAGCATATTTGCGTTTTGATTTCGGTTAACGAGCCGTGGGTCCTTGTGCCCGATCGGATCATCGGGATGCAAATGCCACGCTTCCGCATTGCGGAAAGAATGGCCGGGGCCTCACGGGATCGCGATCCAGCCGCCGCCCTCGGCCGGCGAGTTTGGCGACCCAGGGCACCATCCGCCGGACGGGCCGCCAGGAAGCGATCATCCGGCGGAAAAAATCGCCCCGGACAAACATCGGCGTGCCGCGGATGTCGTCGAAAGAAGGCCGGTTCGGGTCGGCAGGGCGGGTCATGATGCGGCAGCGGGGCAACGGGGCAGCGGGGCCACGGGCGAGGGCAACGCTCTGGCGATACGGGGCCGTCCCGGGCGCCGGTTCACGGCCCCCCCCACCCGATTTCACGGAAAGCTGACTCGTGCGTGTCTGCCGTGGTTGTTATGTGGTGGCATCAAGGCAACCCGCTCTCGACCCGGAAGGAGCCACGGTTTGGCAGAGGCGCACCCCAAAAGCCCGCTTTCCCGGGCCAAGCCATGGCTGATTTTCGCCGCGCTGGCGACGGCATTCGGCCTGTTCTTCGCCTTCGACCTGCACCGGGTGCTGAGTTTCGAGCGGCTGGCGGCGGAGCGCGACCGGCTGAACGGTTTGGTGACGGCCTATCCGCTGCTGGCAACCGCGGGCCTGACCCTGCTCTATGCGGCGGTGACGCTGCTGTCGCTGCCGGTGGCGGCGGTGCTGACACTGGCCATCGGATTCCTGCTGGGCACGATATGGGCCGGCGCGGTCGTGGCCGTCGGCGCCACCCTGGGCGCGACCGGCCTGTTCCTGCTGGCGCGCTCTGCCTTCGGCGAGCGCTGGCGCCAGCCGGTGGAGCGGGTGCTGACCCGGCTCGATTCCGGCTTTCGCGACAATGCATTCCAATACCTGCTGGTGCTGAGGCTGATGCCGGTAATGCCGTTCTGGCTCTTGAACATCGTCCCCGCCTTCGCCGGCATTTCGGTGCGGCAGTACGTGCTGGCGACCTTTTTCGGCATTCTGCCGGGTACAATCGTCTATTGCAGTGTCGGTGCCGGCCTCGATGCGGTCTTCGCCAGGGGCGAGGTGCCGGGGCTGGAGATTCTGCGCGATCCGGCGCTGATCCTGCCGCTTGCCGGGCTGGCGCTGCTGGCGGCACTGCCGCTGGTCTACAAGAAGCTGCGCGGCGATCCGGCGGCGCCGTCCTCCGGCGCGCCGTCGACGGGCGGCTGACGGCGCGGGCCCATGACCGTTCTGACCCCCGACCTTTGCGTGCTCGGCGCCGGCTCCGGCGGCCTGGTGGTCGCTGCCGGTGCCGCGCAAATGGGTGCCAGCGTGGTGCTGCTGGAGCCGAACAAAATGGGCGGCGACTGCCTCAACTACGGTTGCGTGCCCTCCAAGGCCCTGCTGGCCGCCGCGGCCAGCCACCCCCGCCCCGGCTATGGTGAGGCCATGGCCCGTGTGCAGGCGGCCATCGCCACCATCGAGCCGAACGACTCGCAGGCGCGGTTCGAAGAACTGGGCTGCACCGTGCTGCGCGAGGCCGGCCGCTTTCTGGATATGCGCACGCTGGAAACCGCGGGCGGCACCCGTATCCGGCCGCGCCGGTTCGTGATCGCCACCGGCTCCCACGCCCGCATTCCGGATGTGCCGGGTATCGGGCAGGTGCCCTATCTGACCAACGAAACCCTCTGGGACCTGCGCGAGGCGCCGGCGCATTTGGTGATCCTCGGCGGCGGCCCGATCGGCTGCGAGATGGCGCTGGCCCATGCCCGCCTCGGCAGCCGCGTGACGCTGTTGCAGCGCCGCACCATCCTGCCCAAGGACGACCCGGATTGCGTCGCCGTGGTGCGGCGGCGGCTGGCCGCCGCGGGCATCGACATCCGCGAGGGCCTTGAGGCGACGGCAGCGGAGCCGGCGGCAGAGGGCTTTGCGCTCACCCTTTCCGACGGCAGCCGGCTGGCGGGCTCGCACCTGTTGGTGGCGGCGGGCCGCAAGGCGACGGTGGACGGGCTGAACCTGGAGGCCGCGGGTGTTGCGCTGGAACGCGGCGCCATCCGCACCGATGCGGGCATGCGCACCGCGAACCGGCGGGTTTTCGCCGTCGGCGACGTCGCCGGCGGGCCGCAATTCACCCATGCCGCGGGCTATCAGGCGGGCGTCGTCATCAAGCGGGCGCTGTTCCTGCTGCCCGCCAAGGCCGAGAGCGGGCTGATCCCCTGGGTTACCTACACCGACCCGGAACTCGCCCATGTCGGCCTGACCGGGACAGCGGCGCGGGAACGCCATGGCGAAGCGAACGTGCGCACCCTGACCTGGCCCTTTGCCGAAAACGACCGCGCCATCGCCGGCCGCGACACGGACGGGGTGGTCAAGGTGGTGGTGGGCCGGCGCGGCCGGGTGCTGGGCTGCTCCATCGCCGGCCCGCACGCGGGCGAGCTGATCCTGCCCTGGTGCCTGGCGCTGCAGAACCGGCTGAAAATCGGCGCCATGGCCCAGGTGATCGCACCCTACCCGACGCTTTCCGAAGCCTGGAAGCGCGCTGCCGGCAGCTATTACAGCGAGAGCCTGTTCTCCGCGCGCACCCGCCGCTTGGTGCGCTGGCTGCAGAAGCTGCCATAGGCCCAACGCCTGCGGCTTGCCCGTTGCCGCTATTTGCCCGTTGCCGCTATTTACCCGTAATCGCCAGCACCCGGTCCAGGGTTGCGCTCTGGTGGTCGGGCACGACGAAAATCGCCTCGTCATAGCCGAGGTCGGCGATGCGCCGGAACCGCTCCTGCGCGGTTTTCAGGTCGCAGCACAGATGGAAGGGGCCGTCGTCCGGCATATCCTGCGCCGGTGCGGAGAGATCGACCTTGATATTGGTGACGATGGCGCGCTTGCCGCCATGAGCGCGGTAGTTGGCGATGCCTTCTTTCAGCTTGTTGAAGGTCGAGCGCGCGCCCGACGCAATCCAGCCGTCGAACTCCGTCGCCGCGCGCGGAATCCAGGTCTTGCCGGCCCAGGAGCCGATCAGGATGGGCGGGCCGCCCTTGGCCGGCGGCCAGGCCGCGATGCGGGCGCCGGCAATCTCCTCGTCCTGCCAGATTTTCTGCATCAGCGGCAGCGCCTCGCCCAGATCCTTCAGGCGGGTGTCGAAGTTCAGGCCGGAGAAGTCGAAATCCGTCCGGGTCGACCCGGCGCCGACGCCGAACGAGAACCGGCCCTCGCAGAGATGGTGTGCCGTCAGGGCGGCGCGGGCCAGGGCGACCGGCTGGCGCAGCGGCACCTGGACGATGCAGGTGCCCACGTCCAGGGTCTTGGTCACGCTGGCGGCGAGCGTCAGCGCGATCAGCGGGTCCGGCAGGATGCGGCCGCGGCCGATGGCGTCGAAATACCAGAGGCCGTCAAAGCCTGCCGCCTCCGCCGCGCGGGCGCCTTCCAGCAGGCTGTCGCGGGTCAGGTTTTCCAGGGCCTCGCCCAGATAGCCGATGCTGATTTTCATGTGCCTGATTCTAGCCCTTGAATGCTTCGCCGTCGAACGTTTCTCGCCGGGCGATATCCTCGACCGGGCGGCGGCGCAGCCTGGTCAACTGCTTCTCCGGCTTGCCCAGCGGCACCACGGCGGCGATCGCCACATGCGACGGGATGTTGAGCGCCTTCTGCAACATCGGCTCCTGCGCCACTGCCAGCGTGGTGATGGTGCCGCCATAGCCGAGGCTGCGCGCCGCCAGCAGCGTGTTCCAGACAAAGGGATAGATCGAGCCGCCGGAGATGACGCCGACCCGGTCCAGGTTCTTGTCGGTGGAGGCGACCACCTGCAAATCGACGCAGAACACCAGCACCACCGGCGCCTTTTTGACCGGCTCGGTCAGGTGGGGCGGCACTTCGGTCGCCGCTTCGGCCGCGGGCGTGACCTTGGTCGGGTGGATGGTGTTCCAGGGGCTCTCGCCCGCCTTGTTCTGGGCGGTATAGAGCTTGCCGGCCGGCCTGGCGGCCTCGCCGAGCATCTCCTTGGTGGCCGGGTCGCGGACGACGATGACGAAATTGCCCTGCCGATTGCCGCCGGACGGCGCAAACCGGGCGTTGTCGATCATTTCATAGATGGCCGCGTCCGGCACATCGTCGGCGGTGAAGGACCGGCACGCAAACGTGGTGCGCATGACATCGAACAGGTCCATGGGGCTGGCCTCCCGGCGGCTTTGCGTTGTGTTGCCTCCGTTATGCCGGGAAATGCCGGAAAGGGCCAGAGCCGGAAAGGGCCAGAGCCGGAAAGGCTAAAGGACGTGCGCCCGCCCGAACGGGCAAGGCGCTAATTCTCCCCGAACAGGAAGCTCAGCAGGGTGAAGCGAGTGCCGCGGCGCACGGGCATCACCTGGTGCAACAGCGAGGAGGAGAACACCACCGCCTCGCCGGTGCGGGGGGCATATTCGGTGCCGCAGAACTCCGGAAAGACGATGCCGCCGCCCTCGTGCGCCTCCGCGTTCAGGTTGACGGAGCAGGCAAAGCGGCGATGGGCGACGGCGGCTTCGGTGTTATCGCGGTGGCCGTGGGCGGCACCGACAATGCCCTTGGCATCGTCCGAGGCTTCGTAGCGGGCGATGCGAAAGCGTTCGTAGCGGGTCAGGCGGTAGTGGAAGGCCCGCTGCACCACCGGCGCCACGCGGGCGAACAGACGGTCTGCGATAAATTCGGTCGTCTCCGGGGTGACCACCCAATGGTCGATGCGGTCGTTGCGGCCATAGTCGGGAATGCGCATTTTGTAGTCCTGCGTCCGGCCCTGGGTGCCGTGGCCTGCCGCGACGTACTCGTTGCCCTGCATGGCGAACACCGTCATCAGGTGCTGGCAGTCGGCGGGGCTGAAGACGTCCGGCACGAACAGCACCGGCGCGGCCGGGCCGGTGTGCAGCCGCCAGGCGCGCTCGTGGCTGAGCTTTTCCACATAGGCGCAGGCAATATCGCCATGGTCGTCTGCCTCTGCCCCCAACACCGCCTGCACCTGCCGGTTCGGACGCAGCAGCAGGCTGGCAAGCGGCGGGCCGGCGGCCTCCATCAGAAAGGGCGTGAGCGCGCGGGCAGCCTTCGATTCCGGATCGCAGAGTATGCCGAAGCGCAGGCCCAGTACCGCCGCCTTGGCCTTGGCTGCGGCGGGGGGCAATGGCAGCACGACAAAGACGCGGCAGCCGAGCGCGTCCAGATGCTCCGTCCAGACGGCGAGGCGGCGCAGTGCCGCGGCCGCTTCCGGCGCATCCGGATCGCGGAGAAAGACGATCAGGCGGGGACGGCCCGCCAGGGCATCGTCATCCAGCTTGACCGGCTTGCCTTCGGCGCTCATGGCCTCGAAGGGCGGGAAGTGGTCGCCGACCTGAATGCCGGTCTTGGGCGCTTTGGGTGCCATGGTCATGCCTTTTGGTGGGTGGCGTTCCGGGGCGTCTCGTGGTTATGGTCCATGGCGCGGTGCCGGTCCAGGGCTGGCGCGCACCGCGACGGCGACGGCGGAGACAGGTCATGAGCATTTGGGGAAAAATTCTGGGCGGTGCGGCTGGCATGGCGCTGGGCGGGCCGATAGGCGCGCTGATCGGTGCGGTCGCCGGTCATTTTGCCGTGGATCAGAAAAGTGAGCCGGACGCGCCGCGCGAGGATGACGATGTCACCCGCCAGATCGGCTTCACCATCGGCGTGATCGCGCTGGGCGCGAAGATGGCCAAGGCGGACGGCATTGTCACCCATGACGAAATCGCTGCCTTCCGCCGCGTCTTCCGCACCGCTCCGGACGAGGAAAAAAACGTCGCCCGCCTGTTCAACCAGGCCAAGAAGGACGTCGCCGGCTTCGAATCCTATGCCCACCAGTTGGCCCGCATGCTGCGCGACAGCCCGCTTGTGCTGGAACAGGTGCTGGACTGCCTGTTCGTCATCGCCACCGCCGATGGCAAGGTGACCCGGGACGAACTGCACTATCTGGAGCGGGTGGCCGAGATCTTCGGCATCGGCACCGCCGACTTCGGCCGCATCCTCGAAACGCATCTGGGCCCGGACGAAAGCGACCCCTACACGGTGCTGGGCGTCGCGCACGATGCGCCGCTGGAGGAAATCCGCGCCCATCATCGCCGGCTGGTGCGTGAAAACCATCCCGACCGGCTGATGGCCGAGGGCCTGCCGCAGGAGGCGATCGAGGTCGCCACGGACAAGCTGGCGCGCATCAACGCCGCCTGGGACCGGGTCCGCAAGCAGCGCAGCGCCGACTGACCGGCGCGCCGCTGGCGGCGCGGTGTCAGCCCGCCGCAGCCGCCTTGATCAGGTCTGCGCCTTTTTCCGCCACCATGATGGTGGGCGCGTTGGTGTTGCCGCTGGGCACGGTCGGCATGATCGAGGCATCGATCACCCGCAGACCTTCAATGCCACGCACCCGCAACTGGTCGTCGACCACCGCCATGCGGTCATGATCCGGCCCCATCTTGCAGGTGCCGACCACGTGGTAGGTGGTCTGGGCGTTGGAGCGGGCGAAATCCAGCCACTCGTCATAACTGCCGCAGTCCTGGCCGGGCGCGACCTCGAACTTGCGGTAGGGGTCCATGACCGGGTTTTCGATGATGCGGCGCGCGATCTGCAGGCCGGCAACCGTGCAATCCTGGTCGATCTTTTCGGACAGGAAGTTCGGACGGATCGCCGGGCCTTCCGTCACCTGGGCCGACTTGATGTGAATGGAGCCGCGGCTTTCCGGCCGGCACTGGCCGATGACCGTGGTCATACCCGGCTCCTTCTCCAACTCCCGCGTCTGTGCCGTGTCATAGGACGCGGGCGCGAAGTGGAATTGCATGTCCGGCTCTTCCGCATACTCGTTGGTCTTGACGAAGCCGTAACAGACGCCGGCGGTCAGCGTCAGGATGCCATTGTGGCTGGTGAAGTATTTCAGCACTTCCTTGGCCAGCGACAGGCCGCGGCTCTGCTCGTTCAGGGTGATCGGCTTGGTGACGCGCCAGCGCATGCGGGGGGCGCAATGGTCGCCATAGTTCTCGCCGACGCCCGGCAGTTCGTGACGAACCGCGATGCCGAGCGGTTTCAGCACGTCAGGACGGCCGATGCCGGAATGCTCCAGCACGCCGGGGGAGGAGACGGCACCGGCGCAGACGATCACCTCGCGGCCCGCATTGGCGACGCGCTTGTCGCCATGCACGGAATATTCGACGCCGACGGCCGTCTTGCCCTCCAGCAACACCCGGTGGGTGAGTGCGTTGGTGACGATGTGCAGGTTCTTGCGGGCGCGCGCCGGGTCGAGGAAGGCGCGGGCCAGGCTGTGGCGCTTGCCGTCCTTTTGCGTCACCTGGTAATAGCCGAAGCCTTCCTGGTTGCCGTTGTTGTAGTCTTTGTTGACCGGAAAGCCTTCCGCCGCCGCGGCCTTGATCCAGGCGTCGCAGATTTCATGGTGCTCGCGCATGTGGGCAACGTTCAGCGGGCCGCCCTTGCCGCGGGCCTCGTCGCCATCGCCCTCGAAATTCTCGGACTTTTTGAAGTAAGGCAGCACGCTCTCATAGGACCAACCGCGATTGCCGAGCTGACTCCACGAATTGTAGTCGAGCGGGTTGCCGCGGACATAGAGCATGCCGTTGATCGAGGACGAGCCGCCCAGCGTTTTGCCGCGCGGGATCGGAATCTGCCGGCCGTTCATGGTCGGCTCCGGCTCGGATTCGAAATTCCAGTTGAATTTCGGATTGTTGAGCAATTTGGAGAAGCCGGCGGGAATGTCGATCCACAGCGACTTGTCCTCCGGCCCGGCCTCCAGCAGCAGCACGGTCCTGGAGGGGTCTTCGGAGAGCCGGGCAGCCAGGACGCAACCGGCCGAACCGGCGCCGACAATGATGTAATCGTAGGTGGACATGCCTTCCCCATCTTGTTGACTGGCGAGCGTTTCCCAGGGATGGCCCGCAGTCTAGGCAAGGCACGGGGGGAAGGCTAGTGGTTCGATGCCGGCAGACGGTGCCCGTCCGTCGGCTGAATCGAACCACCGGATTATGGAAATGGTGGGCCGATTCACGAACCGCTTGCCGCCGCAAGCGTTTCGGTCGGACCGCTAGGGGGTGCGGTAATCGTCCGCCAGGAAGCGACGCACATGGCCCATGAAAATGTCGAACTGGTCGTGGTGAACCCAATGGCTCGCATCGGGCACATGGACGATTTCGGCGGTGTTGAAATGCTGGGCCCGGCCATCCTTCACCGGATCGCTCGCCCAACTGTCCTCGCCATAAACCAACAGCGCCGGGCAGGCGATGCGGCGCCAGAGATCGGCGTTCTGCTCCGGCGTCATGCCGAACGGGCGGTCGGCATGCACGTAGTTGTCGAACTTCCAGGTGTAGCTGCCGTCTTCGTTCTGGTGGACGCCGTGTTCGGTCAGATGGCGGGCCTTGTCGGCGGTCAGGTGGCTGTTCGCCTCGTGCATGCGCTGGAAGGCCTCGTCCAGGGTTTTGTAGCGCCGCGGCGCGCGGCCGGCGATGCCGCGCAATTCCGCGATCCACTTCTGCATGCGCTCGTGCGGCGGGGTGGCAGCCTGTTCGGCAATGCGCTTCGGCGACATGCCAAGCCCCTCGATCGCCACGATCTTTTCCACATTTTCCGGATAAATGCCGGTGTAGGCGAGGCTGATCTGGCCGCCGAGGGAATGGCTGACAATGGTCACCGGCGCCAGGTCCAACTGGTGGATGAGCTGGGCGATGTCGTAGATATAGTCCTGGACGCGATAGACCGAGCCACGCAGCCACTCGCTGTCGCCATGACCGCGCAGGTCGGGGGCGATGATGTGGTAATCGTGCCGCAACTCCTGCGCGACCCAGTCCCAGTTGCGGCAGTGATCGCGGCCGCCATGCACCAGCAGCAGCGGCGGCGCATCGCGGTTGCCCCAGTCGACATAGTGCAGGCGCAAACGCTGCGAGAAATAAACGTGGCTGGTGGGGCCGTGAATGTCGGAAGCGGCCATGGCGGCAATCCTTCTGCGCAAGGGAACGGAACGATGTTGCGGCGCAACATACAGCCGTTTCAGCGATTGAGAAAGGCCGATACGGTTTCGTGGAACAGCTTCGGCCGGTCGGCATGCACCCAATGGCCGGCGCCGGGAATGCTGGCGTACTCGGCCTTGGGAAACAGGCGGGCGATGGCGGCCTTGTGGCTGTCGCGGATATAGGGGGAGTTGCCGCCGGCGACGAACAGGGTCGGCTCGGGATAGCGGCAGTCGAACAGATGCTCCGGCCAGTCGAGAATATCGGGCAGCCGGCGGCGCAATTCCTGCAGGTTGGGCCGCCAGTTGAGGCTGCCGCCGGCCGCGGAGGCCAGATTCAGCAGCAGAAAGGCGCGCTCGGCAGCGTTGGGGATGGCATCGGCCAGCAGCTTGTCCGCCTGGCCACGCCGGGCGATGGCCGAGAGGTCGAGGCCCAGCATGGCATCCAGATAGCCGTAGAACGGCGTCTGCCCGTGACGGACGGGCGAGATGTCGACCACCACCGGCTTTTCTACCAGTTCCGGATATTTCAGCGCCGTCACCATGGCGACCTTGCCGCCCATGGAATGGCCGATCAGCCGGACCGGCGGGCCGACCCGCTCGGCCAGCAGGGCGATATCATCGGCCATGGCCTCGTAGGTCATGCCGTCCACCCAGGGGGAACGGCCATGGTTGCGCAGGTCGACCGCCAGCACGCGATGGTCGGCGGCAAAGAGTTTCATCTGGCCGGCCCAGTTGCGCGCCTGGCCCAGCAGGCCGTGCAGGATCAGGAGCGGCGGTCCGCTGCCGGCCTCGTCATAGGCGAGCGCCGCTGGGTTGGGGGTATCGGCAGGCATCACGTCACGTCCACACGGGGAATAATGTCTTCCAGGTTGCGGCGCACATGGCTGGCAAAGCCACCGCCGGCCTCGGCGTACATGTTGAAGGCGATATCGACGCCGGCGGCTTCCAGCGCTTCCACTTCGTCCGGGAAGCGGGCGATGGCGGCGACCTTGCCTTCGTACTGGCTGGCCTTCAGCAGCTTGAAGGCGAACATGTTGCTGTCGTGCGCCGGCATGGCCAGCAGCACCAATTGCACCCGCCCCCGTTCCAGCCGGTGCCAGAAGGCCGGATCGGTCACGTCCGCCTGCACGACCCGGCGGTTGCCGGCGCGGGCGGCGGCCACTTTGGCGGCATCCACCTCGACCCCGATCACCACATCGCCGCAATGGGCCACCAGATCGTCATAGGCACCGGTGCCAATCCGGCCCATGCCGAGCACGGCGATGCGGGCATCGCCCAGTTGGATCGGCTGTTCTTCGGGATGGCGCCGCCGCCGCTCCAGCTTGGCGAGCCAACGGTGGCGGTGCGGGTTCAGGTCGTGGGCCGCATTCTGGAACGGCGCCGACAGGATAAAGCTGCCGGCAACGGCAATGGCCAGGATGCCGGGCCAGAACGGCGCGATCCAGCCGGCCTCGGCGGCGATGGCACTGACGATCAGGCCGAACTCGCTGTAGCTGCCCAGCGCCAGCGCCGCCAGCACGGAGGAGCGGGCGCGGAAACGCAGCCGGGCAAAGGCCAGCAGGAACATGGCGATTTTGACCGGCACCAGCGCCACCAGCACCCACGCCACGCCCAATTGCTCCCAGGTGGGCAGGCCCGAAAGGCCGATCTGCAGGAAAAACCCGACCAGAAACAGGTCTTTCAGCGGGAACAGCGCGTGTGCCAACTCGCGCGAGCGCGGGTGTCCGGCCAGCAGCGCGCCCAGGACAAGCGCGCCCAGATCCGGTTTCAGGCCGGCGATGCCGAAGCCGCCGGCGCCGATGCCAAGGGCCAGGAACAGGCCGAACAGCATCACCAGCTCGCCATGGCCAAGCCGCGCCAGCACCGCCAGCAGCGGCGTGCGCAAGGCCAGCACCGCCACCAGCGCGATGGCCCAGACCTCCGGCAGCTTGCCGCCGGCAAAGGTCAGGAAGACGACCGCAAACACGTCCTGCAGGATCAGAATGCCGATGGCGGTGCGCCCGTGCAGGGCGCCGGACTCACCCCGGTCGTCCAGGTTCTTGACCGCGAACACGGTGGAGGAAAACGAGAGCGCAAACCCCAGCGCCAGCGCGCCCTCCCAGTCGAGGCCGGCAAAGGCGCCGATTCCCGCCGCCGCCGCGGCCATGGCACCGCCGCCGAACAGCGCGATGCTCGCCAGCGCATGGCCGCTGGCCGTCGCCCAGACCTCGGTCTTGAACAGGCGGCGCGGCTCCAGCTCCAGCCCGATCAGGAACAGCAGCAGCGTGACGCCCAACTCGGCGATGGCGTCAACGGTTTCACCGCCGGCAATGCCGAACGCATTGGCAGCAAAGCCGGCCACCAAAAAGCCGACCAGCGGCGGCTGCCCGAGTTGGCGCGCGCCAAAGCCGAACAGAAACGCCAATCCGATTAAGAGGGGGTCCATCGTAGGTCCGTACCGCGGGGTTCAGCGCAATCTAGCCGCGAAGCCTAGACCGGCCTATCCCTCCCATAGTCGCGGGCAGCGGCAAGGGCGGCGGGCAGGCCGTCCGGCAGGTCGTCGGCGATCAGGCCCGGGCCATGCGCATTGGCGGCCGCGCCATGCAGCCAGGCGCCGGCCGCGGCAGCCTCGAACGGGGCGAGCCCCTGGGCCAGCAGCCCACCGATCAGGCCGGAGAGCACGTCGCCGCTGCCCGCGGTGGCGAGCCAGGGTGGCGCGTTGCCGTTGATGACGGCGCGCCCGTCCGGCGCGGCAATCACCGTGTCCGGCCCTTTCAGCAGCACCACGGCGCCGGCGCGCGCGGCGCCGGCGCGGGCACGGGAGAGTTTGTCGCCGGCGATATCGGGGAACAGGCGGCCGAACTCGCCCTCGTGCGGGGTGAGGACGGCCTCCGCACCGGCAAGGGCCGTGAACAGCCGGTCCGGCGCGTGCGCGAAGGCGGTCAGGCCGTCGGCGTCGATGACGCTGCGCTTGCCGGCTTGCAGCGCCGCCAGCACGCGCCTTCGCGTGCGGCCATCGGCGCCGGCGCCGGGGCCGATGACGACGCCGCCAACGCGCGGCTCGCCCGCCAGGGCGGCAAAGGCGGGAAGGTGCGGGCAGTCGCGGACGATAACCGCGGCAGGCAGCGCCGCCAGCACGCCGAACGCCGGTTTCGGCGCCGCGACACTCACCAGCCCGGCCCCGCCGCGCAGGGCCGCCTTGGCGGCGAGGCGGGCCGCGCCGGCCATGACGCCCGTGCCGATCAGGCAGTGGCCGCGGCGGTATTTGTGGTCGTCCGCGCCCGCGTTCGGCAGCCGCCAGAGCGCCGGCGTGTTGCGCCAGGTCTGCGGGCGGATCGTCTCCAACACCGCCGGCGGGATGCCGATGTCGGCCACCACCATTTCGCCGCAGAGCCCCCGGCCCGGATAGAGCCAGTGGCCGGGCTTGCCACGGAAAAAGGTGACCGTAAGCGCTGCCTTCGGCGCATAGCCCTCAACCGCACCGGTGCTGCCGTTGACGCCGCTCGGCACGTCCACAGCGACGACGGGCTCGGCGACGCGCGCCAGCACCTCCGCCGGCAGCCCGTCCAGCGGGCGGGAGAGGCCGGCGCCGAACAGCGCGTCCACCACCAGCGCCGCGCCATCGACACACTCGGGCGCCAGCGGCTCGACCGGGCCGGTCCAGAGCGCGGCGTGGTGGGCGGCATCGCCCTTGAGGGCGGCGCGCTCGCCCAGCAGGGCGAGGCGCACCGGCCAGCGCCGCTCGGCCAGCAGGCGCGCCACGACAAAGCCGTCGCCGCCATTGTTGCCGGGGCCGCAGAGCACGGTGATGGGGCGGCCACTCCAGCGCCGGCAGATGGCGTCCGCGACAGCGCGCCCCGCGTGCTCCATCAGCACCGGGCCGGCGACGCCGGCGGCCATGGCCAGCCGGTCCGCCTGCGCCATTTCGGCGGTGGTGAGCAGTTCCTCAGTGATGACCGGTCACCCGTCCCTTGCCGATGGTCTTGACCCAGGGCACGGGCCGGTTCGGGTCGTGCAGGTTGCCGCTGGCAATGCGCGACTGGATTTCCCGGATGGCAACCGCCGTGATCGGCCGGATTTTCAGGTCGAGCGCATCGGGAAAGGTGAACCATTTCAGTTTCAGCAGTTCGCCGTCGCCCTGGTCGTCCCGGTCCATGTCGCCCTGCACGTGTTCGGCATCGATGACAAAGAAGCGGGCGTTGAAGCGGCGCGGGCGGCCGGGCGGCGTCACGGCGCGGTAAACGAAAGAGAGGTTCTCCAGGCAGGGCGCGTTGCCGGTGGCGAAAAAGTCCTCCCAGCCTTTGGGCGCGCGCTGCGGCACCGGGTGCGGCCTGCCGATGATCAGGCCTGCTTCCTCGAACGTCTCGCGCACGGCGGCCATGGCGAGCGCGCGGGCGCGGCGCTCGGTGCAGGCCTGGGTCAGGCGGTCGAGCACGTCCGGGCGCAGATCGCTCGCCGGCTTCACATAGCCGTCGGCCCGGTCCACCCGGCCGCCGGGAAAGACGTAATGGTGCGGAAAAAACACATGGCCGGACGACCGCTCGCCCATCAGCACTTTGGGTTCGCCCCGGTGCTGGCGGACGATGATCATGGTGGCGGCGTCGCGGATACTGGGCGGCTTGGCCGGCGCCTTGGCCGCTTCGGCTTCAGACATGAGACAGCGTCTTCCCTGTTGCGATGGTCAGGGGCCTATCTTGCCGCCATCGCCGCGCTTGTCGACCGTCAAATTGCCGTCACGGGTCAATTGTTTTCGAGGGCCGATTGCCCTCGGGGGGACTGTCTGGGGGGACTGTCTGAGGAGTGGGGTGCCCGATCGGGTTCGAACCGACGACCTCCTGGACCACAACCAGGCGCTCTAACCGACTGAGCTACGGGCACCACATGCCGGGAAGGAGCGCTCTTTACGGCAAGCGCGAGAGCAGGTCAAGCACCGCGTGACCCGTTCCGTCAAAAGACGCGCCGGCAGTGCTGTCCGTCCGATTTTTCCATTGCCGCGGCCTTTCCGGCCCCTTACCTCACACCGGTCAACCTCACACGGAAACCGCGTAACCGACAGGATCGACGATGAACCAGAATTCTCCGGCTGCCGGCCCCGTCCTTAAGGCCGGCAACAAGCTTTCTGCGGCGTTTCGCGACTTCCTGCACCTGGAATCGTCCGGGGGAATCGTCCTCGCTATCGCGGCCCTTCTGGCGATCATTGCCGCCAACAGCCCGTGGCAGGATATCTACAACAGCTTTCTCACCATTCCCGGTGCCATAGAGATCGGTACGACGGTGGAGATCCGCAAGCCCCTGCTGGTCTGGGTCAACGATCTTTGGATGGCAATTTTCTTCTTTCTGGTCGGGCTGGAGATCAAGCGTGAGTTCATGGAGGGTGAACTCTCCAGCCTGAGCCAGGTGGCCCTGCCCGGCATTGCCGCGATCGGTGGCATGATCGTGCCGGCGCTGATCTATGTGGCGGTCAATCTGGGCTCGCCGGAAAATCTCAGCGGCTGGGCCATTCCGGCCGCCACCGATATCGCGTTTGCCCTGGCCGTGCTCTCGCTGCTGGGCAACCGGGTGCCATCGTCGCTGAAAATCCTGCTGCTGGCGATTGCGATTTTCGACGATCTGGGCGCCATCCTGATCATTGCCTTTTTCTATACCGAGAACCTGTCGCTGGGCGTGATGGCCCTCGCGATTGCCCCTCTTGCTGTTCTGGCCGTGATGAACCTGGCCGGGGTGCGCAATGTCGTGCCTTTTGTGCTGGTGGGCGGCGTGCTCTGGGTGATCGTGCTGAAATCCGGCGTGCATGCGACGCTGGCCGGCGTCATCACGGCGTTTGCCATCCCGCTGACCGTCAAGCGCGACTCCGGCGAATCGCCGCTGAAACTGCTGGAGCACGAACTGCATGTCTGGGTGGCGTTCCTGATCCTGCCCATGTTCGCGTTTGCCAATGCCGGCGTCTCTCTGGCCGGGATGGGCGTCGGCAGCCTGACGGAGCCGGTGACGCTCGGCATTATCCTGGGCTTGTTCGTCGGCAAGCAGGTGGGCATTTTCGGCATGCTCTACCTGACCATCCGCGCCGGCTGGGCCGCGATGCCGACCGGGGCCAACTGGGCGCAATTGTATGGCGTCGCGGCGCTGGCGGGCATCGGCTTCACCATGAGCCTGTTCATCGGCGGCCTTGCCTTCGCGACGACCGATTTCCAGGCGCAGATCCGCATGGGCGTGCTGCTGGGCTCGATTGCCAGCGCGGTGGTCGGCTTCTTGCTGATCCGCGCCGTCAGCAAAAGGGGAGCCGTGGACGCATAGGCCGCCTGGCGTCCGGCCTGCAGAGCGGGATGGCGGCAGCGCCCGCCGCCCGCTAGACTCCCCGCCGCACCAACGACCCACCCGGAGGTTCTCGCCCATGGCCAGTTTCGAACCGTATTGCGCTCCGTCCGTCTACGACCCGCCGGGCTATGCCCAGGCTGTCAAGATCGGCGGCGGCTCGACCATGCTCGTGCTCTCCGGCCAGGTGGATTATGACGCCCAAGGCGGCGTGGCCAATCCCGGTGACATGAAAGCCCAGGCGCTGGCCTGTTTCCGGCATGTGAAAGCCCAGATCGAGGCCGGCGGCGGCGCGCTGGAAAACATCGCCCGCCTCAACGTCTATGTCACCGACATGGGCAAGGTCGCCGAATACCGCGAGGCGCGGGCCGAGGTGTTCGGCGGCATCAAGCTTGCCAGTACCCTGGTGGGCGTGACGGCCCTGGCCCAGCCGGGCTTCGTTATCGAAGTCGAAGCCCTCGCGATCCTTTAAGGCTCTTCAGGAAACCACCCAAACATGACCGCCACCTACAAAATCGCCGTCCTGCCGGGCGACGGCATCGGCAAGGAAGTCGTGCCCGAAGGCATTCGCGTGCTGGAGGCCGTGGGCTCCAAATTCGGCCTGGCGTACGAATTCACCCAGTTCGACTGGTCTTGCGAGGATTATGCCAAAACCGGCCGGCTGATGCCCGAGGACGGCATCGAGTTGCTGCGCCCGCACGATGCGATTTTTCTGGGGGCGGTCGGCTGGCCGACCGTGCCGGACCATATCTCGCTCTGGGACATGCTGATCCCGATCCGGCGCGAGTTCGACCAATACGCCAACGTGCGCCCGGTGCGGTTGCTGGATGGCGTCACCTCGCCGCTGGCGGGGCGCGGGCCGGAGGATATCGATTTCTTCGTGGTGCGCGAAAACACCGAGGGCGAGTACTCCGAAATCGGCGGCCGCCTCTACGCCGGCACCGAATGGGAGGTGGTGAGCCAGCAAACCACCTTCACCCGCCGCGGCGTCGACCGCATCCTGAAATACGCCTTCGAGCTCGCCATGACCCGCAAGCGCAAGAAGGTGACCTCGGCCACCAAGTCCAACGGCATCATCCACACCATGCCCTATTGGGACGAGCGTTTTGCGGCGATGGCGAAGCAGTATCCGGATGTGGAAACCGACCAGTACCATATCGATATCCTGACCGCCCATTTCGTGCAGCACCCGGACTGGTTCGACGTGGTGGTGGGCTCCAACCTGTTCGGCGACATCCTCTCCGACCTGGGGCCGGCGGTGGCAGGCTCCATCGGCATCGCGCCGTCGTCGAACATCAACCCGGAAGGCATCCACCCCAGCATGTTCGAGCCGGTGCACGGCTCCGCGCCGGATATCGCCGGCCAGGGCATCGCCAATCCCATCGGCCAGATCTGGTCCGGCGCGATGATGCTGGGCCATCTGGGCCATCAGGATGCGGCGGACGCCATCGAGCGCGCGATCGAGGCGGTGCTGACCGGCGGCGGGCCCAAAACCCGCGACATGGGCGGCAATGGCACCACGGAAGAAATCGGCAAAGCCATAGCGGAGGCAGTGACAAGCGCATGACAACCCAGACCGTATTCAGCCGCTATCCCGTGCCGGAGATAGCGGACCTGCCCGACGACATCCGCGACCTGGTGCTGGGCGTGCAGGAAAAGGCCGGCTTCGTGCCGAACGTCTTTCTCGCCATGGCGCACCGCCCGGACGAGTTGCGCGCCTTCTTCGCCTATCACGACGCGCTGATGGAGAAGGAGAGCGGCCTCTCCAAGGCCGAGCGCGAGATGATCGTGGTGGCGACCAGCGGCCGGAACCAGTGCCTCTATTGCGTGGTGGCGCACGGCGCCATCGTGCGCATTCGGGCCAAAGACCCGCTCTTGGCCGACCAGGTGGCGATCAACCACCGCAAGGCGAACATCACACCCCGGCAGATGGCGATGCTGGACTTCGCGCTGAAGGTCTCGCTGGACTCGGCCGCGCTGGTGGAGGCCGACTATGAGGCCGTGCGGGCCCATGGTTTCTCGGAGGAGGATATCTGGGACATCGCCGCCATCGCCGCCTTCTTCGCCCTCTCGAACCGCATGGCGAACTTCCTGTCGATGATGCCGAATGCGGAATTCTATACCATGGGGCGAGACAGCTTGAAAAAGTAACCCGGCACATCGGAGCCCACGCCATGACCTCCCCTGCCTCCGGCCGAATCCCGATCGCCGGTATCTCCCCGCTGGCCGATGGCAGGGGCGGCGGCCGCGCGCATGTCGCCCGGCAGTTGCGGGACGCCCTTACCCGCATCGGCTTTCTCATCATCGCCGGCCATGGCAGGCCGCCGCTTCGCCGGCCCGAACGAATGGCCGCAGAACCTGCCGGGCTTCCGGGAAACGCTGCTCGAATACACCGGCGCCGTCGACGCCATGGCGCGGAGCCTGCTGCCGGCCCTGGCGGAGCCGCTGGACCTCTCACCCGACCATTTCGACGCAGCGTTCGCCGAGAGCCAGTCCTCCTTCCGGCTTTCCCACTATCCTGCCGTAGCCGGGCGCAAGGCCGGGCAGTACGGCATCGCCCCCACACGGATGCCAACTTCATGACCTTCCTGGCGCAATCTGCCCCGGCGCAATCCGCGGTAGCGGGAATGCCGGCGCGCATCGGCGGGGACGAGTGGCTCGACCCGCCCCGGTTCGCGCCGATGACCTGCGGCGACTATCTGCTGCGGTGGTACGACGCCAACTGCAACGCCAAGGATCGGGCCGGCCTGGCCTCCCAGGCGGCGGAATAGGCCCATGGCTCCGCCAGTCCACAGCGTCGCCGCCCGCTATTTCGACGACTTCACCGTGGGTGAACGCTTCACCTCCGCCGGCTTCACCTTTACGGACGCTGGCATTATCGACTTCGCCTGGCAATTCGACCCGCAGCCCTTCCACACCGATGTCGACTATGCGCGCGAGCATTCGATCTATGGCGGCCTGATCGCCAGCGGCTATCACACGCTCAGCGTCTGCTTCCGGCTGGTGCATGCCATCGGCCTGTTCGCCGGCACCAACATCACCGGCCGAAAGCTGGACGGCGTGCGCTTTCTGAAGCCCGTCTATGCGGGTGACACGCTCCGGGTGTTGGTAACGGTGCGTTCGCTCACCCCCTCCTCCCGCCCGGACCGCGGCTATGTCGGCATTTCCTGGGACGTGCGCAACCAGAAGGACGAATGCGTGCTGACCGCCGAGCCGGAGCACGTGGTGATGCGAAAGGCGATGGACACCGCATAAAGCCAGCTATCAAGCCGCCTCCAAGCCAAGCAACAGGGGAGACAAAAATTGCGGCTACCACTTGCCGATGTGCCGCCCTGTTGTTTGGCAGCCTTGTCGCCCCGGGCGCCTGTCAGGCAAGCGCAACGATCCAGCGGCTGGCAAAAGCTATGACATGCGAAACGGCACGTCCGGCGGCGCCTGCCCATATCGGGGCGAGATTTGCGGCGGCTCTGGCGGCGCCGGCAACCCGTTGGCGTTTTCCTCTGAATTGACTGGCTTCTCTGAATTGGCTGGCGGGTTCGGGATCGCGGCTATGATCCGGGTGCGATCCTAGCCGCCCGCTTCCGCCCCCGCCCGCGCCTTCATCAGCGCCAGCGCATCGCGCACCGTTTGAAGGCGCACGGCGCTGCGGTCGCCGGGATAGACCCGGTGCAGTGTTTCGGCCAGGCCGCCGCGGCGCGCCACCGCCAGCCAGACGGTGCCGACCGGCTTCTCGGCCGAGCCGCCCCCCGGCCCGGCAACGCCGCTGACCGCCACGGCGACATCCGCGTCCGGGCCGGCAATGCGCAGCAGCCCCTCGGCCATTTCCGTCACGGTCTGGGGCGAGACAGCGCCGTGCGCGGCCAGCGTCTGCGCACGCACGCCCAGCACCTCCCGTTTTGCCTCGTTCGAGTAGGTGACGAAGCAGCGGCCGACGCAGTCGCTGGAGCCGGCAATTTCGGTCAGCGCGCCGGCGATGAGGCCGCCGGTGCAGCTCTCTGCGGTCGCGCCGCGCAGGCCGGCCCGCCGCAACGCCTCCAGCGTGTCGGTGGCCAGGGTGACGACATCGGCGGGAAACAGGCTCATACCAAGCCTCCGGTTTGCAACAGGCCAAGGGCGAGGGCGGCATAAAGGCCGGCGATCCAATCGTCGGCCATGATCCCCACCCCGCCCGGAAGGGTGCGGTCGGCCCAGGAGGCCGGCCAGGGCTTCAGGATATCGGCGGCTCGGAACAGAAGAAAGGCCAATACCACCTCCACCAGGCCGAACGCGGCGCAGGGCAGCAGCGCCAGCCATTGCCCGGCCACCTCGTCAATGACGACGGCGCCAGGGTCGTCCTGGCCCAGGCGGTCGGCGTAGCGTTCGCCGGCCCAGACGCCGACGAGGCTGACGGCGAGAATGCCGCCCACCAGCAACGGAACGCCGCCCAGCCAGAGCAGCGCCAGCCCCGGTGGCAGCGCCGCCAGCGAGCCCCAGGTGCCCGGCGCCTTCGGCAGCAGGCCAGAGCCGAACCAGGTGGCGATCAGCGCGGCGATCCGGTCGGCCATCACGCCCCCGCCGGCAGGTCAAGGGTGGCGACCGCATGGGCGGCGATGCCTTCCTCACGGCCGGTAAAGCCCAGCCGCTCGCTGGTGGTGGCCTTCACCGCCACGCGCTCCGGCGCAAGGCCGGCAATCTCGGCCATGCGCGCGCGCATCCTGTCGCGGTGCGGGCCGATTTTCGGACGCTCGCAGACCAGGGTCAGGTCCAGGTGCAGCACCCGGCCGCCACGGGCCGCGACCCGCTCCATGGCATGCCGCAGAAAGACGGCGCTGTCGGCACCCGCCCAGGCCGCTTGCGAGGGCGGGAAGTGGGCACCGATATCACCCTCGGCGAGGGCGCCGTAGATCGCGTCGCAGAGTGCGTGCATTCCGACATCGGCGTCCGAGTGCCCGGCCAGCCCCTGCGTGTGCGGAATACGCACGCCGCCGAGGGTGACGAAAGCGCCCGGCCCGAAGGCATGCACGTCATAGCCAAAGCCGGTGCGGGTCTCGCGCGCCGCGGCCAGCAGCGCCTCCAGCCGGGCAAGGTCGCCGGCGGTGGTGACTTTCAGCAACAGTTCGTCTCCCTCGACCAGCGCCACCGCCTCGCCCGCGGCCTGCAACAGGTCGGCATCGTCGGTGAAAGCATCGTGCGGTGCGGCGCGGTGGGCGGCAAGCACGGCCCCGAAGCGGAAGCCTTGCGGCGTCTGCGCGCGCCAGAGCCCGTCCCGCGGCACGGTCGCGGCGATCTCGCCGGCCGCATCCGCGCGCTTCAGGGTATCCACCACCGGCAGCGCCGGAACCGCCCCCGGCGCCCGGTCCAGCGCCCCCGGCGCCCGGTCCAGCGCCCCCGGCGCCCGGTCCAGCGCCCCCGGCGCCCCGTCCAGTGCCGCCAGCACCCGGTCCACCACCGCCGCGGGCAGCAGCGGCCGGGCCGCGTCGTGGATCAGCACCCGCGCCGGCGGCTGCGGCCGGGATGCCAGCGCCTCCAGCCCGTTCCGGACCGAGGCCTGGCGCGTGTCGCCGCCAATGACCGCCGGCAGCAGCGGCAGGCCGGCCACGGCCTCGGCATAGGCCGCCCGGTCGTCGGCGTGGATCACGCAGCCAACCGCTGCCACCGACGGGTGCGCCAGCAATGATTCGGCGGCGCGGCGCAGCAAGGTACGGCCGGCCAGCGGCGCATACTGTTTCGGGCCGTCGCAGCCGAACCGGCTGCCCCTGCCGGCGGCAACGATCAGGGCGGCGGTGTAGGGCGGAACCTGGAGCATGGGCTCCGATAGCATGCCTTGCCGCACTGCAACAGAGGGCTTGCAATCCCCCCGCAGCAACCCTAAATTGCTCAAGAATTCATCATTTGCGGAAATGAACAAAATTTATGCAGATGCTCGCCGAAACCGTCCCGGATGCCGGTGCCATACTCGAAGCGCTCTCGGCGGCAGTGCTGGTCGTCGATGCCCAGGACGTGGTGCGTCAGGCCAATGCCTCGGCGGAGCAGATCCTGCAGACCAGCCGCCAGGGCCTGGTCGGTCAGCGGCTGGACGCCATCATCCCGCCGGATTCGCCCCTGCATGCCCTGTTGCGCCAGGTTCGGGGCAGCGTCTCCAGCATAGCCGACCACGGCATCGCCTTGGAAAGCCAGCGCGTCTCCATCCCCGCCATCTCGGTGCAAATGTCGCCGGTCACGGACAACGACGGGCGCGACCGCGGCTGGATCGTGCTGTCCATCTCCCCCCACACCATCGCCCAGCGGGTCGATCAGCAATTGCTGCACCGCCATGCCGGCCGGTCGGTGGCGGCCATGGCGGCGCTGCTGGCCCATGAGGTCAAGAACCCACTCGCCAGCATCCGCGGTGCCGCCCAGCTCATGGAAATGACCGTGCCGCCGGAGGACCGCGAGCTCATCTCCCTGATCTGTGACGAGGTCGACCGCATCAACGACCTGGTGGAGCGCATGGGCCTGGTGGCCGACCCGCGCGGGCTGGAGCGCGGCGCCGTCAACATTCACGAAGTGCTGGAACGCGCCCGCCGCATCGCCGAAACCGGCTTTGGCGAGGGCATCCGCCTGATCGAGCGCTACGACCCGTCGCTGCCGCCGGCCTTCGGCCATCGCGACCAGTTGATCCAGGTCTTCGTCAACCTGCTCAAGAATGCCTGCGAGGTGGTGACGCCGGACCGGGGCGAAATCCTGATCTCCACCGCCTACCAGCACGGCGTCCGCATCATGGTGCCGGGTGCGGCCAAGCCAGTCGACTTGCCGCTGGTGGTGCGCATCCAGGACAACGGCCCCGGCGTACCGGACGATATGCGCTCGCATTTGTTCGACCCATTCGTCTCTGCCAAACCCGGCGGCCACGGTTTGGGCCTCGCCCTGGTGGCGAAAATCGTCAGCGAGCATGGCGGCTTGGTGGAATGTGATAGCGAGCCGGGACGGACGGTGTTCACCGTCATGTTGCCGGTAGCGGCATGTGCAATATGAACGATCCGGGATTGAGACCAGTGGCAACAAAAACCGCGACCATTCTGATTGCCGACGATGACCGCGCCATCCGCACGGTTTTGACCCAGGCGCTGGGCCGGGCCGGCTATGAGGTGCGGGCGACGGCGCATGCGGCGACACTCTGGCGTTGGGTCGAGGACGGCGCCGGCGACCTGGTCATCACCGACGTGGTCATGCCGGACGAAAACGGCCTGGACCTGGTGCCGCGCATCAAGAAACGCCGCCCGGAGTTGCGCGTGATCGTCATGAGCGCGCATTCCACCCTGCTGACCGCGGTCAAGGCGACGGAGCGGGGGGCGTTCGACTATTTGCCGAAGCCCTTCGACCTGCGCGAACTGGTGCGCACGGTCGAGCGCGCGCTGAGCGAGCCGGCCAACGCCGCCGCCAAGGGCGAGCCGGAGGACGAGGACCTGCCGCTGATCGGCCGCTCGCCCGCCATGCAGGAAATCTATCGCGTGCTCGCCCGGTTGATGAGCACCGACCTGACCGTGATGATCCACGGCGAAAGCGGCACCGGCAAGGAGCTGGTCGCCCACGCCCTGCACGACTATGGCCGCCGCCGTCACGGCCCCTTCATCGCCGTCAACATGGCAGCCCTGCCGCGGGAGCTGATCGAAAGCGAGCTGTTCGGCCACGAAAAGGGCGCTTTCACCGGCGCCGTGCAGCGCAATGCCGGCAAGTTCGAACAGGCCGCTGGCGGCACGCTGTTCCTGGATGAAATCGGCGACATGCCGCTGGAAGCGCAGACGCGCCTGCTGCGCGTCCTTCAGGAAGGCGAGTTCACCACGGTCGGCGGCCGCACGCCGATCCGGGCCGATGTGCGCATTGTCGCCGCCACCCACCGCGACCTGCGCCAACTCATCCGCCTCGGCCAGTTCCGCGAGGATCTGTATTACCGGCTCAACGTCGTCCCGATCCGGCTGCCGCCTCTGCGCGAACGGCTGGAGGACGTGCCCGACCTGGTGCACCATTTCCTCGCCCGCGTCGCGCAGGAAGGCCTGCCGCAAAAGCTGATCGAACCCAGCGCCATCGCCCGCCTGCGCCAGCACCGCTGGCCCGGCAATGTGCGCGAGTTGGAGAATGTGGTCCGCCGGCTGGTGGCGCTCTACACCGACGACGTGATCCGCCTCGATTCGGTTGAGATGGAGCTGGCCGACCTCTCCACCGCACCGGAGCCCGAGGCCGAAGGCACCGCCGTTCCCGCCGACGAGGGGTTGGAATCGGCGGTGGAGCGAGTCCTGAAACGCTATTTCGACGCCCATGACGACCTGCCGCCACCGCCTGGCCTCTACGACCGGGTGCTGCGCGAGGTGGAGGCGCCGCTGATCCGGCTCTCGCTCGCCTCGACCCGCGGCAATCAGATTCAGGCGGCGAAAATGTTGGGCTTGAACCGGAACACGTTGCGCAAGAAGATCAAAGACCTTGGCATTCCGGTAATTCGCGGCCTCTCGTGACCTGACCACGAGCCGCGGGAAGCGGCACAGGCGCGATGATCGGTTATGTGGCGGCGTTTTCGTGCTCGGTCGGGCTCGGCCTGGCGGTGGCCGTGTCGCGGTTCGCCTATGAGGGCGGCACCAACGGCCTGACGGTGGCCGCGCTGCGCGCCAGCCTGCTGGTGGTGCTGGTGGGTGTCTATTGCCTGGCGACCCGGCGCAATCTGCGCCTGCCCTGGCGGCTCTGGTTTCCATGCTTTCTGCTGGGCCTGCCCATGGCCGTCATGTTCTACGGCAATATCGCCGCCGTGCAGTTCATCCCCAT